>Ga0075420_100001782_pt1 | contig 18357 bp, 12 predicted proteins | sample SoiMetdeltSBSDD4_FD_75296 | JGI IMG/M metagenome (GOLD analysis project Ga0075420, IMG submission 75296) | Bulk soil microbial communities from a Populus tree surrounding site in Tennessee, USA - Soil MetaG P. deltoides SBSDD4 | ecosystem: Environmental > Terrestrial > Soil > Tree plantation... | reverse complement strand
GTCCGTGCTCACCAAGGACATTGGGGCCCGCCGCCTTCAGATCCCCCGCAGATACCGGCAGGAGACAGCCGAGCTTCTCCTCAAACTGGGTGCCGGGACGCTCGACAAGACCGGTGTGGTGGTGGTTCTGCAGCGCAGCGGGGACCTGAACCTGGGGAATCGCGTTCCCTGATCGTGGCTGCTTCGTCTTCATGTGCCCCAGCGTGTGGCTGATGAGGCTGAACTAGGTGCCCTGCATGCGGTCGCTCGTCCTCGTGGCGATCGTTGTGGGGATACCGATCGCGGCTCTTCAATCTGAAGGGCAGGGACAAGCCACACAAGTCGTCAACGGCGCCATCGTTCCAGCGCAGAGAGTCCCACCTTCAACTCTCGATATCTACTCGATCGACACCGAAGGCGGGAAGGCAACGTTGTTCGTGTCGCCCACGGGTCAGACGCTGTTGTTCGACACGGGCACGGGTGGCGACAACAACCGCGACGCCGATCGAATTACCAACCTCCTTCGGCAAGTGGCCATCGAGCCGCAGCTCGATCACGTCATCGTCTCGCACTACCACGGCGATCACGTGGGCAACGCGGCGGAGCTGTCAAAGAGGCTCCCGATCAGACACTTCTACGATCACGGCGGCTATACGGTGGAAGGACAGCCAAACAGAAGAGCGGCTTTCGATAGTTACCTTGCGGTGCGACCGACCGCTCACGTCACGACACCAAAGCCTGGCAGCAAGATTCCCATCACCGGCTTCGACTTCACCATCGTCGCCAACGCGGGCGAGCTCGTGACTGCGCCGGTCGCGGGGATGCCCGGAGCGGGCGTACCTAATCCACTCTGCCGTGAGTTCGTGCCGCGAGTTCAAGACGCCACGCCTGAGAATGCCGAGGCGATCGGAGCAGTCATCAAGTACGGGAACTTCACGCTCCTCGATCTTTCGGACCTGATCTGGAACATGGAGAAGGAGCTGGTGTGTCCGAACAACTTGCTTGGAGCTGTCGACGTCTACCATACGTCGCGGCACGGCACCGATTGGGCGGGAAACCCGGTCATGGTGCATGCCGTCCGTCCGAGGGTTGCCGTGATGAACAATGGCGCAAGGAAAGGCGGTACGTCGAGCACGTTCCAGATTCTCCGTACCTCACCAGGTTTCTTGGACGTGTGGCCGTTGCATTACTCGGAGGACGTGACCACGCAAACGAACCCGCCCGAGCAGTTCATCTCCAACCTTGAATCAACGCCCGGCCACGAGGGGCACTACATCAAGCTGTCCGCTCGCACCGACGGCAGCTTCACGGTCACCAACGAACGGAACGGCTTTACGAAAGACTATCCAGCGAAGCCGTAACAACGGAGGGTGTCATGACGCTTCAACGTCGTGTCTGTATGACACTGGTCACCACTATCAGTGCATTCGCAGTGCTGCAGGCGCTTGCCTACACACAAGCAGCCGATCCGCAACCTAACCCGTACCACGTGCTTCCAAATCATTTCAAGCTACCCGAAGGCCGGACGCTGGGATCGACGGCGGCGATCGATATCGATCGCGACGGCCGAAGCGTTTGGGTGTTCGAGAGATGTGGCGGAACGAGCCAAGGGTTGGCCTGCGTCGATTCCAGTCTGGCTCCCATCCTCGAATTCGATTCGTCCGGCAAGGTTGTCAAGAGTTTTGGCGCGGGGATGTTCATCAGCCCGCACGGAATCCACGTCGACAGACAAGGAAACGTATGGGTGACTGATGGATCGGGAAAGGCCGCCAAGGGTCACCAGGTTTTCAAGTTCAGTCCCGAGGGAAAAGTCTTAATGACCCTCGGCAAGGCAGGAGTCACGGGCGACGGTCCGGATACCTTCAATCAACCGTCGGACGTTTTCGTCGCACCCAACGGCGATGTCTTCGTCGCCGACGGTCATGGCGGCAACTCGAACGCCCGCATCGTGAAGTTTTCGAAGGATGGGAAGTTCATCAAAGCATGGGGCAAGAAAGGATCGGGGCCGGGAGAGTTCGAAACGCCGCACTCGCTGGCCATGGATTCGAGCGGTCGCCTGTTCGTTGCCGACAGGGGGAACAGTCGAATTCAGATCTTCGATCAAGATGGAAAACTGCTCGCCGAGTGGAAACAATTTGGCCGGCCAAGCGGAGTGTATATCGACAAGAACGACATCTTGTACGCAGCCGACACACAGTCTGATGAGAAGACGAACCCGGGCTATAAGCGCGGTATCAGAATCGGAAGCGTCAAAGACGGCAAAGTCACCGCGTTGATTTCGGATCCCGATCCTGATGGAACCGGTGAAGGCGTGGCAGCCGATGCCCAAGGCAACATCTATGGATCGCTGACGGCCAAGCAGGCTCTGAAGAAGTACGTGAGGCGCTGATCGAAGGACATTTACAGCTTCAAGTGGTAGTGATCCCACGTTTTCTTGAACAGGGCCGCCGACCAGAGCTTCTCGCGACACGCCCGTTGCTCGTCCTCTGTGAAGACATACGGATCGCCGATCTGCATCGCCATGTACTGGCGGTATGAGTTCTCTTCGAGATACGCGGCGAGCACGAAGGCCTCGACCACGTCCGCGCCAACCGTCACTGCGCCGTGCGCCTTGAGGAGCACTGCCGTTCTGCTCCCGAGCGTCGCTGCGAGCCGCTCTCCCATCGTCTTCGTGTTGACGGACAGCGGCGAGTCCATCACGGGGATGTTGCCGAGCAGCACTCCCTGCGCGTAGACCGGCTTGTACTGTGCGCCGGTCATGGTGAGGAACGTGGACCACTGCGGATGCGTGTGCATCACGGCGTTGACGTCGGCGCGTGCCCGATAGATCTCCGAGTGGATGTGAAATTCGAGTGGTGGCCGGGCGGTCCCCTCCACGAGATCGCCTCCGAGATCGACTGCAACGATGTCGTCGATCGTCAGCGCGCCGCGCACGGAAGCGCCCGAGTTGACATAGAACGACGTGTCATCGCGACGGGCGCTGCCATGCCCGTTGTGATCGATCATGCTGGCGTGCTCCAGCATCCGGATCGCGTCCACGAGCTGCCGCTTCACGAGCAGGCCGCGCGTTATTTCCACGGCATCACGGATACGTGGATGGCGTCCGACGCGCCCTGGCCGCCCACGGATTTGATTGCGCGGTCGACCTCGGTGAGGCCGAAGCGGTGCGTCGTGATCAGCTCCAGCGGGAAGCGTTGCGCCGCGAGATGAGCAAGCGCGAGCTCTACCGCACGGTAGGAATGCCCGCGCGCGCTCTTCAGCGTCATCCCTTTTCGCGTCAACCGCCCAATCGGAAAGTCCGGGAAGGTGGCGTTCCCCTCGCTTTGAATCACCATCGTCGCGCCGCGCCGTTTCGTTGCTTCGATACCTAGCAGCAGCGGCGACGGTCCCGCTCCGCTGGTGCAGTCGACCACGACGTCGACACCGCGGCCGTTGGTCATCTCCATAATGCGAGCCAGCGTGTCCTCCTTCTGGACGTCGATTACATCGTCGGCGCCAAGCCGTTTCGCCACCTCGAGGCGCCGCGCGTCCCTCGACGTGCCGGTAACGACGATTCGATTCGCCCCCGCCTGCTTTGCCGCCATCGCACAACACAGCCCCTGTTGCCCAGGGCCCTGTATCAACACGGTCGACGCATAGCCGACGCCGCCGTCCATCACTGTCCACTGAATGCCGTTCGACATCGGCGTCGCCACGCCGGCCTCCTCGGGCGACAATCCGTTGGGCACTCGGTGCAGCACTGCGTTGAGCGGGAGATACACGTACTGGCTGAACCCACCCCAGAGCGACGGAGCAATATCGATGGCGGTGTAACCGTACCGGATTGCCGTAGGGTCATAGAACCACTCGGTCGCCGCACAATGGCGGTACTCGCCCGCGTGATCCCATTCGCAGTGGCCGCACGGCAGGTAGTGCTCGAGGAAGACGAGATCGCCTTCCCTGAATCCTTTCTGCTGCGCAAACAGCCGCCCCACCTTTGCCAGGTAGCCAACATTCTCGTGGCCCATGATGAGGGGCGCGCCACGCAGGGGCAATTTGTACTGACTGACGTCGGTGCCGCACACGCCGGCAACCTCCATCTTCAGCAACGCGGCGTCTGCCGGCACCTCTGGCAGGTCGAGCTCGCGCAGTTCTGTCGTGGACGGCCCGATTTTCAGGGCGGCCAGTGTCTTTTCAGGCACTCGGGCGAACTCCGCTCTCGCACAGAGAGGTGCGTGAGGCCATCTTATATTCGGCCGACGCTTGTCGGCGAAGGCGGGAGTGAGAGTACCAGATTGCGACACATCAACTTCAACACTCTAACGGCCGCAGGGGGCAGCCCGACGATCTTCACATCGCGCCCTGCCCCTAACACTTCAGTGAGGATGGCCTTCGTGATGGCAACCCATCCGCCCGGCGTCTTGTAACTGAGAACGTATTTTCCTTCTCGTCGATCACTCGAGAGATGCGGCTCGTCCTGATAGTCAGCCTTGTGCGCAGCCACAAGCTGCCGGTCCGACGATTGGATATACCGGACTGGAAGATCGGGAATCAGCGACACCCTCGAATCAGGCTGTAGATCATCTTCGGGCAGGACGAACAGGTGCCCGGTCTGTACAACGGCGTTCGCCTCGCCGTCGGAAGCGCGTCTGCCCAGCGCATGTTCGATCCGATCGAAAATGTCTTCGGCAAACTGTTGCGGGTAGTCGAACAGCTTTTCCACTTCCGGTGTGACGTGAGGCAATTTCCGCCAACCGCTCACCCAGGCGAGCTTGTCAGAGCTGGCTTCACCACCGACGAAGACATCTTCCAGGCCGAAGTGTTTGACGGCATCGGGCTGTACGGTCTTGAACGCCATATGTTCGATGAGATCAGTTGAAAACCCATAAAGGACCCCATACGGAGAATAGGCGCCGGCGACCGGCCGGAAGTGTGGGCAATCGTCAGACAACGGCTTCGACAAGCGACCGATTCGTGCTTCGTATTCCTGCAGCAGCTGAACGTGTCGCGCCCCCATCGGCGTGTAGAAGACCTGCCCATCGCGGTCTGTCGTTATAAAAAGGTGCTCGATCATGCTGTAGGCACCTAACACCTCGACGCGATTCAGAAACAACTCTGGATCCGGAGAAATGCCTTGACAAATGGCGTCTGCTAATTCGAGCCGCTTCTGGCCATCGTCACTGTGCCAGGCGTTTTCATACGCCTCGAGCAGCGGCACCAGGTCTTGAATCAGCAGGGCGAAATCAAGGGCGTTGGAGTTGCGAGTGTTCAGGACCACGCTGCTCTCATTGAGAGCGACAGCTTTCTTGGTGGAGTAGTAGCGAATCTGTGAACGTAAGTGCCCCGCAGTCATTCGAGCGCCGGCTTTGTGTATTTCAATCCGGTCGTCGTCCGAGAGGGTCGTTGCTATTTTTTCCGCGACTTCGAAATAGGCTCCCAAGTCATCGGTCGCGGGACTCTGTGCCAACTGGATCAGCCATCGCGCATCGCGCACGAGCACTGGCTGATCGGCCGGTGTGGTTTTCCAGAGCTGGTCGAGCAGCCGTTGAACGTGCGAGAGCCGCTCACCGGCGCTGCTCAGTCCGTCTTCACCCCGAGCGAGCGGGGGGAGTCGAGGGTCGTCCCACAGCCGGATGCTCAACAGCTCGAGGCACCGGATCACATACAAGTTAAAGAGCATGTGTGCGTAGCGGACTCGACCATTGCGACCCGGCCAACGCGTTTGCCGCCACAAATGAAAGCCCCGGATCATCATCTCCGCCGGATCGATCAGGCCGTTCTGCAGTCCCGGAAGCTCACGAGGCCGGAATCCACCTGCCCAATGCGCATCGTCCAATTGACCTCGAACACGCGATTGGCTGGGGGTGACCCCAGCGAGTGCGAAGAAGCAATCCTCGAAGTGACGAGAGAGAAGGGAAGCGTCCTGCAGGTATTCGATGGGCTTTCGTTGGGCGTTCAGCACCCCTTGTATTCGCTCGACGATGTCATCGCGATGGGCGAGGAAGAATTGGAGAAGCTCGATATGTGCCTGAAACGGCACCGGGCCAGGATGTGGTCCGGCTGGCCTCTGTTCGGGCGCAAGGAACGGATGAAGGGTCAAGCGTCGAAACGATTCGCCAATCACAATCGCGGCGCGATTGTACGTGGATTCTCAGAAGGCGTACGCGGCGCGGCTTCGGACGCCGCGCTCGCGTGGTGAGATCCTCAGGCCTTTCGGCGCTCAGAAATCGAACTGCACCTGTAGCCGCGCGAAACGCGGACTGAGCAGGGTCGTGGGCGTGCCCCAGAGGTTGGCCTCGACCGCCGGAGTCGCTGGGTCGTCGATGGTGTACGTTTCGTTGATCCCCCGGATCGCGTCGTTGTTGAACAGGTTATAGACGTCCACTCCCAGGCTTAAACGCTTGCCCCCGAACCTGAAGAGCTTCGACAACTTGAGATCGAAGATCGTGTAGGCCTCGCTGTAAATGTCGCCTGGGTCGAGAAGATTGACGGTGGTCGTCGTGTTGGTGGTGGTCGTACCAAGCGTCACGAAGCATCCCGCCTGGCCCGCGTTTGCACCTGTGCAGGTCGACGTCGACGTCGAACGGTACGCGCTTGCCGGTTCCCACTGAATCATGTCCTTCGTGACGGTCGCGTTCGCGTTCAGCTCCGTGCCGGGCCGGTACTGAAAGACGGTGCTCAGGAGTACTTCGATCCGTGGGATCTCATAGGCGGCGCTGCCTCTCACAGTTGTATCGAAGCGGGTCTTGGGACGGCACGCGGGCGTGTTGCCCTCGCGTGATTTGACGTTGGGAACACGGAACTGCGAACCCCCCAGCGGGAGAACCTCGAACTCGCTGTAGCACAGGTCGCGAACCGCGCGGCCGGTGCTCGTGCCGCCGTTGACGCGGAGACCGCCCCACGGCGCGCGCCAGATGAAGTTGGTGTCGAAACCGCTCCAGGTGTACTCGAGTTCTTCCGCGAGCGTCACCGCGGACGGTTGACCCGTTGGCACGGTCGGCTTCGGATTGGAGACGCCGCGCACACGGTAGCCGCCGCCACCTGGGAGTCTCGCATCCGCCGGCACCTGGAGGTTGTAGAAGTCGTAGCTCTGGTTCGTGTAGTTGAAGTTGCCATCCACGCAGGTCTGGAGGTCCAGTGCGCCGTTGAACCGATCGCAGCCGACGCCGACTTGATCCGTAAGCGTCAGGTTGGAATGCTTGATGCGGACGTACGTCACCTCCCCTGACAGGCGCGGCAGAAGCTCGCGCTGGACGCCGAGCAGGAGCTGCCACTCATTGCGACGCCTGCCCCAGCCTTCGAGCAGCGTCTCGCCGTACGCATCGCAGTAGGTCTGCACAGCCGCTGGGATGCCCTGCTCGCGACGGCCGCACTGAGTCGTGGCCAGCCCGATCGGGGTGCCCGCCGAATCGAGGCTGAGCGGGTCACGGCCGTACCGGACGGGATCCTGTCCGAGGGTCGGATTGCCACACTCCCCGTTCGGGCTGAAGTTCATCAAATCGCAATCAACGACCCGATCGCCGTCCCTGTCAATCCACTCGCGTTCGAGTTCGTTGACCGCTCGCGCCGCCGGGTTCGCATCGGAGTAGATGCCGCCGATGTTGGCCGCGTTGAGGTACTTGCCCATGTTCCACTTGATCGACGTCTTGCCGTCGCCGAACACGTCCCACACGGCGCTCCATCGTGGGGTGACATCGTTGTAGCCGACGCCATCGGTTGGCGGTGTGCAGTACCGGTTCTGGCCGGTATATTGGCCGCCTACCTGCACCGGAACGTATGCGTCCGGTCCGAGACACGTCTCGAAGTAATTGCTCGTGGCGTGGTCGTACCGAACGGCGCCACTGAGCGTCAGCCGCTTGAGCGTCCACTGATCCTGGAGATAGAAGGCGTTGTACATCACCCGTGTGCCCAATTCGCCCAGGCCGGTGTTGATCGTCACTCGCGATGGAACAGGCCGGCGGCCATCGTCCAACGTACCCGCTACGCCATCAGGCCCCAGCGGCGTGTTCGTCGGATTGCTCGGAAAATAGAGGCTCGTGTTGCCGCACGATGCCGTGGCCGCGCAGGTTGCCGCTGGCCAGTCATAGCGGTAGGTCTGCCGCGAGTCGTTGACCGTGTTGTGTCTGAACTGGGAAAAGTACCCGCCGTCGTAGCCGAACTTGGTGTGGTGCGCCCCCGAGACGTACGACAAGGACGCGCGAGTCCGAAGGTTGTTGAGATCCCGCGATTCCGCCGCCATGCCGAGCCCATTGTTCAGCGCGGCGGAGGGAACCGCGGCGGTGGGGTTGCCCGCTGTCGTATTGACGCGCGCTGAGACGTCATCCATCCCGACCGTCTCACCGACCTCCAGAACGCGCGGAAGTTCTTTGTGACCCGCTACGTACCGGTGATAGGAGAAATCGTACAACTGGGTGTTCACGTTCACGCCAGCCTCGAGCAGGATCTTGTTGGTAAGCGGGTTGGTCCACGACACCTGGTTCAGTCTCACCGGGTGTACCTGACCGGACCACGTGCCCTCGGGAGGCGCCCAGCTCGCGACGCTGCCGTTACAGGGATCCTGACAGGTCAGCCCTTCGTCCCAAAAGACGTTGAACTTGTTCTTCGGCGTCATCTGATAGGTCACGCGAACGGCCGCTTGCCGCGTCAGATTCGTGAACGTGAGCGGCTCCTGCGAGCGATCCGGTTGGTAGTTGGCGCCCCATATGCCCGCGTTCTTGTTGTTCCACAACAGCAGTCCCTGGCCGTTGTACGCTTCCTTCCCCCAGGCACGGCCACTGGCATGGAACCACAATCGATCACGCTGGATGGGTCCGCCAAGCGATCCCGACACGTCGTGGTCGTGAATCAGCGCGTTGACGACGTTGACCGAGGTGTGCGTCCCGTTGTTCTTTCCGAACCACGACTGCCGCGTGTAGGCGGTGAAATAGCCTCCGCTGAATCGATTACCACCGGTGCGTGGAATGATGTTGATCGAGGCGCCGCCAGTTTCCGATTCGCCCAGCGCACCCGAGACCAACACGGTGACTTCCGCGGCGTTCGCAATGTCCGCGCTGTAACCACCAGTCATCCCCATGATCCCTGCGCCTGTGGAGTTGATGACGTTGCCGTCCACCATGACACGCCCCTGAGTCAGGGCATCAGTGTCAGTGGGCGAGGTGTGGGCGGCCAGGTTGTAGATGTTGTTGTTGCACCAGACGCCGGCGCCCCCGACGCAGTCCGCGCCGAGGCCGGCAGGAGTGAGCCCTGGGGTCAGCGTGAGCAGGCTGCGGATGTTTCGCGCCGTGGGCAGCTCGCGTATCTCGGCCCCGACAAAGGTCGTGGCTTGACGCGCGCTCTGGACGTCGACGGTTGGTGTGGTCCCTACCACCGTCACAGTCTCGGCCAGCTGACCGACCGTCAACGTTGCGTTAACGGGCGCGGTGAAGCCGCTTGTCAGGACGATGTCGTCATGCTCTTGTCTGGTAAATCCCGCTAGTGTGAACGTGGCCTTGTACGTGCCTACGGGCAGGTTGGTGATGCGATATTGGCCGCTGTCGTCGCTGGTCGCTGATCGAACTTTCTCGATGAGCGCGGGGCTCGTGACCTCAACGAGCACACCGGGTAGAACCGCCCCAGAAGGGTCCCGGACGGTGCCGGCGATCTGCCCCTGCTGGGCAAACGCATTCCCCGTCGTCCACAGAAGTACCGCGACTATCAAGGTAGCTGTCAGGGCTCGTGGCATCACCGATCCTCCTCAGCTCCCCGTGGGTCGAAGGCCCGCGGTTTGTGTCAATAATTTGTGAACGTTCCAAGAACTGCTATGTCATAGTGCCCCCCTATCTACGCCTATCGAATGGCGCTGTCAAGACCGGTGGGGTCTTATGGGTGTCTTGATTCGCAGCCTTTTCTTTGCGTCGGGCGCGTGTGTCGCGCTCGTCGTGTTTCCCGGGGTCGCTGTCGCACAACAAAGGGTTCTTGCCGACGGAGTCGTCGAGCTGGCCACGGTGCTTGAAGGCACATTCGGTGACGAAGGCGTTCGGATCGGACCTGCCCTGGACCGAATGGGCAACGCGCTCGCCGATTGGGATCGCGCCATTCGCGCTGTCGAGGATCATGTGGCGTCAGCGGTGACGAATACGTCAACGCAAGAAGCAGGCGACCTTCGCATGACGCTCGCCAGGATGTATTCGGAGCGAGGTCGTCTTCCGGATGCGATACGGCAACTCGATGCTGTCAGCAGCCTCGGGCCGCGCCGTCCCGAGGTCCTGGTGCTTCGGGGACTCGTTCTCGCCGCCTACTCGAAATCGACCGAAGCCGACGAGGCGTTCCGGTCTGCCTGGACGATCGAGCCGCACGATCCCGTTATCGCCTACTACGTCATTCATCACTCGGCGACGACGCGTACCCAAGAGGATATCGAGCGGGCCCGCGCAGTCCTGGCGGAAGCGTACCGGAGAATAGTCAAGGAAGCGGCACGGCCGAAGGATTTGCCATTCGGGATGTCGCTTCTTCAGCGGAACCCCACCGACGCGCCAGTGCTTCCACTCGCGCGATACGCGAAAGGCTACGCACGGCTCATCGCTCGTGATTACGACGCTGCGCTCGCGGAGTTGCGAACGGCCGCGGCAAGCGACCCCTTGGTCACCGATCCGACTGCGCGATCCGTTCCGATCATGCGAGCGGTGACTGCGCTGCGGGAAGGGCGCTTAGCAGTGGCGCGCTCGCTCTTCGATCAGACGAACACGCTACCGGACTCTTCGGAGGTGCACCGCATACTCGGGCTGATCTATTTGGCAAGCTCTGACTACGACAAGAGCGTCCAACAGCTCACCATGGCCATCGACAGGAACCCACGCGACGAGCGATCGCATCTGGCTCGTGCTCGAGTGCTGAGTTTGTCCGGGCGGGATGCCGATGCGCAGCGTGCCCTGGTCGAAACGATTCAGGCTTTTCCTGATTCTTCGCTGGCGCACTGGTGGCTCGCCTTGCACTATGAGCGACTCAATCGGCACGCAGACGCGAGGCGAGAAATTGAATACGCGACTGCGAGTGCCATCGTTGGACGGGAGGGCCTCTATACAGCGATAGGTCGCCTCGCCGGCGCCGCCACCGACGTACCGGCTGCGGTCGACGCCTTCATGCATGCGATCGATGCGAATCCGAACGATTCGGTCGCACACAAGTACTTAGCCGGTGCGCTTCTCCAGCAGGACCGCGTGAACGAAGCGTTCATCGAGTTCGTCGCCACGCTGATGATCGATCCATTAGACGCGGACGCACACGCAGGGATCGGTCGAATTCATCTGGATGCCGGCAGGTATGCCGATGCCGCAGAAGCGCTGAGACGAGCGGTCGAAGTGGCGCCAGACCATACCGAAGCGCGATATGCGCTGGCCACAGCACTCATGCGGTCGGGCAGGACGCAGGAAGCGGCCGGGGAGTTCGACCGTGTTGAGGAGGCACAGCGCCGGGCGTTGGCCGAGCGCAGGCGCAATATGTCTCTCGATGTCCTGAAGGAGGAAGCTGCGCTGCGCGCCGCCGAAGGCCGATACGACAGGGCCATCGAACTCTACGAAAAAGCGGCGACGCTGGGCAGTGATCCCGCGGTGTACCGGCAGCTGGCCGACCTTTATTCGAAGCGCGGGCGGATCGACGATGCGGCGCGTGCGCGAGCCATGTACGAGAAGGTGGGGAAGTGAATCAGTCGGCGTGCTCTGTCGTGGCGGTAATAGCGGCCGGCGCGCTCACCATCGCGGTCGTCGTGAACGGGCAGTCGGCTGGCGGAACGGTCTCCGCGGCCGGAGCACCCATGCGATTCACCGAGATCAGTCATGAAGCCGGTGTCGACTTTCTGCACGTCAATGGAGCGAGTGCGGACAAGCACCTGGTCGAAACGATCGGCTCTGGCGGCCTGTTCTTCGACTACGACAATGATGGCTGGATCGACATTTTTCTCGTGGACGGCGGATCGCTAACGGATCCGGCTGTCGCGCGGCGGGCGCGCCACGGTCTCTTTCGAAATCGTGGTGATGGCACGTTCGAGGATTCCACAGCCCGGTCCGGCATTCGCCATCGTGGTTATGGGATGGGCGCCTGCGCCGGCGACTACGACAACGACGGCTGGGTCGATCTCTACGTGACAAGCTTCGGGTCGAATACGCTGTATCGCAACACCGGCACGAGGATCTTCACCGAGGTCACAGCCGCAGCGCACGTCGGCTCGTCGTCGTGGAGCACGGGCTGCGCGTTCGCGGATCTCGATCGAGATGGGGATCTCGATCTGTTTGTCACCAATTACGTGATGATCGACCCGAAGCACAGTCCGTTCTGCGGCAACGCCAGCACGAAGACGCGTTTCTATTGCCACCCGCTCAATTTCGAGCCGCTGGGGAATGTCGTTCTCCGCAACAACGGGAACGGCACCTTTTCGGATGTCAGCGCGGCGTCCGGCATCGGCGCCTATCGCGGGAACGGCCTCGGTGTCGTCATTGGGGACTACGACGAGGACGGGTGGCCGGAGATATTCGTTGCGAACGACAGCATGCCGAATTTTCTGTTTCACCGCACCGACACGTGGCACTACGCCGACGTCGCATTACGCGGTGGCGTCGCGGTGGCCAGCGACGGACAGGCGCGCGCCGGTATGGGTGTCGACGCCGGCGACTACGACGGCGACGGGCAGATCGATCTGGTTGTCACGAACCTCGATTCGGAAATGCACAGCCTTTATCGGGGTCTTGGCCATCGGCTGTTCACGTACGCGACACCGGACAGTGGCATCGGGCCGGCGACACTGCCCTTCGTTGGATTCGGCGTAGTCTTCTTCGACTTCGACAACGACACGCAGCTTGATCTGGCCGTCGCCAACGGCCACATCATGGACAACGCTCCGCAGTATCGCGCCGGGGCAACCTACGCGCAGCGGAATCAGCTGTTCCGGAACGTCTCGCGGGGACGCCTCGCCGATGTGAGCCGCAATGCCGGAGCCGGCTTTGCCGTCGAGAAGGTCAGTCGCGGCCTGGCATCGGGCGACATCGACAACGACGGCGACTTGGATCTCCTCGTCACGAACAATGGCCAGTCGGCGGACCTCCTCCGCAATGAGAGTGTGAGCGGCAATGCGCTGCTCGTTCGAACAATAGGGAAGCAAAGCAATCGTGATGGCGTGGGCGCGCAGCTGAAACTGACGGTCGCAACCCAAACCCAAAGGCGCGAAGTGAAAGCCGGATCGAGCTATCTTGGCCAGAACGATCAACGGCAGCACTTTGGCCTCGGGTCGGCGACCCGGATCGATCGACTCGAGGTGCGATGGCCGGGCGGGTCGACCGAGGTCTTTCAGAACATCGAAGCGAATCAGATCCTCACCGTCCGCGAAGGCGACGGCATCATCGGCGCCCGGCGGGTCGCACGATGAACTCTTAATTCTTTAATTGACAAGCCGCCTGGCGATTGCTACAGTGCTCCCGCAACTCTTAAATAATTAAGAGATCGTAAGCCATGGCGAGAAAACGTTCACCGTCGCTCACCGACGCGGAAGCCAGAGTGATGTCCGTGTTATGGCAACGTCAGACCGCAACCGTCGGCGATGTCGTGGCGGCGTTGCAACAAGGACGTGCCGTCACCTACAGCACTGTTCAGACGATACTGCGCATCCTCGAGACCAAGGGGTACGTCACGCACGAGAAGGTGGCTCGAGCCTTCGTATATCAACCCGCTGTGGATGCGCGTCAGGCTCGACAGCGAGCGTTGCGGCATCTAGTGGCGCGTCTCTTCAACGGCTCACCCAGCCTGCTGATCTTGAACGTGCTCGAGGACGAGGAAATCGAGGCGGCGGAACTCAAGCGACTGAAGAAGCTCATCGAGGACGCCTAAAGGAGGCGCATCGTGGAATTCCTCGCGAACTGGCTCGTGCAGGGGAGCATCGTTGTTGTCGCCGCGGCTGCGCTCCTTCGACTGCTTTACCGCGCACGCGCGCACGCCCGTTATCGGGTGTGCATGGTGGGGTTCGCGCTAGTGCTCGCCCTGCCGCTCGTGTCCCAAGTCTCAGCGCTCGTGTGGCAAGAGGACGCTCCCGGCGCCATTGGTGCCGCGTCACCAGCGCTGGTCTCGCTGCCTCACACCCCGTCATCGCAAACGCTGATTTTCGCCGTCTGGTGTGTGTGGGTTGGCGCGTACAGCGCGCTGCTCGCGAGCGCGATCGTGAGAATCGTGCGGACAAGAAGGCGTTTGCGCGCATTTCCACACGCGGTCGAGGACCGGTTGTGCCATTGGGCGCGGGTGAAAGAACAGGGGCGCACGACGCGCCTGGTTCTTTCTGACGATGTGTCTGCGGCGGCCGTGATCGGAGGCGGATCGCCTGTGATTGCTGTCTCGCCACCGCTCGTGGAGCACCTCACGGCTGATGAACTCGATCGTGTCGTCATCCACGAGTGGGCCCACGTCCAACGGCGCGACGATGTGGCGAACGCAGTTCAGCTGATTGCGCGACTGCTGGTCGGTTGGCATCCCGCCCTGTGGTGGTTCGACCGACGACTGCAGGCCGAGCGCGAAGCCGCCTGTGACGAAACCGCGGCACGCATGACGGGCTCGTCGAAGGGTTATGCCGCCTGCCTCCTCAAGCTCGCGAGTTTCCCGTTGGCGCAGCGCCAAACCGTTCCCGCCTTGGGTGTGCTGTCTTCGTCAACTCTTTCAGAGCGGGTTCAGCGAATTGTTGCTCACGAGCACCAGGGCTCGTCGACGTGGTCGAAGAATGTCGCGAGCGCAGGCATCATCGTCCTGTTCGGAGTGTGTTGCGGAATCGGCTCCCTTCGTATTGTAGGTGCCGCGATTGTGCCGTCCGAGCCGGATAGGGCTCGTCTCATGGCAAGGCCGACACCGCCACCGTCGCCCTCACCGAGGGAGTCTCCTCCGGTCGCCTCTCTGGAATCCACACCCACGCCGCGAGATGCGCCAAAACCATCCCGACGAGGTCCTGCCACACGAAGTGCCGACGTCCGTGCGGTGGTGGCGCCTCCAAGGGAACCGTTGACGGACCAGGTCGTCGCCGACGCTCTGCATGACTCAAGAGATATCGAGCCGATCGATCCCGGCGGATCGCAACCCGATGAGCTCCTGCCCGCCAGATCGATCCAGCTACCGACCGTGCAACGAGTGTCGCCCTGGGCCGCAGCCGCGAACGCTGGTATCACGATAGGCGAGCGTTCCAAGAAAGGCGGCCTGGCAACCGCCGCAGCCTTCACCCGATTCGGCAAACGACTCGCCGACGCATTCTGAGGCCGTTTCATGCGCATTCATCTCGTCAATCCGAGCGACGTGTCTTTCGGCACGGCTGTAATCACGCCGCGGTGGCAGTACGTCCTCGCCGCGGTCACGCCGGAACGGTACGGTACGCCTCAGATCGTGGACGAGACGCTCGAGCCTTTCGATCCGGAGTCCGTCCGCAGCGGAGACGTCGTAGGGATCGGCATTCACACGGCCAACGCGCTTCGCGGGTATCACGTGGGTGGCCTCGCGCGTGCCCGCGGCGCCTTTGTGATCTTTGGCGGCATTCATGCCTCCCTCTTCCCCGAGGAGGTTCGCCAGCGCGGCGGTGCCCACGCAGTGGTGATCGGCGACGGTGACATCATCTGGGCGCGCGTGTTGAAGGACTGCGAAACCGGACACCTCTCTGCTCAATACGATGGCGGCCGGGTGGGTGGTGAGTCGCTGTCGCCCGCACGATGGGATTTGCTGCCGACCGATCGCTACATGTGGGGCTCGGTGCAAACCGTTCGCGGATGCCCGAAGCATTGCTCCTTCTGTTCAGTCTGGCGAACCGATGGACAGAAGCCGCGTCAACGCGACATCGACGCGGTCGTCCGCGAGATCGTGGCGCTCCGGCGACGAGGATTTCGATTCATCGCGCTCGCGGATGACAACTTCTACCCGGTGACATTCGCTGACCTCGCGGCCGCAGACCGTCGCTCCGATAGGAGCCGCTTCATTGAACTGACGATGCTTCGTCGCGAACGACTGGAGTTGATGGCACGGTTGGAGCAGTTACCTGAGGACATGGTGTTCTATACGCAAATCACCATGGAAGCTGCCGAAGATGCCGAGTTTCTCTCGGCCATGCGGCGAGCGCGGATTCGCGGTGCCCTGGTCGGTGTCGAGTCGGTCACGCCGGAAGGGTTGAAAGCCGTCTACAAGAACTTCAATGAAGCCGGTGATGCACTGGTTGGCCGCCTGCAGACGTTTCGATCCGCTGGCATCCACGTGCTGGGATCTTTCATCTTTGGTTTGCCGACCGATACGCCAGACACATTTGCCGCCACGGTGGATTTGGCCCAGCGTGCGAACCTGTCCTTTGCGCAGTTCGTCATGCTCACGCCGTTTCCAGGGACCGTCGACTTTGCCGCGTGGGAACACAAGACAGCCGACGGTCCCACCATCGAGGGAGTTCCGCTGACTCGATACTGGCTGATTCCTGCGGCGAAACGACCGAGGGTCTACTCACCCCATCCGTCCATGTCCCCCGAGGACATCCGGACGCGCACGCAACAGGTCTGGGATGAGTTTTACACCCTGGGGTCCATCTGGCGGCGTTCGTCGTGTGTGCATTCTGTCCGGGCACGACTCGCGTTCATGTTCATATCGAAGCTGTACCGGCAGATGTACGCGAATACTGGCATCGCTACTGATAGCGCTCGCGTCGCCCGTTCGGCGCGGCGAGCCGGATGGCTGGCCAAGGCAGCACGCAGATTGTTCGTTGCACCGCCGATGCCCGACCTTCAGGAACCACCCGGGCGCAGGAGCATCGAAGGCGGCAAGCGGCTTGCCGTGACCGTCGTGCAGTAGCGGTGATGCGACCTTTCCTGTGTGCTGTCGCGACGATGATGCTGCTTCCTCTGGCGGAAGCGGATGCCATCCACAATTCCGCGCGTGCGTTCCTCGAGTCGTCGTTCGGTTTGAGCAGCCATGAGATCGAGACCGTCGCTGACGGACACGTGATGACTCGGACGGTTGCCGCGCGCGATCCGCGCGAGGTGGCGACACTGGGCCTCGTACGTGTGCGGGTCACGCCGGAGTTCTACGCGCAGCGGCTCGCCGACATCGTTCGCTTCAAGCGCACTGAGCCCGTGCTGCAGATCGGACGCTTTGGCAACCCGCCCGATCTTCGTGATGTCGCTGATCTGACGCTCGATGACTCGGATATCGGACGACTTCGCGACTGCCAGGTCGGTGATTGCGGTATCCAGCTGTCGGCGGAGGCCATCGCGCAGTTCAGAAAGGCGGTGGACTGGCGAAGGGCTGATGCTCCACTTCAGGCCAATCAACTGATGCGACGGATACTTGTGGAGCACGTCACGAATTATCAGAACGGCGCTGCCATCTCGATGCATTATGCGGATCGGGGCGACCCAGTCGATACGAGTCGCGAATTTGCATCACTCATGGATAGCGATGTCGCTACGTGGCAGCACTTCGCCGATTTACGACGACATCTTCTCCATTACCCGAGCGCTCATTTCCCGCAAACGAACGACATTCTGTATTGGTCCAAGGAGCGAGCGAGTCGACGGACCGTGGTCAGTGTCACCCACCTCGCTATCTCACGCACGACCGGTGGGCCCGCCGACTATGCCATTGCGTCGAAGCAACTTTATGCAACCCACTATTTCGATGCGTCTCTGGGCTTGACCCTGTTGCTCCGAGACAGGTCGGCCTCATCGCCCGCAACCTACCTCGTGTACGTGAATCGATCCCGTGTCGATCTTTTCAACGGGATGTTCGGCGGCATCGCGCGGAGGGCGGTCAGTTCGAAAGTCCGCTCGCTGGTAACGCAGGAGCTGGAGCGACTACGGCGGTCAATGGAGCAACAGGTCTCCGTGAATGAAAGGGGTCCAGGTTCAGCCGGGCAGTAGGCGCGCCGAGGGGATTTCCACGAGCGGTGTCCAAAGGGCCACGACAGAGTCAGGCACTACAAGATACACTCCTCGAACATGAGGCGCAGTGATCATCGGATTCTGACGACACACGCTGGACGGCTCGAAGGGCCGCCTGAATTGACCAAGCTCTCGCGGGACGTGATGGCCGGCCAGCTCGCAGACGTGAATGCGTTACGACCAGCCGTTCAACGCGGCATCGTCGACGTGATCCGCAGGCAGGCCGGCGCCGGCGTCGATGTGATCAGCGATGGGGAAGTCGGCAAGTTTGGTTTTGGCAGCCTGGCGTACTACGGCCGGCGGTTGAGCGGTCTCACCACGCGGCCGCTGAAACCCGGTGAAGCGCCGTTCATGGCGCTCGAGACGAATGAGCGCATCGAGTTCGCTGAGTTCTACAAGGACCTGCAATTCCTGCCGACGCCTTCGCAACGTGTCGTATGCAGCGATGCCGTGACCTATATCGGGCAGCAGGAGATCCAGGCGGACATCCAGCTTT
>Ga0075420_100001780_pt1 | contig 18365 bp, 18 predicted proteins | sample SoiMetdeltSBSDD4_FD_75296 | JGI IMG/M metagenome (GOLD analysis project Ga0075420, IMG submission 75296) | Bulk soil microbial communities from a Populus tree surrounding site in Tennessee, USA - Soil MetaG P. deltoides SBSDD4 | ecosystem: Environmental > Terrestrial > Soil > Tree plantation... | reverse complement strand
CGCCACCTCGTAGGCACGGTCGACGTCGTCGGCGACGAGCGTGATCTGCACATTCGCCGGCGGCCCGTCGAGCCCCGCGCGGCCGATCCCGGCGGAGACGTTGTCGTCGCCGAGCACGTAGGACGCGAACCCGAGCTTCGTCGCACCGGTGTCGAGCTGGGCGTATGAGCCGTCCGGGACCGTGAATTCCTCGCGCAGCCCGAACGTCTGCTGGTAGAAGCGGCTCGCGGCGGGCGGATCGTCGACGTAGGCGATCACCCAGCCGAGCCGCAGTTCGAGCTCAGGCATGCGCGCGCGCCTTTCGCTCGCGGCTGAACTCCCACCACGGCCGGGCCGGGCCACCGTCGGCATAGGACACGGCGGCGACGAACGTGTCCAGCAGACACGGGTCGTGGCGGCGGCCGTCGAGCGCGCACAGGCGCTCGAACAGCTCCTCGGGATCGCGTCCGTGCAGGTCGTCGGGCGTGCGGATATCGAGCCGGCGAAGCTTGTTCGCGACTGCCGGCCCGACGTTCGGGATCGATTGCAGGGCGTCGGTCATGCGGTCAGGATGGCCGATGCGGCGACGGGACGCTTGGAGAAATCGGACGTGACGGTGCGATCACGACCGACGGCGATGCACCGGCCAGCGTCCGGCAGTCGTTGGAGAAGTGAGACTGGTCCGCGTAGCCGGCGTCATAGGCGACGCGGGCGAGCTCGTCACCGTCGCGCGCGGCGGCGAGCGCCCGGCCGAGGCGCAGCACCCGCAGGAGCAGCTTCGGGCCGTAGCCGACGGCCACCGAGACGCGCCTGCGCAGCTGCCGCTCGCTGATCGCGAGCTCGCGGGCGAGCCGTCCGACCGCCGCATCCGGCCGGCGCAGCCGGGTCACGACCTCGGCGACGAGCGGGTCGGGGCGTTCGGCGGCCGCGGCGCGCACGAGCAGCGCCCCTCGCAGCGCGGCGGCAGGATCGGCGTGCTCGTCCAGGGCGGCCGCCAGGCGCGCGCCTTCGTCGCCCCAGACGGCTTCGATCGGCAGCGCCGCGTCGCGGATCGCCTCGGGGGCGACGCCCAGCAGCGAGGCGGCGGCGCCAGGGTGCAGCCGTGCGCCGGCGACGCGGGTCCCCGGTGGCAGCGGAACCAGGAACGCGGACGTGCTGGGGCCGACGAGGCGGGTCCCGCCGGCTTCGATCCAGACGATGTCGATGCAGCCGTCGGGAAGGACCCGCTGCGGTGCCGCATCTTCGGCACGGCGCTCCCAGGTGCAGTCGAGCCATGGCTCGAGCGCCACGGGCGGCGCCTGCTCGCGGTAGCCCATGGGGCGAGCCTACCCGCGGCGCCGGCACTGAAAGCGGCGAAACGACGCGGCCTGTGTTCATAGACTCCGGGGAGATGGGTGCCTTCACCGATCGCGGCGAGGAGATCGCCCTCGACGCGGCCTCTCGGGCCCGCCTCGAAGAGCACATCGGCCAGGCGATCCGGCGCGCGCGATCGGGCGACGGCGGGGTGCTGGCGGCGGTCACGGTGCCGCTGCCATCGGATGTCGATCCCGTCGGGGTGATCGCGGCGTCGCGACGGCCGGGGGAGCCCTGGTTCGCGTTCGAGCAGCCGGATGCCGACCGGTCCGCGCTCGCCGCGCTCGGAGCCGTCGTCGCGATCGAGGCCGGCGGTCGCGACCGGTTCGCCGTCGTGGCAGGCCGGTGGCGCCGTCTCGCCGCCGACGCCGTCACCGACTCGTCGGAGGGGGTGCGCGGTGCCGGCCTCGTCGCAGTCGGCGGCTTCGCCTTCGCCGACGAGGGCGCGGCCGCCGCGCACTGGCAAGGCTTCGCGCCCGCATCGCTGGTCGTTCCGGAGGTCGCGATCGCTCGCGTCGGCGACCGTGCCCGGCTGACCGTCGCGGTGCTCGCGCACCCCGACGACACGGTCGAGGACCTCGGCGCCCGCGTGGCGACGCGGCTGGCGGAGCTCCGGTTCGCGTCGCTGCCGCTGCTCGACCCGAGCCCGGTCGTGGCCGCGCGGGTCGAGAGCGCGATGCCGCCCGAGCACTACGTCGGCGCCGTCGAGCGTGCCATCGAGCGGATTCGCGGCGGCGAGCTCGAGAAGGTCGTGCTCGCGCGCGAGGTGTTGGTGCACGCATCGAGCACGCAGGACCCGGGCGCGATCCACGGGGCACTGCGGGAGCGCTTCGGATCCTGTTACGCGTTCTGCGTCGGGCGCGGCGAGCGCACGTTCGTCGGTGCGACCCCGGAGCTGCTCGTCCGCCGCCGCGGCATGCGCGCGACGACGCTGGCGCTGGCCGGCACCGCGAGGCGCAGCGCCGACCCTGCCGTCGACGATCACCTCGCCGAGCAGCTGCTGCGCTCGGCCAAGAACCGCGGCGAGCAGGCGATCGTCACGCGCAGGATCGAGCGCGCGCTGCGCAGGCACGCGGTCTGGGTCACCGCCGCCGACGAGCCGGTCGTCGTGCGGATGGCCAACGTCCAGCATCTCGCGACCCCGATTCGTGCGCAGCTGCGCGAGTCGGTCGACGTGCTCGAGCTGGTCGCCACGCTGCACCCGACGCCGGCTGTCGGCGGCGAGCCGGCGCAGCAGGCGAGCGAGCTGATCCCGGCGCTCGAAGGCTTCGATCGCGGCTGGTACGCCGGTCCGGTCGGATGGATCGACATCGACGGCGACGGCGAGTTCTGCGTCGCGCTGCGCTGTGCGCTGCTCGACGGGCCCGAGGCGCGCTGCTACGCCGGCGTCGGTGTCGTCGCCGAGTCCGATGCCGCGTCGGAGCTGGCCGAGACCGACGCGAAGCTCGAAGCGCTGCTGCCGGTGCTGGCCTAGATGTCAAGGCGGCTGGACGATCTGGTGCGGCTTCGCCGGGTCCGGGACCGGATCGACCGCGAGTACGCGCAGCCGCTGGACGTCGAGGCGCTCGCACGCGACGCGCACATGTCGGCGGGGCACTTCAGCCGCGAGTTCCGCCGCGCCTACGGCGAGTCGCCGTACAGCTACCTGATGACGCGCCGCATCGAGCGCGCGATGGCGCTGCTGCGCCGCGGCGATCTCAGCGTCACCGAGGCCTGCTTCGAAGTGGGATGTTCATCGCTGGGCACGTTCAGCACGCGCTTCACCGAGCTCGTCGGGATGTCGCCCAGCGCCTACCGGCGCGAGGCGGAGCGGACGACCGCGGGGATGCCGCCGTGCGTCGCGAAGCAGGTCACGAAACCGATCAGGAATCAAGAAGCCAGGTCTCCGAGCCGCGGTTAGCGTGCCGGACATGAACATCACCATCAACGCGACCTTCCTTCCGCACGACGACCCGGACGCATCGCTGGCCTTCTATCGCGACGCGCTCGGTTTCGAGGTCCGCAACGACGTCGGCTACAACGGCATGCGCTGGATCACCGTCGGCCCCGCCGGCCAGCCCGAGATGTCGATCGTCCTCCAGCCGCCGGCCGCCGATCCGGGAATCACCGACGACGAGCGCCGCACGATCGCCGAGATGATGGCCAAGGGCAGCTACGCCCACATCATCCTGGCCACACCCGATCTCGACGAAACGTTCGCGCATCTGCAGGCGAGCGGCGCCGACGTCGTGCACGAGCCGACCGAGCAGCCCTATGGGGTCCGCGACTGCGCGTTCCGCGATCCCGCGGGCAACCTGGTCCGCATCAACGAGCTCAGCTGAGGCGTTCGTCTCCGAGCGCCTCGGCGACGGCGCGCCAGACCTGCCGGTGCAGCGTGACGTTGTCGCCGCGATCGGTGCGGACATGGAGGATCGTTGTCCCGCTCGCCTGCTCGAGGCCGGCGTGCAGCTCGGCGACCGAGGCGACCGCGATGTACGACGCTCCCGCCAGCGCGGCCGCATGCTCGGCATCGAGCTCCGGTGGGGTCGCGACGTGGCGCTCGTAGACGTCGGTCTGGGTCGAGACGGTGAGGAAGTCGAAGATGCCGCCGCCGCCGTTGTCGACGAGCACGATCGTCAGCGGGACGCCGAGGCGGGCGCCGGCGAGCAGGCCGCCGATGTCATGCGCGAAGGCGACGTCGCCGAGCAGTGCGACAACCGGGCCGAGGCGTGCGGCGGCGGCCCCGTAGGCCGTCGCGAGCGTGCCGTCGATGCCGTTGGCGCCGCGATTGGCGAGCGTGCGCGGCGGATCCGGGCGGACCGGCCAGAATGTCTCGACGTCGCGGACGGGCATCGACGCGGCGACGACGAGCGTTGCCTCGGCCGGCAGTGCCGCCCCGAGCGCGGCGGCGACGCGCGGCTCGGAAAGCTCGTCGCCGAGGGTCGTGGCGATCGCCGTGGCCGCCGTGGCGTCGGCTTCGCGCCAACTCTGGAGCCAGGCGTCGTCGCCGGGGGGCTGGGCCTGGTTGGCGAGCGCGCCGAGCGTCGTGGCGGGGTCGAGGCCGAGTGAGAGGCCGACGACGCCGTCGGGGTCGTGCCAGATGCCGTCGGGGTCGATCGCGACCTGCGTCGCGTCGAGCGAGGCCAGCCAGCGCCGCAGCGACGCCGATGTCGGCAGGTCACCGACGCGGATCACGAGGTCCGGTCGCTTGGTATCGGCGAAGCCCTGGGTGCGAAGCAGCGCGTCGTAGTGGGCGATCGCCGCGTCGCCGGCGCGGGCGCCGCTGAGCGGGTCGGCGAGCACCGGATAGCCGGCGGCTTCGGCGAAGGCCGCGACGGCCGCGGGCAGATCCGCGGCGTGCTCCTCGCGGCCGGCGACGATGATCCCTCGCTGGGCCTGTGCGACGACGGCCGCAACCGGGCCGATCGCGTCCGGCGCGAGCTGCGCCGTGGGCGCGATCCGCGTCACGAACGGGCGGCCGTCGGGACGCCCGGACGCGTCGGCGAGGTCGAGCGCCAGGTCGTCCGGCGGGACGAGCGGCTCGCGCAGGGCGAAGTTCAGATGCACCGGGCCTGGCCGGCCGGTGACGCTCGTCCAGTAGGCGCGGCAGGCCAGTGTCCTGATCCAGCGCAGGCGCTCCGGCGTCTCGTCGTGTGTGCCGACGTCGAAGAACCACTTCGCCGCGCCGCCGAACAGCTTCACCTGGTCGATCGTCTGCCCGGCGCCGACCTCGCGCAGCTCAGGCGGCCGGTCGGCGGTCAGCACGAGCATCGGCACGCGCGCCTCGGACGCCTCGATCACCGCCGGCAGGTAGTGGGCCGCGGCGGTGCCGGACGTGCACGCCAGCGCGGCCGGGCGGCCCGTCGCCTTGGCGTGGCCGAGCGCGAAGAAGGCGGCGCTGCGCTCGTCGATGTGGGGGAGGGTCTCGAGCCGCTGCTCGCGCGCCAGCGCCAGCACGATCGGCGTCGAGCGCGAGCCGGGCGAGCTGCACGCGGCGCGCATGCCACAGCGCGCGAGCTCGTCGGTGAATGCGCGCAGAAGCAGGTGCACCGGCGCAGCGTATGGTCCACGGCGTGGAGGATGTCGTGGCGCTGCACGGGTTCGCCGGCACCGGCCGGATCTGGGACGGCGTCGCCGAGCGGCTCGATCCGGCTCGCTTCAGGCTCCATACGCCCGACCTGCCGGGTCACGGCAGCGCCTCGAGGCTGCGTCCGGTGACGTTCGCGACCTGCGTGGATCACGTGCTGGCCGCGGCGCCGGAGCGCTTCGCGCTGTGCGGCTATTCGCTCGGCGGCCGTGTCGCGTTGCACCTCGTGCTCGCCGCGCCTGAGCGGGTGACGCGGCTGGTCCTCGTCTCGGCGACGGGAGGCATCGACGACGACGGCGAGCGTGCGCTGCGCCGGCGACAGGACGAGCAGCTCGCCGACGAGATCGAGCACGAGTCGATCGAGGCCTTCACGACACGCTGGACGGCGCTGCCGCTGTTCGACGGCGCCTCGCCCGAGGCGGTGGCGCTGTGGCGCGCCGACATCGCCCGCAACGATCCCGCCGCCCTGGCGGACGTCCTGCGCGGCATCGGCACCGGCGCGATGGAACCGTTGTGGCCGCGGCTGGGCGAGTTGGCGATGCCCGCTGTCGTCGTCGCGGGCGAACGCGATCCCAAGTACGTCGCGCTCGCCTCGAGGCTGTCGGCGGCGCTGCCGGCCGCGGCGTCGCTTGTCGTCCCCGGGGCCGGCCACGGCCTGCCACGCGAGGCGCCCGGCGAGCTCGCCGCGGCGCTTGCGCTCAGTTCAGGCTGATCCTGTCGTCGTCGTCGTCGTCCTCGTCCTCGTCTGAGTAGGCGTCGGCGAGGATCTCGGGGATCGCGGCGAAGAACCCTTCCTCGAGATCCTCCGACACGGTGACGCGCACGCCGGTCACGTGCAGGTGGTCGCCGTGGGCGTGTGCCTCAGGCGCCACGGTCGCGCCGGCGAGGACGAAGAACGGCGCCAGCGAGAAGTAGTCGAGGCCGAGGAACTCGTGCGGATCGATGCCCGAGCCGTCGAGGATCTCCCAGAGGCGATCGTCGTATTCGGAATGGCCCTGGGTGATGTAGGCGAGCTGGGTCATGGCGCAAGCGTAGTCAGGGCAGCAGGCCCGGGGCCGTGGGAACGGCGATCGCTCCGTGCTCGACAGGCAGCACGTCGTCGAGCTCGAGCAGTCGCAGCGTCGCCAGCCCGCAGGGCAGCTCCGTTCGCAGGGCCGCCGCGCAATGCAACGCGGCGGCGATCCCGAGCGGTCCGTCGAGCGTCGAGGCGAGATACGGCTCGGCGCCGCTGGCCCGCACGAGCGCAGCGGCCGCGAGCGTGCCGGAGATGCCGCCGCAGCGCGAGACCTTCAGGCAGACGGCGTCGGCGGCGCCGGAGCCGATCGCTCCCGGCTCGGCGCAGGTCTCGTCCATCGCGACGCGAGCGGTCGTGCGCTCGCGGACGGCGCGCAGCGCGCGGATCCCGTGCACCGGCTCCTCGACGAGCTCGAGCCCGACGGCGTGCAGCGCCTGGATCGAGCGTACGGCCTCGTCGACCGACCAGGCGCCGTTGGCGTCGAGCCGGATCGCCATGCTCGCGCCGGCCGCCGCGCGGACGGCGGCCACGCGCCCGGCGTCGTCGCCGACGCCGACCTTGACCTTGACGCAGGCGAACCCCTCGGCGGCGGCCGCGCTCGCGGCGGCGGCCGCGCCGGCGCGGTCGCCGGCGCCGATCGTCGCGTTGACGGTGACGGCCGTGAGCGGCTCGTCGGCGAGCATTGCCGCCAGCACGCTGCCCTCGTGGCGTGAGCGGCGATCCCACAGCGCGAGGTCGATCGCGGCGAGCGCCTGCGGCAGGTCGGCCTCCGCGCGGCAGGCGTCGAAGACGTCGCTGCCGCTCGGATCGCCGGTGAGCCCGGCGATCGCACGTGCGTAGCGCTCGAGCGCGAGGCCGATCGCCGCCGCCGGCACGCCGTCGTAGGGCTCCAGCGGCGCCGCTTCGCCGCGGCCGGCGATGCCGTCGGAGCCCTCGAGCTCGACCGTGAACAGGTCACGCTCGCGCAGTTCGCCGTGCGCCGTGCGCAACGGCTGACGCAGGGCGATCCGCTCGTGCGCGACGCGCAGCCGCATCAGCTCAGCAGGATGCCGGCCGCGAGCGTGAGCGCGAATGCCAGCTCGAGCCGGCCGGACGCCGCGAGCGCCTCGTTCAGGGTCGGGCCGTCGGTGTGCCCTCGAACCGTGGCGATCAACCGCAGCGCGAGCGGCAGCGTCAGCAGTGGCAGCAGCGTCCAGGCCGTGAGCCCGAGGGCGATCACCGGGAGCGTCGCGTACGCGCCGAGCACGACGCACGCAAACAGCGTCCGCGCCCGCTCGCGGCCGAGCCGGACGGCGACGGTGCGCTTGCCGCTGCGGCGGTCGGTGTCGATGTCGCGAATGTTGTTGACGAGCAGGATCACGGCGCCGAGGAGGCCGATCGGCACCGACAGCGCGAATGCGATCCACGGCAGCTCCTGGATCTGCACGTAGTACGAGCCGGTGACGGCGACGACGCCGAAGAAGATGAAGACGAAGACCTCGCCGAGGCCGACGTATCCGTACGGACGCGGGCCGCCGGTGTAGGCGACGCCGGCGAGGATCGACAGCACGCCGACGACGACGAGCGGCCAGCCGGCGACGACGACGAGGTAGACGCCGCAGAGCGCCGCGAGGCCGAAGGTGACGTAGACGGCCAGCAGCACCTGCCGGGGCGGCACGAGGCCGCCGGCGGTCACGCGGACGGGGCCGATCCGCTCCTCGGTGTCGGCGCCGCGATGCGCGTCGGAGTAGTCGTTGGCGAGGTTGGTGCCGATCTGGATCAGCAGCGCGCCGGCGAGCGCGCAGAGGAAGGCGAAGACGTCGAACTCACCATCGCGGATCGCGAGCGCCGTGCCGACGAGCACCGGCGCGGCGATCGCGGGCAGCGTCCGCACCCGCGCTGCCATCAGCCAGATCCTCACGGGCGGCGGGGGAACTGCGCGAAGTCCGGTGGACGCTTGGCCTTGAACGCCTCGCGGCCCTCGCGCGCCTCGTCCGAGGCGTAGAAGAGCAGGTTGGTGTCGTGCGCGAGCTGCTGCAGGCCCGCCATGCCGTCCTCGTGCGCGTGGAAGCTCGCTTTGAGCAGCCGCAGCGCGAACGGCGACAGCGCGAGCATCTCGTGGCACCACGAGACCGTCTCGGCCTCGAGCCGATCGAGCGGCACGACGGCGTTGACGAGCCCCCAGTCGAGCGCCTTCTCGGCGTCGTACTGGCGGCAGAGGAACCAGATCTCCTTCGCCCGCTTCTGGCCGATCTGGGCGGCGAGGAGCGTCGCGCCGAAGCCGCCGTCGAACGAGCCGACGCGCGGACCGGTCTGCCCGAAGCGGGCGTTGTCGGCGGCGATCGACAGGTCGCAGCAGACCTGGAGCACCTGGCCACCGCCGATCGCGTAGCCCGCGACCATCGCGACGACGGGCTTCGGCAGCCGCCGGATCTGCACGTGCAGGTCGGTCACGTGGAAGCGCCCGGCGCCCGAGCCTGGATCGCTCTCGTAGCCCTGGTCGCCGCGGACGCGCTGGTCGCCTCCGGAGCAGAACGCGTCGGGCCCCTCGCCGGTGAGGATGATCACGCCGACGCTCGCGTCCTCGCGCGCCAGCTCGAAGGCGCGCGACAGCTCGACGACCGTCTGCGGGCGAAACGCGTTGCGGACCTCGGGGCGATCGATCGTGATCTTGGCGATGCCGTCGCCGCTGAGCTCGTAGCGGATGTCCTCGAAGGTGCCGGCGGAGGTCCAGGTGACTGCCATTGGCGAGAGCCTAGATGAGCGAGCGCGCTGATCTAGTCTGCGGGCGTGCTCGTCGAACCCTGGCTCATGCGCGCGGCACGCCGCCGGCCGCGGCACGAGGCACTCCGCGCCGGTGACGGTTCGCTCTCCTACGAGGAGCTCGCCACCGCCGCGCGTCGTGCGGCGGGCAGGTTGCCGGAGCCCGGAGCCTGGGTCGGGCTGGCGATGGCGCCGGGAGCCGGCTTCGCGATCGCCCTGCACGCCTGCCTGCTGCGCGGCACGCCGGCGGTGCCGATCGACGCTCGTCTGGGCGAGCGCACGCGCGACCTGATCGCCGGGCGCTGCGCCGTCGTGCTCGACGAGCTGCCCGAGGGCCCGCCGGCGGACGTCGCCGAGCACGACCTCGACGCGACCGCGATCGTCGTCCACACGTCGGGTACGAGTGGCGAGCCCAAGCCGGTCGAGCTGACGTACGGCAACTGGCTCTGGAGCGCGCTCGGCGCCCACGTCTCGATGGGCCTGCGCGACGACGAGCGCTGGCTGTGCACGCTGCCGCTGTCGCATGTCGGCGGCCTGTCGATCCTCCTGCGCAGCGCGATCTACGCGACGACGGCGATCGTCCACGAGCGCTTCGAGACCGAGCGCGTGCTCGCCGCGCTGCGCACCGACACGACAGTCGTCTCGCTCGTGCCGACGACGCTGGCACGGCTGCTCGACGCCGGGCTCGCGTCGCCGCCGGCACTGCGGGCGGCGCTGATCGGCGGCGCGCCGATCCCGCCGGTGCTGCTCGAGCGCGCGATCGCGGCGCAGGTGCGAACGATGCAGACCTACGGCCTGACCGAGACCTGCTCGCAGGCGACGACGGACGGCCGGCCGCTGTTCTGCACGCGCGTCGCCGTCGCGCCCGACGGCGAGATCCTCGTCAGCGGGCCGACGGTGGCGCCGGCGTCCCGTCGTGACGACGGCTGGCTCGCCACGGGCGATCTCGGCACCTACGACGACGGCGTCCTGCACGTCACCGGCCGCAAGAGCGACACGATCGTGACCGGCGGCGAGAACGTCGCCCCGGCAGCGGTGGAAGCGGTGCTGCTCACCCACCCCGCGGTCGCCGACGCGGCCGTGCACGCGCGCCCGGACCCGGCGTGGGGCGAGGCCGTCGTCGCGACGATCGTGCTTCGCGAGGGTCGCGACGCCTCGCCGGAGGAGCTCGCCGCGCACTGCCGCGGCGTACTGGCGGCATATCAGGTGCCGAAGGCGTTCACGTTCGCCGCGAGACTGCCGCGCACGCCGTCCGGCAAGCTGCTGCGCCGCGAGCTGCGCTGACGTCGGCCACCGCCGCGGCGGGCTCCCGCCAGGGCGCGTAGTGCAGACTGACGGCGTGGACCACGAGCAATACCGCGTCGACAGTCGCGAGCGCTGGGAGGCCGGCGCCGCGGGATGGGCCGCTCGCCGTGAGGAGTTCCAGGCGGCGACCGCCCCGGTGTCGCAGTGGATGGTCGACGCCGTCGACCCGAAGCCGGGGGAGGTCGTGCTCGATCTCGCCGCCGGCGTCGGCGACACCGGGTTCCTCGCCGCGCAGCGGATCGCTCCCGACGGGCGGCTGATCACGAGCGACGGTGCCGAGGCGATGATCGAGCAGGCACAGGCCCGTGCCGCCGAGCTGGGCCTGGCGAACGTCGAGTTCAAGCCGATGGAGGCCGAGTGGATCGACCTCGGCACGGCGACCGTCGACTGCGTCCTCTGCCGTTGGGGCTACATGCTGCTCGCCGACCCCGAGACGGCGCTGCGCGAGACGCGCCGCGTGCTGCGCCCGGGCGGCCGGCTGGCGCTCGCCGCGTGGGATGCGCCCGAGCACAACACGTGGGTCACGGCGTTCGGCGCCGTGCTCGTCGAGCGCGGCTTCGAGCCGCCACCCGACCCGGAGCTTCCGGGGATGTTCTCGTTCGCGCGGCCGGGCACGATCGAGGCACTGCTCGACGCGGCCGGCTTCGCCGACTGGCGCGTCGACGCCGTCGACTTCGAGTTCGAGGCGGCGTCGTTCGAGGAGTGGTGGGAGTACCAGTACGACGTCTCGCCGCTGCTCGCTCGCGCGCTGGCACCGCTCACCCCGGAGCAGCGCGACGACGCCTACGACGGGATCGAGCGGCGCCTGGCGATCTACACCGCCGAGGACGGCACGCTGCGGCTTCCGGCACGCACGCTGGTCGCCGCCGCCGAGGCCTAGCGACTGCCGGAATCGGCACCGCGGCCGGTGCCGAAGCACTAGGCTCCGCGCCCTCATGTACTACGACGACGACGCGGATCTCGGCAAGCTCGACGGCAAGACCGTCGCGATCATCGGCTTCGGCTCACAGGGCCACGCCCATGCGCAGAACCTCAAGGACTCGGGGGTCAACGTCGTCGTCGGCCTGCGCGAGGACTCGTCGTCGGTGCAGCAGGCGCGCGACGCCGGGCTCGAGGTCCTGCCCGTCGCCGACGCCGCCAGCCGCGGCGACATCGTGATGATCCTCGTCCCCGACGAGCTCCACCACGACGTCTACGAGCAGGACGTCCGCGACGGCATCGCGCCGGGCAACGCGCTGTTCTTCGGCCACGGCTTCTCGATCCTCTACGGCGAGATCGAGCCGCCACCCGGTGTCGACGTCGCGCTCGTCGCGCCGAAGGGCCCGGGCCACCTCGTCCGTCGCCAGTACCTCGAGGGCAGCGGCGTGCCCGGCCTCGTCGCGGTCCACCAGGACGCGACCGGAAGCGCCAAGGAGCTCGCGCTCGCCTACGCCAAGGGCATCGGCTGCACGCGCGGCGGCGTCTTCGACACGACCTTCAAGGAAGAGACCGAGACCGACCTGTTCGGCGAGCAGGCCGTGCTCTGCGGCGGCGCATCGGAGCTCGTCCAGGCCGGCTTCGACACGCTCGTCGAGGCGGGCTATGACCCGCAGATGGCGTACTTCGAGTGTCTGCACGAGCTCAAGCTGATCGTCGACCTGATGTACGAGAAGGGTCTCGCCGGGATGCGCTACTCGATCTCGAACACGGCCGAGTACGGCGACTACACGCGCGGCAAGCGCGTGATCACCGACGAGACGCGGGCGTCGATGAAGCAGATTCTGGCGGAGATCCAGTCGGGCGAGTTCGCACGCGAATGGATCGCCGAGAACCGCGCCGGCCAGGAGAACTTCAAGCGCATGCGGGCCGAGCAGGCAGCGACGAAGGTCGAGGTCGTCGGCAAGGAGCTGCGCTCGCACATGGATTGGATCCAGACCGAGTTCTGAGTTCCGGCTTCCGCTGGGCCCCTCGCTAGACTCGGCGATCTCATCGCGACTGGCGTAGTGAGGTGGGTGTAACCACCGGGGAGCGATGAGGGCACCGCACGCCGCACGCCTGGGCATCAAACGTCGTCTACTCTCGAGTCGAGAGGACCTTTTATGTCAGTGCGTGCGTCGATTTCCATTCCTCAGGACCTCAGGCCCGGTGACGGCCGCTTCGGCTGCGGCCCGTCGAAGGTCCGCCCGGCGCAGCTCGAGCGACTCGCCGCCGCGAGCGCGCTCATGGGCACGTCGCATCGCCAGGCGCCCGTCAAGAGCCTCGTCGGCACCCTCCGCGAGGGGCTGTCGGAGCTCTTCTCGCTGCCCGAGGGCTACGAGGTCGTGCTCGGCAACGGCGGCACGACCGCGTTCTGGGACGCCGCCGCCTTCGGGCTCGTGCGCGAGCGCGCGCTGCATCTGACCTTCGGCGAGTTCACGCAGAAGTTCGCTTCGGTCACGCGTGACGCGCCGTTCCTCGCCGACCCGGTCGTCATCTCCGCGGAGCCGGGGGATGCTCCGGAGCCGACGTCGGATCCGAGCTGCGACGTCGTCGCCTGGGCCCACAACGAGACGTCAACCGGGGTTATGGTCCCGGTCACGCGGCCCGCTGGCGAAGCGCTGGTGCTGATCGACGCGACGTCCGGCGCCGGAGGGCTGCCCGTCGACGTCGCCGACGCCGACGTCTACTACTTCGCGCCGCAGAAGGGCTTCGCCTCCGACGGCGGCCTCTGGCTGGCGCTGATGAGCCCGGCCGCGACGGCGCGCGTCGACGAGCTCTCAACGGGGCGCTGGACGCCGCCGTTCCTGTCGCTGCCGACGGCGCTCGAGAACTCACGCAAGGACCAGACCTACAACACGCCGGCGCTGGCGACGCTGATTCTGCTCGCCGATCAGGTCGAGTGGATGCTCGCCCAGGGCGGCCTCGAGGGCTGTGTCGCGCGGACGACCGAGTCATCGAGCCACCTCTACGACTGGGCCGAGGCTTCCGCGTACGCGACGCCGTTCGTCGCCGACCCGGCGAAGCGCTCGCTCGTCGTCGGCACGATCGACTTCGCCGACGAGGTCGACGCCGCGGCGGTCGCGTCGACGCTTCGCGACAACGGCATCGTCGACGTCGAGCCGTACCGCAAGCTGGGCCGCAACCAGCTGCGGGTCGGGATGTTCCCGGCGATCGAACCCGCCGACGTGCAAGCGCTGACCGCCTGCGTCGACTACGTCGTGGAGGCGCTGTGAAGGTCCTCGTCGCCGAGAAGATCGGCGCTTCCGGGATCGAGCTCCTCCGTGCGAGCGGCTTCGACGTTGACGAGGGCGCAGAGCACCTCGACAGCATCGGCGACTACGACGGCCTGCTGATCCGCAGCGCGACGCAGGTCACCGAGGAACTGCTCGAACAGGCCACGAACCTCAAGGCGATCGGCCGGGCCGGCGTCGGTGTCGACAACGTCGACGTCGATGCCGCGACCAAGCGCGGGATCATCGTCGCCAACGCGCCCGAGTCCAACGTCGTCACGGCCGCCGAGCACACGATGGCGCTGCTGCTGGCGATGGCGCGCAACGTGCCGCAGGCGCAGGCGTCGCTGAAGGCCGGCCGCTGGGACCGTTCCAAGTACTCCGGCATCGAGCTGATGGACAAGGTTCTCGGCATCCTCGGCTTCGGCCGCATCGGCCAGCTCGTCGCCGAGCGGGCGAAGGGCTTCGGCATGCGCGTCGTCGCCTACGACCCGTTCATCGGAGCCGACCGCTACGCGCAGCTCGGCGTCGAGAAGGCCGCCAGCTCCGACGAGGTCTACGCGATCGCGGACTTCCTCACGCTGCATCTGCCGAAGACGCCGGAGACCGAGGGCTGGCTCGACGCCGAGGCGCTCGCGAAGTGCAAGGACGGTGTGCGGATCCTCAACGTCGCACGCGGGCCGCTCGTCGTCGACGAGGATCTGCAGGCGGCACTCGACAGCGGCAAGGTCGGCGGCGCCGCGCTCGACGTCTTCCGCTCCGAGCCCGTCACCGAGCATCCGCTGTTCGGCTACGACCAGGTGATCGTGACGCCGCATCTCGGCGCCTCGACCGCCGAGGCGACCGACCGTGCCGGGTATCAGGCTGCCGAGCAGATCGTCGCCGCGCTGACCGGCGGCGCCGTCACGACGGCGGTCAACGTGCCCGCCGTCGCAGCGGAGGATCTCGCCGTACTCGGGCCGTATGTGCCGTTGACCCGTGCGCTGGGCCGGATCGCCGCCGGGCTCGCCGGAGGCGTCGATCGCGTCGAGGTCGAGTATCTCGGCGATCTCGCCGAGTACGACACGCGCCCGCTCGGGGTTGCCGCGTTGCTCGGCGTGCTCACCGGCCACACCGAGGAGGACGTCAACCAGGTCAACGCGCCGTCGATCGCCCGCGAGCGCGGGATCGAGCTGGTCGAGACGCGCCGCAGCCAGGCGCGCGACTTCAACGAGATCGTCCGCGTGACCGTCGTCTTCGGCGATCGCCGCGAGCGCGTCGTCGGAACGACGATCGGTCAGCAGAACCGGCCGCATCTGCTGGCAGCCTGGGGCCAGAACTTCAACATCCAGCTCGAAGACCACCTCGTGCTGTTCCAGTACAGCGACGTTCCGGGGATGATCGGCCGTGTCGGCGCCGCCTTCGGCGAGCACGGCATCAACATCACCGCCGCGTCGGTCGGGTATGGCCGCGACGAGGGTGAGGCCGTGATGGCGCTGACGACCGAGAGCTCGGTGCCGAACGCGGTCATCGACGAGATCGTCGCGACCGACGGCTTCATCGCCGGCCGGTCGGTGTCCGTGGTCTGACAAGGGCGATGCGTCACACGGCCCGCGGCTGGTGGCTGCAGGAGGCGGGTGACGTCGAGCCGCGGGCGGCGCTCGACGGGGACGTCAGTGCCGACGTCGTCGTCATCGGCGGCGGTTTCACCGGGCTGTGGGCCGCGTGGCACCTCTTGCAGCGCGCGCCGGGCATCGCCGTTGCGTTGCTCGACGCGGGAGTCTGCGGCGAAGGGCCCAGCGGCCGCAACGGCGGCTTCGTCGATCACCTCGCGCACGCGGCGCCGCGGCTGCGGCAGCTCGCGGGCGACGACGCCGCGCGGGCGACGATCGAGGCCTCGATCGCGGCCGTCGACGCGATCGGCAACTGGTGCGACGAGCAGCGCGTCGACGCCTGGTTCACGCAGCGGGGCCAGATCATCGCATCGGCGGCGCCGGCGCAGGACGGCGCCGAGGACGAGGCGATCGCGGCCTGTCGCGCGCTCGGCCTCGAGGATGCGCTGTCGCCGATGACGGCCGAGGCGGTACGCGCTCGCTGTGACGCGGCGCCGTTGCGCGGCGGCACGCTCGTGCCGGTGACGGCGACCGTGCAGCCGGCGAGGCTCGGCCGCGGCCTGCGCAAGCGCTTGCTCGGCGCCGGCGCGGCGATCTACGAGCGCTCGCCGGTGACGGGGCTCCGTGACGGCGCGGGCGGCGTCACGGTCGAGACCGCCGGTGGCCGCGTTCGCGCCGGCGCGGCGATCCTCGCCACCGGCGCGTGGTCGGCGGCCGTCGGCCCGCTGCGCGACCGCGTCACGGTCACGTCGAGCCACATCGTCCTCACCGAGCCGGTGCCCGACGTGCTCGAACAGACCGGCTGGACCGAGGGAGAGGCGATCACCGACGGCCGGCGGCTCGTGCACTACTTCCGCACAACGCGCGACGACCGGATCGTGTTCGGCTGGGGCGGGGGGAGGATCGCGTGCGGCGCCCGGATCGGCCGCCGCGAGGAGATCGACGACGCCGTCGTCGCGCAGACGGCGGAGGATCTGCTGCGATTCTTCCCGCAGCTGCGCCAACGTCGCATCGAGCACGCCTGGGGCGGCCCGATCGACGCCTCGCCGACGCACCTGCCAATCGTCGACACGCTGCCGGGCGGCCACACGCACGCGGCATTCGGCTATACCGGCAACGGCGTCGGGCCGTCGCACCTGTGCGGCGAGCTGCTGGCGGCGATGGCGCTCGACGCGCGCGATCCGCTGACGCGGCTGCCGCTCGTCGCGCCGCCGCCGGTGGCCTTGCCGCCGGAGCCGCTGCGCGTGATCGGCGGCTTCGCGATCCGGCGGGCGCTCGACGCCAAGGAGCGCGCCGAGGAGCACGGTCGCAAGCCGTCGCCTTTGGCCACCATGGTGGCGACGGTCCCCGAACGCCTCGGGGTCCACATCGGGCGCTGACTGGTTCGACCGCGCGGCGCTTGCGCACGATCGCTTGACCGCTGTAGGTTCGCGACATGGAAGGCACGGTCGTCACACCATCTGCGGTGCCACCCGACGAGCCAGCCCTGAAGAAGGGAGCGATCAACTACGTCTCGAGCGTGGTGATCGGCGTCGCCTCGACGGCTCCGGGCTACAGCCTCGCCGCGGTGCTCGGCCTGATCGTCGCCGTCGAGGGCATCGGCGTCCAGGCGCCGGCGGTGATGATCGTCTCGTTCATCCCGATCCTCTGCGTCGCCTGGGCATACCGCTATCTGAATCGCGCCGACCCTGACTGCGGCACGACGTTCAGCTGGGCGGCGAAAGCGTTTGGTCCTAGCGCTGGTTGGATCGGCGGCTGGGCCATCATCGTCGCCGACATCATCGTGATGGCGAACCTCGCCCAGATCGCCGGGCTCTACTCGTTCCTGCTCGTCGACTCGAGCGCGACGCCCTCAACGGCCGTCGTGACACTCGTCGGCGTCGTCTGGATCGCCGTGATGACGTGGGTCTGCGTGATCGGCATCGAGCTCAACGCCAAGACACAGCGCTGGCTGCTCACCGCCGAGATCGTCACCCTGGCGACGTTCGCGATCGTCGCCCTGATCCGCGTCTGGACCGAGTCGATTCCCGGCTCGATCGATCCGTCGCTTTCGTGGTTCAACCCGTTCGCGATCGGCTCCTTCGACGCCCTGGTGTCCGGCGTCCTGATCGGCATCTTCATCTACTGGGGCTGGGACAGCCTCGTCACCGTCAACGAGGAGACCGAGGACTCCGACACCGTGCCCGGCAAGGCGGCGGTCAGCGCGACGCTGATCCTGCTCGGCATCTACGTGATCGTCTCCACCGCCGCGCTCGCCTTCGGGGGCGTCGACCGGCTCGCGAACGACGAGTCCGGCGACGTGCTCGGCCTGCTCGCCAACGACGTCTTCGGCTCGAGCCTGTTGGGCAAGCTCGTGATCATCGCCGTGCTCTCGTCGGCCGCCGCATCGACGCAGACGACGATCCTGCCGACCGCGCGGACGACGCTGTCGATGGCGCGCGCCAAGGCGCTGCCGTCGGCGCTCGGCAAGATCCATCCGCAGTACCTGACGCCGCACGTCTCGACGATCTGGATGGGCGCGCTGTCGATCGTCTGGTACGTCGGCCTGACGATCGTCTCGGAGAACATCCTCTTCGACTCGATCGCCGCGCTCGGGCTGATGATCGCCTTCTACTACGGCCTTACCGGGTTCGCCTGCGTCTGGTACTTCCGCCGCGAGCTGACGAAGAGCACGAAGAACTTCATCATGGCCGGCGTCCTGCCATTGGCGGGAGGCCTGATGTTGCTCGGGGTCTTCATCAAGTCCTGCTCCGACCTCTCCAAGCCGGAGAACTCGACCGCCGGCGACTCGTGGCTTGGCCTCGGCCCGCCGCTGGTGATCGGGGTCGGCATGCTGCTGCTCGGTGTGGTGCTGATGATCATCTGGCGCTTCAACGGCCATCCCGAGTTCTTCCGCCTCAAGCCCGAGGTCTCACCGCCAGGCCTGCTCGACGATCCCGCGATCGAAGTGCCGCCGCCGCACGCGGCCTGAGGATCGGTCGCATCAGGCCCGGCCGGACTGGTACATTTGGCGCCGTGTCGCGCCTGCTCGACCTCGGCCTTCTTCTTCTCCTCCCCCGCTAGGGGGATACATGCGTGGCGGCCGCTGAGCCGCAAACCATCGAGGAGAACGCCGTAGGAAGAAC
>Ga0075420_100001779_pt1 | contig 18370 bp, 16 predicted proteins | sample SoiMetdeltSBSDD4_FD_75296 | JGI IMG/M metagenome (GOLD analysis project Ga0075420, IMG submission 75296) | Bulk soil microbial communities from a Populus tree surrounding site in Tennessee, USA - Soil MetaG P. deltoides SBSDD4 | ecosystem: Environmental > Terrestrial > Soil > Tree plantation... | reverse complement strand
GGCCGGGGCCCCCGCAACACCCGACCCGCCAAGCGCGGCGGCGCCGGACATTCGCCAGGCTGTCGATGCCGAGCCCGCCGGCTCCGTTAGCGACGCAGATTCCCAGCCTCCGGGCGGCGCCGAGGGAGACCGCCGGGACAGAAGCTCAGCGCTCAGGACAGTGTGGAAGATAGTGAGCTCGCGCTATGGCGTTCTTCTGGCCGCGCTTACCCTCGGCGCCTTGCTCGCACAGGTCTCTGGATACAGCATCAAGGATCTGATATCCCGAAATGGGGCATCGCTACCGGCCCAGGGTTCGGATGAAGGGCAGGGCCGGCAGGCACCCGCTCAGACACTTCCGCCGTCACAGCCGACCGGCCCGGCCACCGGTTCGCCGGCCAGCCCCGCACCAGACCCAGACCCGTCCGATGTACCTACCGCACCGCAGGGCCAGCTCCCCGCGCCCGCGCCGTCCCGGCCGCCAGTGGCCGGGCCCCCCGCATACTCGAGCTTCTCCATCAACGTGCCTGGCCCTGGCTGGTGCGAGCGTACACAGGTGGATCTTGATGGTCGGTTCGTTGTGCCGGACGTAGAACCCACCGATGACGTACTCGGCGCCAGCGTCGACTTCACCTACTCCGGCTGCGACCAGGGCCTGACATACCGCACCGTTGACGGCATGGGACTGGGCTTCGGACCGTCGGGCACACCCACTCGGGCCCAGTGCGCCGACCTCGCCCGGAGCCAGCCGCTGGCCCAGCCCGAGCCCATCTCATCCATCAAGGTCGGGACTGCGCTCTGCGCCATTACGAGCAACAAGGCTATCGCCTGGATAAAGGTCACCGATGTCGGCAGCCCGTACGGCGCAGACGACCCTGGCACACCCGCCAAACCGACGCTGAAGATGACCGTCATGCTGTGGCGGTAAGGGGCCAGGCGCCAGCGGCGACCGGAACGCAACGGTCCGTATCCCCTACTCCGCGGACGGCGCCTGGGGCGGCGGGGCCGCGACCTTGGGCTTTACGGCCTTGCGCGCCATCGGCTTGGTGACACCCGGTGGCTTTGTGGCACCCGGCCGGGCGGCCTCGGGCGGACGGGTGGCCGGCGGCGGCCCGGTGCCGCGGGTGGCGGCGCGCCAAGGGTCGTACGGGTCGTCCCAGGCGTCAGCGCGCGGACAGGTGAACTCGCTCCACGGCCACGGCCCGCCCCGCCCGCGCTCGGTGCCGGCATGGTTGCCCTGGCTGCTGGCTGCCGCGCCCTGGCCGGAAGCGGCTGTGTCTGGGGTGGTGCCGCTGCCGGCATCTGCGGCCCGGTCGGCACCCGTGCCGGCACCGGCCTCCGGCTGCTGCCCGCGGGCCGCCCGTGGTGCCGTCCCGGCGAACGAGCGCAGCAGGCTGGCCAGGCCGGCCGCAAGGTCACCCGCGCCGGTGGTGACCCGCTCGGCGAGCTCCGGGTCCGGGTCGCGCAGGGCGGCGATCGCCCGGCACACCGGGCACACGCAGCACTCGGCCGTGCCGGTGGCGAAGCGGGCGGACGGCTCGGCGGCGCCGGGCTGGCCCGCACCCGGCCCGCCGTCGTGCGCGCCGAACCCCCGGGCCGCCGCCGCAGCAAACGCCAGCACCGACGCGACGAGGTGCTCGGCCTCCTCGCGCGCCGGACCCGACGCCGCAGGACCCGACCCCGCGGAGCCACCCGCGGCGGAGCCACCCGCGCCAGCCGCGCCCGGTTCAGTGCGCACCGGACTCGACCCGCCGCTTGAGCTCCTTGAGCGCCACATCCATGATCATCTTCTCCGCCTTGCGCTGGAACATGCCGAGCATCGCCATCGCGAGCTCCACCTCGAGGGTGTACGTAACGGTCGACGTGCCGTCCCCGTTGTCCTCGATGTCGTACGAGCCGCGCTGGACGCGCTGTAGCTTCGACGGCGCGACGAGGTGCCACTCGATGCGCGACAGATCCTCGCTGTACTCGTACGCCAGCGTGTACTCGTCCTGGAGCACGCCGGCGTCGAGGACGAACCGGACCTGGCTGGCGTAGCCGTCCTCGTACTCCTCGACCACCTCGGCCGCCTTGATTCCGCCAGCCCACTCCGGGTAGCGAGCGAAGTCGCTGACCACCGCGGCGACCCGATCCGCCGGCGCGGTGACCAGGATCGACTGGGTGGACCGCTGGACCATGTGCGCAGGCTACCCGGTCGCCACCAGGCGCCCACGGCAGGATCATCCGCCGGCATCATCTGCTACGCCCGAACATCTCGACCACGTCGTACCTGGCGGACGCGCGATGCCGACCAGCGCAGCGTTCGTTAAACAGTTGCACGACGAATGTTTAACATCTTGGTAGTCTGGAGTTCATGGCGACCACGATTGGCTTCCGGCCCACCGAGGAGGATGAACGGATCATCAAGGCTGCGATGCGCCCGAACGAGCGCACCAGTGATGTGATCCGTCGCGCCCTGCGGCTGCTCGAACGCGAAGTATGGCTCACCCAGGCCCGCGCGGACGCGGAACGGCTTGCCGCGGAGGACCTCGGCGGCGAGGCTGATGCGTGGTGATCCGCGGCGCTGTCTACCGGATAGACCTGGGTGAGGCCAAACGCGGTCACGAACAGCGCGGCAGGCGCCTCGGGCTGGTCCTCAGCCCGAGCTCCATGCCGTGGAGCGTCGCCACGGTCATCCCCACCTCAACGACCGCACAACCAGCCGTCTTCCGCCCGCTACTGGAGATCAACGGGCAGCAGACGAGGCTCCTCGTCGACCAGATCCGCAGCATCGACACCGACTACATCACCGGCGACCCGGTGTACTACCTCGCCCGTGACGAGCTTGCCGAGGTCGAACACGCCGTCCTGCGGTACCTGGGCCTGTGAAGGGCGACAAGACCATACTGCGGACCTGGTCAGGCACTGCCGTAGACCGGGATGTGGGCGCCGCTGGTGACCGCGGACGCGTCCGAGCAGAGGAACGCGACCACGCCCGCGATCTGCTCCGGCTTCACCCAGGTGTCGAACGCCGCCTGCGGCTGCGCCGCCCGGTTCGCCGGGGTGTCGATGACGCTGGGCAGCACCGCGTTGGCCCGTACCCCGTGGTTGCGGTACTCGACCGCGAGCGCGTCGACCAGGGCGAGCACCGCGGCCTTGGCGGTCACGTACCCGGCCGCCCCGGCGAACGGCCGCACCGCCGCCCGGCTGCTCACGCACACCACCGCGCCGCCGCCGGCGTCCACCAGGCGCGGCAGGGCGTAGTGGCAGACCAGGTACGTCGGCCGCAGGTTCAGCCGCAGCTGCGCCTCGAAGTCATCGACCGGTGTCTCGTGCACGAGCCCGCCGGCCGCGTACCCGCCGACCAGGTTCACCACGGCCCGGAGCGGGCGGTCCGGGTCACCGGCGGCGGCATCGACGGCGGCGGCCACGGCCGCCGGGTCGAACAGGTCGGCCGACACGTACTCCACGCCCTCGACAGGGGAGCGCGGGGCGGAGACATCCGGTGCCACCACCCGCCAGCCGTCCACCGCGAGCCGCCGGACCACCGCACCGCCGAGACCACCCGAACCGCCGGTGACCAGCACCGTATACGCCATGGCGAACACCCTACGATGACCGAATGCGCGAGTTCTCCGTTCCACCCGTGGTCACCATCGGTGATGCCGCGAACCTGACCGACCCGGTGTGGGACAACGCCGAGGCCGCTCCCGGCGTCGCCCAGTTCGCCCGGCGCACCGCCACGGGCTGGCAGGACGTGACCTGCGCCGAGTTCCGCGACGAGGTGGTGGAGCTGGCCCGGGGCCTGGTCGCCGCCGGGGTGGCGCCCGGCATGCGGGTCGCCCTGATGAGCAAGACCCGGTACGAGTGGACGCTGGTCGACTACGCGCTGTGGTCCTGCGGCGCGGTGGGCGTGCCGATCTACGAGACCTCCAGCGCCGAGCAGGTCGAGTGGATCCTGTCCGACTCCGGCGCGACGGCCTGCCTGGTGGAGACCGAGGCGCACGCCGCGACCGTCGACAGTGTCCGCGGGTCCCTGCCCGACCTGGCGCAGGTGTGGTGCATCGACGCGGGCGACCTGGACCGGCTGGTCTCCGGCGGCGCCGGCGTCGAGGCGGCCACTGTGGAGCAGCGCCGCCGGGCCGCCACGGCCGACGACATCGCCACGATCATCTACACCAGCGGGACCACGGGCCGGCCGAAGGGCTGCGTGCTGACCCACCGCAACATGTACTCAGACATCGCCAACGCCATCCCGGGCCTGGCCAACCTCTTCCGCGAGGGCTCGTCGACCCTGCTGTTCCTGCCGCTGGCGCACTCGTTCGCCCGGCTGGTCCAGATCGGCATGGTGCAGGCCCGGGCCAAGCTCGGGCACACCGCCGACGTGAAGAACCTGGTCACCCACCTGGGTGAGTTCCGGCCCACGTTCGTGCTGTCGGTGCCCCGCGTGTTCGAGAAGGTCTACAACACCGCCAAGCAGCGCGCCCACGCCGACGGCAAGGGCAAGATCTTCGACCGGGCCGAGCGGGTGGCGATCGCGTACAGCGAGGCCCTGGACTCCCCCGGCGGGCCGGGCCTGGGCCTGCGGGCGCGGCACAAGCTCTTCGACACGCTGGTCTACGGCAAGCTACGGGCCGCGCTCGGCGGCCGGTGCGAGGCGGCGATCTCCGGCGCGGCCCCGCTCGGGGTCCGGCTGGCGCACTTCTTCCGCGGCATCGGGGTCACCATCTACGAGGGGTACGGCCTCACCGAGACCTCCCCCGCGGTCGCCGTCAACCTCGAGCACCACATCAGGATCGGTACGGTCGGGCGGCCGCTGCCCGGCGTCACCGTGCGCATCGCCGACGACGGGGAGATCCTGGTCCGGGGTGACCTGGTCTTCCGCGGCTACTGGAACAACCCGTCCGCCACCGCCGAGGTGCTCGACGACGACGGCTGGCTGCACTCGGGTGACCTGGGCGACCTCGACGACGACGGCTACCTGCGGATCAGCGGGCGCAAGAAGGAGATCATCGTGACCGCCGGAGGCAAGAACGTGGCCCCGGCCGTGCTCGAGGACCGGCTGCGCGCGCATCCGCTGGTCAGCCAGTGCATGGTGGTCGGCGACCGGCAGCCGTTCGTGGCCGTCCTGGTCACCATCGACGAGGAGGCCTGGCCCAAGTGGCTGGAGCAGCACGGCCACCCCACCGGGCGGACGGTGGCGGAGATGCGCGACGACCCCGGCCTGCGCGCCGAGATCCAGCAGGCGGTCGACGAGGCCAACCGCGCCGTCTCCCAGGCCGAGTCGATCCGGGAGCTGCGCATCCTCCCCCACGACTTCAGCGAGGCCACCGGGGAGCTCACCCCCTCGCTGAAGGTCAAGCGGAACATCGTGCTGAAGGAGTACGCCGACGAGATCGCCGCGATCTACCGCCGCTGACATGACGATGACCTACCGCGGGGACGACGGCTGGTCGGCCCCCCAACGCCTGGCGCTCGCGGTGCGGGTCGGCATGCTCGGCCTGGCCACGGTGCTCACCGTCATGCTCACCCGCGACGTGGCGTACCTGTTGTGGGTCGCCCTGCTCGCGGTCGCCGGCGTGCCGGCGCTGCTGGCGCCGCGCCACGTCGTGCTGGCCCCGCTGGGCCGCTTCGCCGAGGTGGTCGTGCTGGGCGTCGCCGCGAGCGCGATCGCCGCAGCGGCCGACCAGGCCGGCACCGCACCGGCCGGCTACGGCGCCACCGCCGTCCTGCCCTACCTCACCGTGCCCATCACGACCGCGGCCATGCAGCGCCGCGCGCTCGAGGCGGCGATGCTGATCGGCGTCACCGCCACCACGCTGGCCACCTCCGGGGCGCTCACCGACGCCGGGTTCGGCGTCCAGCTGACCCAGCCGGGGTACGTCTCGGCCGCCGGCACCTGGCTGCTGATGGCGGGCATCGGCACGGCCAGTGCCGGCGCCGTGCAGCGGGCCGCGTTCGCCCGCGACAGCGCGCCGCAGCCGTACGCCGAGGCGACCCGCCTGCTCACCCAGCTGCGCAGCGTGGCCCGGCAGCTGCCCGGCGCCACGCTGGACCCGGGCGGCATCGCCGAGCACCTGCTCGAGGAGGTCCGCACGGTGGCCCGGGTGGACCGCTCGGCGGTGCTGTCGGCCAGCGGCGGCGGCCGGCTGGTGGTCCTCGCGCAGACCGGCACGGACCGGGTCGACTGGGAGACCGGCCTGGACTCGGACACCGCCGTCGCGGACGCCTGGGCCAGCCAGCAGCCGCAGACGGCACACCGCTCGCAGGCCCGCTCGCAGCCGTCCGGGCCGGTGTCGGCCCTGGTGGCACCGCTGGTTGCCGGAGTGCGTACGGTCGGGCTCGTCGTGATCGAGTGCGACGCCGCCGGGGCGTACCCGGCGTGGGTGGTGAGCCAGGTCGCGGCGCTGGCGGCGCCGGCGGCGCTGCGGCTGGAGGCGGCCCTGCTCTTCGACGAGGTCCGCTCGCTCGCCACCAACGAGGAGCGGCAGCGCCTGGCCCGCGAGATCCACGACGGGGTCGCCCAGGAGCTGGTCATGGTGGGGTACGGCATCGACAACGCGCTCGCCACCGTGCCCGACGACGCAGTGGACACCCTGGAGGAGCTGCGCACGCTGCGCGGTGAGGTGACCCGGGTGATCACCGAGCTGCGGCTGTCCCTGTTCGAGCTACGCAGCGAGGTGGACCGGCACGGCGGGCTCACCGCCGCCATCGCGGACTACGCCCGCACCGTGGGCGCCTCCGCCGGCCTGCGGGTCCACATGTCGCTGGACGAGTCGACCGCGCGCCTGCCCGCGGCCATGGAGGCCGAGCTGCTGCGCATCGCCCAGGAGGCGATCACCAACGCGCGCAAGCACGCCGGGGCCACCAACCTCTGGGTGACGTGCGAGGTTGACCCGCCATATGCTCAGATCACCGTCTCCGACGATGGTCAGGGCATCGGCGACCAGCGACCCGACGGGCGGTACGGCCTCGCCATCATGGCCGAGAGGGCGGAGCGGATCCGGGGCCGGCTGGAGATCAGCCCACGACAACCCACCGGCACGACCGTGGCGGTGGTGCTTGGCACCTCGCCTCGACGCGATAGGTTGTAACGATCGTCACACCAGCACGGTTAGTCACCCCGCGCGCACTGGAGGGGGCCAGTTCGGGCGGCTTAGAAGGGGGAGAGCACAGCGCATGTCCACCACGACACCGTCCACGATGCGTACCAAGGTCCTGCTCGTGGACGACCACGACCTGATCCGCAAGGGCCTGCGCCACGCGTTCGAGCGGGACCGGCAGTTCGAGGTCGTCGGCGAGGCGGCCACCGCCGCCGAGGCGGTCCGGCAGGCGGGCGCCCTGCAGCCAGACGTCGTCATCATGGACCTGCGGCTACCCGACGGCAGCGGTCTTGAGGCCACCCGGGCACTGCGTAAGTCGAGCGCCACGATGGGGATCGTGGTGCTCACCATGTACGCAGGTGACGACCAGCTCTTCGGCGCCCTGGAGGCCGGTGCCAGCGCGTTCGTGCCGAAGACCGCGCCCGCGGACGAGGTCGTCGCCGCCGCCCGCCACGCCGCCTCCGCACCCTCCGCCTTCACCGCGGCAGACCTCGCCGAGGCGATGAAGCGGCGCCTGGCGCCGACCGGTCCCCAGCTCTCCCCGCGGGAGGGGCAGGTGCTGCGGCTGCTCGCCGACGGGATGAGCGTGGCCGGCATCGCCAAGCAGCTGTTCGTCAGCGAGTCCACGGCGAAGACCCACATCTCCAAGCTGTACGAGAAGCTGGGCGCCGCCAACCGGGCCCAGGCGCTGATGACCGCGCTCCGGCTCGGCCTGCTGGAGGCGCCCGACGCCCCGAAGTTCTGACGGCTACCCGACTCTGACGCTGATCCGACACCCGCACGCTGGTCAGCTGAGCATGGTCATGCGGACCACCGAGCGGCCGGCGTACGAGCGGATGTCGACCCGGTCGCACAGCTGCCGCACCAGCCACAGCCCGCGCCCGGACGTGGTGTCCCGGCTCGGCGGCAGGTAGCCCGGGAACTGCGCGGTGAACTCGCCGTGGCTGGCCACCTCGCACACCAGGCTGCCACGGCGGGCCCCGCGCTCGGGGTCGGCCTCCTCGACCCAGGTGCGCAGGGCACCCGCGCCACCCCCGTGCTGCACCGCGTTCGTGGCCACCTCGTTGACCGCGCAGACCAGGTGCGCCACCCGCTCGGCGCGCAGCCCGGCCGCCTCGGCCTCGGCCGCCACCCGGCCCCGCACGGCACGCAGCCCGTCCCGGCCGAAGTCGGTCCACCCGGCGGCGGCCGGGGCCGGGCGGAGCTCGAGCACGTCGGCGCGGCGGTGGAAGTCCAGCGGGGCCAGGTAGTCGGAGCTGCGCTCCGGCCCGGCCCCGAGGGCCAGCTCGGGATGGGTGCGCCGGGCATCGGAGACCAGGTCCGGCGGGGCCATCCGGGTGTCGTACGGGCAGACGATCCAGGCGGCCGCCGCGGCGAACGCGACGTTCATGACCGCCTCGTACCGGGGCCACTCCCCGGACAGCGGCGAGCTCTCCGGCCAGACCGCCTCGCCGATCAGCCGTACCCGGCCGTTGGCGGCGTGCTCGGCGAGGTAGCGGTCGTACTCGGCGAGCGCGCCCACCGGCCCCTGGAACCATGTACAGGCATCGATGAAACGCACCTCTTCGGCGTCCCCGCGCAGCTCGGCGCGGAGCAGGCCGATGTGCGCGGGGGTGGTCACCGCCACCACGTGGTCACCGGAGCGCAGGCCCTCCTGGACGAACGGCACCAGCAGGGAGGTGAACTCGTCGTCCGACCCGTACAGCAGGGCCTGGTGCTGGAACGCGGGGCGCGCGCCGTCGGGGCCGGGCACGAGTGCGGTCACGGCGCACCACCTGACCTGTCCGGCTCCCGTCCGTCCGGCCCCCGTCCATCAAGCCCTCGTCCGTCCGGCTGCCGTCCATCCGGCTGCCGAAGTGCCGGCTGCCGTCCCGCCGGGCTCTCCCGGACCACCCGCAGCCGGGCCAGCCGGTCCCAGCCCAGCCTGGTGAGCATCTCGGCGACCAAGGGCTGCGGCGCCACCAGGACCAGGGTCTGGTCGTGCGGCTGCTCCGCGGTGTCGGCGAACAGGCGCAGCCCCGCCACGTCGGCGAAGACCAGGCCGCCGAGGTCGACGTGGACCTCCCCGCGCGGGCCGGCCCGGCGTACGGCCGCACCCAGTGCCCGCGCCGCGCCCGCGCGGCTGGTCAGGTCCAGCTGGCCGACGAAGCGTACGCCGACCGGGCAGCACGTGGGCGTGGCGCTGAAGGCCCCGTCGTCGTACTCCGGGTCACGCACCGCCTGCCCCCGGTGGGCCTCCAGGACGGCGCTGAGCGTGCCCTCGTCCAGCATGCGGCGGTCGTACTGGCAGATGGCGGTCGCCCGGCCGCCCCCGCACACCCGGTCGACCTGCGCCTCGTACTCCGGCAACGGGCCTGCCACGCCGCCGACCCAGCCGCCGGCGAGACCGTGCTCGCTGGCCACCCGGAGCGCCGGGTAGCCCTCGGCCAGCGCGCGGTCGATCTGGGCGGACAGCGGCCACAGCACCCGCTCGGTGGTGAGCGTCGCGGCCAGGGCGAGCTGGCCCTGGCTGACGAAGCGGTCCGGGTCGGCCACGCCGCCACGACGCAGGCGGGCGAGCACGGCCGGGGCGGCTGCCCCGTCCGCGAGGTAGAGCACCTTCTCGCCACGCGCCAAGCCGTGCCAGACGAAGGCCCCGACCACTGCATCGCGCTCAGCGTCACAGCTGAACGTCACGCAGAGGTGGTCACCTGGTAACAACCGCCCGACCGGCCGCTGGACCCGGCGATCCGCAACCGTCATCACACCGTCCCAGAAGTGCCGACCGGCCTATTGAATCATCAGGTTGGCCCTTGTGCACGGCAACGCCCGGCCAGGCTGGGCCCGGCCCCGCGCGACGCGGCCTCCCAGCCCGCGCGACGCCGCCTCCGAGCCGGCGCGACGCCGCCTCCGAGCCCGCGCGACGCCGCCTCCGAGCCCGCGCGACGCGCCCCGCGATGCACCCCGCGACCTTCAGCCGGACAGCAGCCTGCGCATGCGCTCTGCCTGCGCCTCCCACCGCCACTCCGCCTCGACCCAGGCCCGCCCGGCGGCGCCGAGGCGCGTGGCGAGCGCAGGGTCCGCCAGCAGGGTGGCCACCCGGTCGGCAACGGCGGACACGTCCCGCCCCGGCACCACGTACCCGGTCTCGCCGTCGCGCACCGCGTCCGGCGCGCCGCCCGAGTCGCCGGCGACCACCGGCAGCCCGGTGGCGGACGCCTCCAGGTAGACGATGCCGAGGCCCTCCACGTCCAGCCCGCTGCGGCGGGTCCGGCACGGCATCGCGTAGACGTCGCCCGCCGCGTAGTGCGCGGGCAGGTGCTCCCAGGACACCGACCCGGTGAAGAAGACGTCCCGCTCCACCTCGTACCAGCGGGCCAGCCGTAGCAGCGCCGGGCGGGCCGGGCCACCACCGACCAGCAGCAGCGCCGCACCCGGCACCCGGCGGCGGATCTCGGGCAGGGCGCGGATCAGCGTGTCCTGGCCTTTTCGCGGCACGAGCCGGGACACGCACACCACGACCGGACGGTCGCCGAGCCCGAGCTGCGAGCGCACCTCGCCGCCCTCCACCTCGGGGTGGTACGCGTCCACGTCCACGCCCGGCGCTAGCTGCTCCAGCCGGGTCACCCCGTGCAGCGCCCGGTCCAGCCGGACCCGGGTGTACTCGCCCAGGTACGTCAGCACGTCCACGGCCCGGCCGACCCGTCGCAGCAGGCTGCGGGCGCCGCGTAGCGCGGCCCAGCCGACCTCGTGCCCGTGGGTCTGCGCCACGGCCCGGACCACGCCCGCCTGGCGGCGCAGCCCGGCGGCGAGCAGGCCCAGCGGCGCGGCGGCGCCGAACCAGACCGTGTCGCACTCGTACGCCCGGGCCAGCTGGGCCGCGCGCCGGGCCACCGCCGGGGTGGGCAGCAACACCGAGGTGTCCTCCCGGACCACCTCGAACGGCTGGTCCGCGTCGAACTTCTCCGCCCCGCGCCAGGTGGACGCGTAGACCACGACCGAGCCGGGAGGCTGGCGGACCGCCAGGTTGTGCACGAAGGACTGGATACCGCCGGGCCGGGGCGGGAAGTCGTTGGTCACCAGCAGGGTCCGGCGGGCGGGGCTGCCCGGAGGAGCCCAGCCGGCGCCGGCGGGCGCCGTCAACGCTCTCCCCTGGCGTACGCCCGGGCCGCGGCGATGCGCTCCACTGTGGACGGGTGTGTGGCGAACAGTGCGTGCTCCACCGGGTGCGGGTCGACGTCGGCCAGGTTCACCAGGGCCAGGCGCTGCTCCATCGCCTCGAACGTGGCCGCGTCGCCGGTCAGAGCCAGCGCGTGGGCGTCGGCCCGGGCCTCCACCCGCCGGGAGACCAGGTTCTGCGCCGGGGTGGTGACCAGGCCGACGAGCGTGACGACGGCCACCAGCAGCGCGATGCCGCGCGGGTCACCCAGCGACTCCACGCCGGCCCGGCGCAGCAGCCCTGACCACGAGCCGAGCAGGTACAGGCCGCAGACCGCGGTGGCGGCGCCGAGGGCCGCCAGCGCCGTGCCGGTCGCCACGTCGGCGCGCTTGGCGTGGCCCAGCTCGTGGGCGACGACGGAGACCACCTCCGCGGGTGGCGCCTCGTCCAGCAGCGTGTCGTAGACCACGATCCGGCGGGTCGGCCCGAGGCCCGAGACGTAGGCGTTGACCATCCTGGTCCGCCGGGACGCGTCGGCCACCAGCACGTCGCGCACTGGCACGCCGTCCCGCTCGGCCAAGGCGAGCAGCTCGGTGCGCAGCGGGCCGGCCGGCATCGGGGTGAACTTGTTGAAGACCGGCTCCACCAGCACCGGCAGTACGAACGACAGCAGCGTGACCAGTGCCGCGGCGCCGAGCGCGCCAAACGCCCACCACCAGCGGGGCGACAGCCGGGCCACGCTGTAGAACCCGAGCAGCGCCACCGCGCCGATGGCCGCGCCGACCGCGTACGCCTTGCCGACGTCGACCGCCCAGGCGCCCCAGGTCTGGGTGGACAGGCCGTAGCGGACGGCGATGGCGTGCCGCCAGGCGGCCAGCGGCAGGGCGACCAGCTCGGCCAGGAGCACGACGGCCAGGCCGCCCAGCACCGCCTGGGCCACCCAGTGCCCGCCGAACGGCCGCGCCACCTGCGAGACCAGCTGCGCGCCGAACGTGGTGAGGCCGAGCACCAGCGCGACGCCCAGGCCCAGGACGAGTGAGCCGTAGGTGACCGGGCGCAGCTCGGCGTGCAGGGCCCGGCCGCGGGCCACCTGCTCAGCCGGCATGCCCTTCAGCGCGGCGAGCTGGTCCGCCCGGGGCGCCGGCGGGCGCGACCAGGGGACCACCGCCGCAGCCGTGGCCAGGGCGGCCAGCAGCAGAACACCGAACGCAACCGCCGCCCACCCCCGCGCAGCCATGCGCGCTCCCCCCTCCCGCGCCGGCTCCGCCGGCCCGCCTGGCCCGTCCGGCCCGCCCGACCCATCCTAGATCGGCGGCGGGACAGGGCCGGCGGGCGCCGGGCCCTACGCCGCGGCCGGCCGGGGGCTGCCCCGCCCGCCGACGACGAGCCGCAGGCGGGGCACCATGCCCGCGTCGGCGAGCACCCGCAGCGCGCGCCGCTCGACCTCGTCCAGCTCCACCCCCTCCGGCGGCGCACCGAGCATCACGCTGACCACGCAGCCGCTGCATGCCGGACCCCGCACGGCGCAGTTGTCGCAGTCGATGAGCATCGCTCCTCCTAAGATCGCCGGCCAGGCTGGCGACCGCACGTTGAGTGAGCGAAGCGTATGAAGTGGGTACGACAAAACCCGGTGGCTATACCCGGGCGAGGCGCTTGAGCAGGGCGTCGGCGCCGAGCGGGTACGCGCCGTGGCGGCGTACCCCGTCGGCGACCTCGCGGTCGGAGGAGACCACCACGACCGGGCGCCCGGCGGGCTCGGCCCGGACCAGGCGCCGTACCAGCTCGTCCGCTGTCTCCCCCTTGCGCGAGAACAGCACCCGCACGCCCCGGGGGGCCGGCGGCAGCCCGTGCACCCGCTCGGCGCCGTCGAACACCACGGTCACCTCGGCGCCGGTCTGGGCGGCCACCCCGCCGAGACCGTTGACCAGGCGGCTGCGCTGCTGCTCCAGCGACATCTCGCCGTACCCGCGCTTGGTCACGTTGTAGCCGTCCACGACCAGATGGACCCGCGGCAGGCCGAGCAGCTGGTCGAGGCGGGCCGGGTCGTCCGGGTCCAGCGCGCGGGCCTTGGTGGTCAGCGACTCGGGGCGGTCCGCTGCGACGTCGGCCACGAAGTCGGCCGGCAACCGGTCCGCCGGGTCGAGCGCCAGCTCCCGGCGTAGCGCCTGCGCGGCCTGCCCGATCGTCTCCAGCAGCAGCCAGAGGCGGGCGTCATCCACCGCACGGGCATCCTTGGACAGCTGCCGGGCCGCCCCGGCGGCGTCGGCCGCCTCGGCCAGCCGTGCCCGCAGCCGGCGTAGCTCGGCGTCGTGGTCGGCGGCGGCCCGCGCCGCCCGTCCCTTCTCGGTGGCGAGCATCTCGCTCGCCTTGCGCTCGCGGGTCTGCGTCTCGCGCAGCGCCTTGGCCAGCGCCCGGACCTCCTCGCGCAGCCCGGCCGTCTCGTCGCGCAGCCGCGACAGCTCGTCGCGCAGCTTGTCCGCCTCGACCCGGGCCACCGCGCGGTCGTGCTCGGCGCGGGCCGCCCGCTGCTCGGCCTCGCGCACCAGGTCGGCGACTGCGGCGCTGTCCGCCTCGGCGCGCACCGCCTCGCTGGCCGAGGAGATCAGGTCGAGCCAGGCCGGCGGGCGGCCCAGGTACGCCAGCGCCGCCACCTCCACCGGGTCGGCCGCGGCCGGGCAGGTCCCCGCCATCACGGCGGCACCGAGGTCGCCGGCGTCGGCCAGGATCCGGGTGGCCAGCCGCTGGCGGAACAGCGGGTCGCTGGAGAGCTGGGCCGCGATCGCCGCCCCGCCCAGCCGGGCGCGACGGTTCGGCGCGAACCTCGCCACCCGCCGCAGCGCCACGGGCAGCTCGTCCGGGGTGAGCCCGGTCAGGGCGCCGGCAGCCAGGGCGATGACCCGCTGGCGTACGGGCTCAGGCAGGACCGGCTCGACCGGCTCGGACAGGACCGGCTCAGGCACGACCGGCTCCGCGCCGGCCGCACCAGCGCCCTCGTCGGCGGCGGGGCCCGGCCGCACCGCCGCAGCCGGCCGCTCTGGGTCGAGACCGGAGCGGGCGGAGTCGGCGGGCATTAGACCAGTGTCGCATCGCTCGCCATGACCTGACGGGCGCGGCGCAGATGATCTCGTACCCGCACTCACTCCGCTTCACCCCGTGGATAGTCTGGCATCCGATCTTGTCGGACCCGTGGCCTACTGTGCGACGCGTGCTGCAGACAGCGCTCGACCTGGCCGGCGCGCTCGACGGTCCGTCGGATGCCGCGCTCCACCCTGGCCTGCCGCTGCATGAGGTGACGTTCGTGGTGGTGGACCTGGAGACCACCGGCGGCAGCCCGCAGGAGTGCGGCATCACCGAGGTCGGCGCCGTCAAGGTGCGCGGTGGCGAGCTGCTGGGAGAGCTCGCCACGCTGGTCAACCCGGGCGAGCGGGTCCCGGCCTTCATCACGGTGCTGACCGGGATCACCGACGCCATGCTCGCGCCGGCGCCGCCTGTCGCCTCGGTGCTGCCCGCGTTACTGGAGTTCGCGCGCGGCAGCGTGCTGGTCGCCCACAACGCGCCGTACGACGTCGGTTTCCTGCGCGCGGCGTGCACCCGGCACGGCTACCCGTGGCCCAACCCGCGGGTGCTGGACACCGCCGCCCTGGCGCGCCGGGTGCTGCTCCCGGAGGAGGTGCCGAACCGCAAGCTGAGCACCCTCGCCGCATATTTCCGCACCCCGCGCCAGCCGTGCCACCGGGCGCTCGCCGACGCCCAGGCCACGGTCGACGTGCTGCACGCGCTGATCGGCCGCCTGGGTGGACACGGGGTGCTAACCCTCGGTGACGCGCTGGAGTTCGTCAAGGCAGTGACGCCGACCCAGCGCAGCAAGCGCCACCTCGCCGAGGGCCTGCCCCGCGCCCCCGGGGTCTACGTCTTCCGCGCCCGCGACGACCGCCCGCTCTACGTCGGCACCTCGGTGGAGATCGCCACCCGGGTCCGCAGCTACTTCACCGCGGCGGAGAAGCGCGCCCGGATCAGCGAGATGCTCGCCGCGGCCGAGCGGGTGGAGGCCGTCGTGTGCGCCCACTCGCTGGAGGCCGAGGTCCGCGAGCTGCGCCTCATCGCCGCCCACGCGCCGCCGTACAACCGCCGTTCCAAGTTCCCGGACCGGGTCATATGGCTCAAGCTCACCGCCGAGCCGTACCCCCGGCTGTCCCTGGTCCGCCAGCTCAGCCCCGACGGCGGGGCCTACCTGGGGCCGTTCGCCGGCCAGCGGGTGGCCGGGCTCGCCGCCGCGGCCATCTACGACGCGGTGCCGCTGCGCCAGTGCACGTCCCGCCTCTCCCGGCACACCCCATCGCCGGCCTGCGCCCTGGCTGAGCTGGGACGCTGCGCGGCACCCTGCGAGCTGCGGACGACCGTCGAGGAGTACGACCACCGCGCGGCCGGTCCGGTCCGGGACGCGGTCACCGGCGACCCCGGCATCGTGGTGGACCGCCTGCTGGCGCGGATCGAGCTGCTGGCGCAGTCCCAGCGGTACGAGGAGGCGGCGGTGGTGCGCACCCGCCTGGCGGTGCTGCTGCGCGCCACCGTCCGTATGCACCGGCTGGCCGCCCTGACCCGCCTCGCCGAGCTGGTCGCCGCCCGGCCGGCGGCCGACGGCGGTTGGGAGCTGGCGGTGGTGCGGCACGGGCGGCTGGCGGCGGCCGGGGTGTCCCCGCCCCGCCAGCATCCTCGCGCCACGATCGACGTGCTGCTCGCCACCGCGGAGACCGTGCGGCCCGAGCTTGACCTGCCCGGCCCGGGCGTGGTGGGTGGCGCGACCTGCCAGGAGACCGAGCGGGTCCTCGCCTGGCTGGAGCGGCCGGAGACCCGGCTGGTGCGGGTCAGCGACGGGTGGGCGTCGGCGGTCACCGGCCCGGGCCGCTTCCTCGACCTGCTGGCCCGCGCCGAGCGCGCGGCCGCCTCCGGGCCCGCTGGCTGAGTCCTGCCTACACAACAGTGCGTAACCGCACAAGACCTATGGACGCTCCGTGGCGGGGGTGCTGTCATGTCGTTGCCACTACCCCGTCCAACCTGACCTGCCTGGCGAAGCTGTCATTTACGCTTAAGGCAGAGGAGGTCCTCGTGGATCCTGTCGCGGCCGACACCGTGTTCACCGGCGGTTACCTCGCTGGTGAGCGTGTAGGGGCTGAGACAGGGCTGCACGGGCTGACCCAGCGGCTCCGGGCACTGCTGAGCGGGGCCGGGCTGAGCGGGGCCGGGCGCACCCCGGCGGCGTCGGGCACCGACCCGCTGGCGGCCCTCGTCCGGGAGCACCGGCACAGGCATCCCAAGGCGGACGTGGGAGCGCTGCGGCGGGCGTACGAGATCGCGGAGGGTGCGCACCGCGGGCAGATGCGTAAGAGCGGCGAGCCCTACATCACGCACCCGCTGGCCGTCGCGCGGATCCTCGCGGTGTTCGGCATGGACACGACCACGCTCGTCGCCGCCCTGCTGCACGACACCGTCGAGGACACCGACTACGGCCTGGCCGAGCTCGACCGCGACTTCGGCACCGAGGTCGCAATGCTGGTCGACGGGGTCACCAAGTTCGAGAAGGTCTCCTACGGTGACCGGCTGGCCTTTGGCGAGCACGCCGAGGCGGAGACGATCCGCAAGATGATCGTCGCGGCCGGCCGGGACGTGCGCGTTCTCATCATCAAGCTGGCCGACCGGCTGCACAACATGCAGACGCTGAGCGCGCGCTCGCCTGCCTCGCGTACCAGGATCTCCCGCAACACGCTCGACTACCTGATCCCGCTCTGCGACCGGCTCGGCATCCAGGCGCTCAAGCGGGAGCTGGAGGACGCCGTCCTCTACCACCTGGAGCCCGAGGCGTACGCCCGCATCCACGAGTACGTGCAGCGCCGTCCACTGTGGACAGAATATCTGGCCGGCGTCACCGTGGCGACCAGGAGCGCGCTGCGCCAGCACAGGGTCACGGCTCACGTACTCCCCCGCCCGCGGCACTACTACTCGATCTGGAAGGACACCATCGCCAGCGGTGCCCGGGAGCCGCTGGAGCTCCCCCGTGTCCTCATCCAGGTCGACGGGCCGGACACCGACTGCTACGCGGCGCTCGGCGCGATCCACGGCTCGTGGCGTCCGGTCCCGGGGCGCTTCAAGGACTTCATCGCATCCCCGAAGAACAACCTGTACCGGTCGCTGCATACCACGGTGATCGGGCCGGACGACCGCTCAGTCGAGGTGCTGATCCGCACCGGGACGATGCACCGGCGCGCCGAGTACGGCATCATCGCCAACTTCAGGTTCGCCGACTTCGCCGCCGAGGCAGCCGGGTCATCCGCGGACCCGGGCGTCAACCACCACGGCGGCGAGCTCGACTGGCTGCGGCGGCTGCTGGAGTGGCAGCAGGAGGCGGCCGACCCGGGCCAGTTCCTCGAGGTCCTGCACTCTGACCTGGCGGCCGGCCAGGTTCAGGTCTTCACCCGCAGCGGCCGTCCGGTGCTGCTGCCCGCCGGAGCCACCCCGGTGGACTTCGCCTACGTCCTCGACACCCACCTCGGCGTCCGCTGCATCGCCGCCACCATCAACGGCCGGCTCGTGCCGCTCTCGTCCGCGCTGCAGGACGGCGACGTGGTGGAGATCCTCACCAACTCCGACGACCCGTACCTCGATGACGGCTACTACAGCGAGCACTACCGCGAGGACGACGAACGCGAGTCCGCCGCGGCCGAGGCCCGGCAGACCGCAGCTCAGACGGCCGGGTCCTGGACGACCGAGACCTCGCCGGATGGGTCGGGAGCGGATGAGCCCGGGGCGGATGAGCCGGGGGCGGCTGGGTCCGGGGCGGCTGGGTCGCGGGCAGCCCGGCCAGGAGCTACGGTGTCCGGCCCGGCGGCGGCCCGGCCTACCGGGTCCACCGGCACCGGCCCGGTCCGGGCGGGCCAGCCGCCCGCAGCGCCCGCAGACCCGGCCGCTGGCGCGGGTGCCGGATCCGCTGGAGGCCCAAGCGTCAACGCCTACCGCGGCGAAGCTTCCCCCCAGAGCACAGCCGGTCATCCAGAGCGGACGGTTCCGCCGGCAGGCACCAGCCAGCCGGCCAGCACCGCGCCACGGGCCAGCGCCCCACCGCGAGCCAGCACCGCGCCGCAGGCGAGCACCCCACCGCGGGCAGGCACCCCACCGC
>Ga0075420_100001778_pt1 | contig 18375 bp, 13 predicted proteins | sample SoiMetdeltSBSDD4_FD_75296 | JGI IMG/M metagenome (GOLD analysis project Ga0075420, IMG submission 75296) | Bulk soil microbial communities from a Populus tree surrounding site in Tennessee, USA - Soil MetaG P. deltoides SBSDD4 | ecosystem: Environmental > Terrestrial > Soil > Tree plantation... | reverse complement strand
AAACTCTCCAACAAAAACCTGGCACGACCAAAAAGGTCAAACCCCATGACAGGGCCAAACAATCAAGGCACTGGCAAACAAACACCCTGTTGAGTTCTCAAGAAACAAACACACACCGGCGACCCCTCCCGCAGGAGGACATCGATCGGGGCTGTACATCAAGCTTACCTGGCTGATTTGGTCCGTGCAAACCGGGTCTGCCCGGTATGTCGTACGTATCGTCAGGCACCCATACGCACGGCGACCATCGGTCGGAGGCTTACGGGGTTTGTCAGCAGGCCGGCCGCTGGATCTCGCTCGTCGCGTCCCCAACTCGCCCGGCGCCCTGCCGCTCGACAACCTTAGCCCTCCCGGTCGTCGGGTTCAAGCCAAAATATGTGTCCTGGGTCACGCACCTACGCCGTCGCACGCATCAGGCCGTCGCGCACATCAGGCCGTCGCGCACATCAGGCCGTCGCGCACAACCGGGCCGTCACGCGCCGCCCCGTCTTGACGCGGCGTGGGCCGGACCTCGACCAACCAGCCAGTGGCCGAGGGACCGTTCGCGGCGGTGGTGGTGCAGCAGGCTCGCACCACCACCGTCGTCGCTGTCCCACTTGGTCTGCGACCGCGGGTCAGGCCCCCTGGCCCAGGATCCCGCGGGCCGTCGCGCCGCCCTGGCGGAACGTGTCGTGGACGGTGCCAGTCGTCCGCTGGAACGACTGCGTGGCGCGGATGTGCTCGTCGATGAGCTCGTCCACCTTGCGCATGCAGGCATGGTGCTCCTCGGTGCCCATGCCACCGTCGAGCGTGGCGAGCGCCTGCATCGCGTGCTGGCGCAGGGTGGCCCGGTAGTTCTCGATCGAGCCCGCGTGCGTACCCTGGTCGGCGGCGAGCTGGTCGAGCGTTGCGAAGTCCGCACGGACCTGGTGACCGGCCATTGGTCAAGATCCTCTCGTCTGTCAGAACGTGATCGGCCGGCTGACGGCCGTCGACTGGGTGTCCACCGCCGTCAGGGTCGGCGCCTGAGCGGTCTCCGAGTCCTGGTCAGCCGTTACGATGGTCTGCTCGCCACGCACCGCGCGCATGGCCTGCTGTGCGATCTGGTTGGCCAGCTGGACGAGGTTGCCGGTGTGCTGGTCGGCGACGCTGGTGAAGGTCGTGCCTGCGGCGCCCTTCAGCCCCTGCCGGGACACGTCCATGCGCCCCGAGAAGTTCCGCGACTCGGTCGCCTTGTCGTCTGCGGTGCCTTCGTACCCGTGGCCCGACTGGGTCAGGGCGCCGACCTCGTTGAGGTTGACGTACTCTCCCGCCACCTGGGGCTCCTCCCCTCATTGGACAGATCTCTGACCTGTCCATGGACACGTCCGGATGTATCAGCGGACACCGTATCGCTAAGTCACCCATGTCGGAACGCCCGCGGCCGGGCCAGCCGAGGTAGCCACGCCGCGGCTCCCACCGAGGGGGCAACCCATCGAGGGGGCACCGCCGCCGCCGCTACTCCTCCGGCGCCAGCCACGCCACCTGGACCTGGTGGAACCCTCCGCCCCGCAGGGCATAGAGCGCCCGGCCGGCCGGCAGCCGCTGGGAGGCGACCCCGTTGACCAGGCGGCCCTCCATCCGGTCGCCGGAGAACATGAAGCCGGGCGTCGACAGGTCGTTGAGCCGCTGGATGAGCGGCTCGAACAGGGCCCGCGACAGCCCTCCGGTACGCCGCGCGAGCACCAGGTGCAGCCCGAGGTCGCGGGCCTGCGGCAGGTAGTCGGCGAGGCCGAGCAGCGGGTTGCCCGAGGACGCCGCGACCAGGTCGTAGTCGTCGACCACGACCAGCACCTCCAGCCCCCGCCACCAGCTGCGGGTGCGCAGCTGCTCGGCGGTCAGGTCCGGGCCGGGCAGGCGCCGGGCGACTGCCTCGGCGACCTCCTGGGCCACCGCGAGCGTCTTCTGCTGCGTGGTGCAGTACGCGAGCAGGTACTCCTCCGGCACCGCCCCGAGCAGGCTGCGCCGGTAGTCCACGACCACGATGCCGAGCTGCTCCGGCGGGTAGAGCTGCTGGTAGCCGCGCAGCAGCACGCGCAGCAGGTTTGACTTGCCGCTCTCGCCGTCGCCGTACACCAGCAGGTGCGGGTCGCCGGCGCTGAGGTCGACCGCGACGGGCTGGAGGTTGCGCTCGGAGATGCCGACCGGGATGCCGCCCCGGTCGGGGTCGACCGGAGGTAGCCGCCGGTACGGGTAGAGCGTCGGCAGCACCTGCACGGCCGGTACGGCACCCCGGGGCCACCGGTCGGCGACGGCAGCCACCAGGCTCTTCTGCGCGGCGGCCAGGTCGGCGAGGCTGCCCTCCCCGTCGATGCGGGGCAGCGCGGCGTGGAAGTGCAGGTTGCCGGCGACGAGCCCGCGCCCGGGCGTCTCGGCGTCGATGCGCTCCTGCATCCTGCGGTCGAAGGCGCTGTCGAAGGCGTCGTTGAGGCGCAGCTCCAACCGGCCGCCGAAGGCCGGCTGGGCGCGCAGCCGTACCTGCATGGTCTGGGTCACCGTGAGCACCACGTGGACGCCGTAGTTCAGCCCCCGCGCGGCCACCTCGCCGACCTGGGCCTCGAGCAGCTCGTGGTCCTCCCGGAACGGGCCCCAGCCGTCGATGACGAGCAGGATCGCGGCCGGCACCTCCGGCGGCACCGCGCCCGCGGCCCGGGCTGCCCGCAGCGCCGCCGCCGAGTCCAGGTGGTGCCGGCGGAACAGCTGCTCGCGCTCGTCGAGCGCGTGGGTCACCTCGGCGACGGTCCGGCTGATCCGCTCCCGTTCGGCCCGGGTGGCCACGCCCGCGACGTGCGGCAGCTCCTGGAGCGGGGTGAGGCCACCGCCGCCGTAGTCGATGCAGTAGAACGCCACCTCGCCCGGGGCGTACCGCAGGCTCATCGAGCAGATCAGGGTACGCAGCAGCGTGCTCTTGCCGGACTGCGGCGCGCCCACCACGAGCAGGTTCCCGCCCGCGCCGGTGAAGTCCCACTCCAGCGGGGACTGCCGCTGGCCGGCCGGGTCGTCGACCAGGCCGAGGATCGCGGTGAGCGAGCCTGCCGCGGCCCGGGCCAGCGGGTCCTGGACCCGGTCCAGGGGTAGCGCCGCGGGCAGCGGGTCCAGCCACACCGGTCGGGCGGGTGCCGCCCCGCTCGCGCTGAGCCGGTCCACCACAAGGTCCAGCACGGTGCGCTGGCCCGGCACGCCGCGCTGGCCCGGCACGGTGGGCTGGCCCGGCACGGTGGGCTGGCCCGGCACGACGGGCTGGCCCGGCACGACGGGCTGGTCCAGCAAGACGGGCGCGGCCGGCGGGGCGCCCGCCGCCGCCCGCCGGGCCAGCCACCCGCCGAGCCCGTTGAGCGCGATGAAGGGTACGACCGGCACGATCGCCTTCGGCGCGTCCTGCGGCGGCGTGTACGGCGCCGACACCAGCGCCGCCTTGAACCGCTCGAACACGGTCGTGTCCACCTTGAGGAAGCCGGCGCCAGGCTCGGGCAGCAGGTGGTAGGCGTCCGGCACGCCGATCGCCTCCCGGCTCTCCGCCTCGGAGAACGTGCGCAGGCTGATCCGGTAGGACAGGTGCGACTCCAGTCCCCGGATCCTGCCCATCTCCAGCCGCTGGGTGGCGAGCAGCAGGTGCATGCCGATCGAGCGGCCGATCCGCCCGATCGCCACGAAAAGCTCGGCGAAGTCGGGCTTTGCGGTGAGCAGCTCGCTGAACTCGTCGATGATGACCAGCAGGTGCGGCAGCGGCTCGAGCGGCTGGCCCTGCTCGCGCAGGGCGTGGTACGCGGTCACGTTGGGCAGGTTGCCGGCGCTGCGCAGGACCTCCTGGCGGCGGCGCAGCTCGCCGTAGAGGGCGTCGCGCATCCGGTCGATGAGGGTGAGGTCGTCCTCGATATTCGTGACCATCCCGGCGAGGTGCGGCAGGCCCCGCATCGGCGCGAAGGTGGCCCCGCCCTTGAAGTCGACGAGCATCAGCGCCAGCCGGTCCGGCGGGTGCCCGATCACCAGCGAGGCGACGAGCGTACGCAACATCTCGGACTTGCCCGAGCCGGTCGCGCCGACGACGAGCCCGTGCGGCCCCATGCCGCCGTGCGCAGACTCCTTGAGGTCGAGCATCACCGGCGCGCCGGAGGTCCCGACGCCTACCGGCACCCGCAGCAGCTCGCGCGGTGCCCGCGGGCGCCAGGTCCGCGCCGGGTCCAGCTCGGCGACGTCCGCCACGCCGAGGACCTCCGGCAGCCCGACCGTGGCGGTGAGCACGTCGCCCGCCTCCTCGCTGACCATCCGCAGTGGAGCGCACTGGCGGGCCAGGCTGGGCAGCAGCCCGTCGGGCACCGGGTCGACCCGGAACCGGTAGCCGCTCCACTCCTGGTGCCCCTGGCCGTCGGCGGTCACGGTGATGCGGGCCTGCACCACCTCGGGCTCCTCCCGGCGGTGGCCGAGCAGCAGGACCACATGGATGCCGAGGTCCGCGAGGGAGATAGAGCGCTCCGGCGGCTCCAGGCCCCACACGCCGTTGAGGTGCTCGCCGTCGACCACCACCACAATGTGCTCCCGCGCCGCCACCCGCGCGCCGCGCCGGCGCTGGTAGGCCTCCAGCCGCGCCTCCATCTCCGCGGCGAGCAGGTCCGCCATAGCTGGTACGCCGGGCGTGACGAGCAGCGCCGGGACCGCCCCGTCCAACGTGGTCGGGTGCTGCACGTGGGGTAGCCACTTGACCCACTCCCACACGCTGGCGTGCACCTGTGCGCGTACCACGGCGAGCCGGACCTCCTCGGCGGCGTGCAGCGCCACCAGCTGCGCGATGAGGGCCCGGGCCAGCGCCCGGCCCTGCGCCCGGTCGCCCACGACACTGAGCACGCCGATCTCCCGCAGGTCGACGCAGACGGGCTGCTCGCGCAGGACCGAGTAGCGGGCGCGCAGCTGCCGGGCCGCCTCCAGGCACACCGGGTCGAACTCGTTGAGCGGGCCCTCATCGGCGGACATGGACAGCCTGGTGAGCAGCGGCTGGTCCCCGAGGCCGGCGCGGAGCAGGAGGAAGTCCTCGTCGCCCACCCGGCGCTCCCAGCGCCGCGCGTTCATCCGGGTGAGGTCCAGCAGCTGCCCCGGGTCCGGGTGGCGCCACTGCCCGGCCGCCTTCTGCGCCGCCGCAGCGCGCCGCAGCCGGCGGCGTAGCTCCTCGACGTAGTCGAGGTAGCGCTCCCGCGCCTCGCGCAGCATCCGCCGCGGGCCGCTGCGCTGGCTGTAGAGCATGACTCCGCCCAGCACCACGGAGGCGACGAGGAACAGCAGCCCGGCGGCGGCGAAGAGCGGGCGGTCCGGGTTGGTGATGGCGATGAGCAGGGAGCCGGCGCCGCTGATGACCGGCATGAGCATCATCGAGGCGCTGGCCGCGGCGGGCGGCGTCTGCTGCGGCTTCGGCGGGTCGGCGAGCACCACCTCCGCCGCGGTCACCTGAGGTGGCGCGATCCGCGCCGGCCGCTTGACCAGTGTCGTACCCACCCTGCCGCACCCCCGCCGAGCACCGAGAACCTCTAACCTGTTCCGCGTAGCTCGGCCTACCGTAGTGTGGCCGGAGGTTCGGGCAAACCCATCGACCGGCATACAGGCCGGCATACAGACAGGGGGAAGCCGCACCGGTGCCGACCGCCTACAGTCGGGTAACACTCGTCAACGGCACCCGGCGAGTTGACCTGGCGCTACCCGGAGCACTGCCGCTGGCCGACGTGATGCCGCAGCTGCTTCGGTTCTGTGCGCCCGAGGAGGACCCGCAGCGCCCGGTGGCGTGGACGCTCGGCCGGCTGGGCGGCCCGAGCTTCAGCCTCGGCCAGAGCCTGCAGGACGTGGCGGTCACCGACGGCGAGGTGCTGGAGGTCCGGCCCGCCTCCGCCGTGGTCCGTTCCGCCTATGTGGAGGACGTCCGGGACGCGGTCGAGGACGTCGTGGACGAGTCCGGGCGGCAGTGGCGCTCGCGTACCACGGTGGGTTTCGCCCTTGCCGTCGCGGCGGCCGGCCTCACCGCGGCGACGCTGCTGCCGGAGGCGCGTGCGGCGCGCGACGCCGCCACGCTGGCGGCGGCGGTCGGGGTGGCGGGGCTCGGCGTGCTGGCCGGCTGGTGGGCGCAGCGCAGCGGCTACCCGCGCGGCGCGCTGTCTGTACTGGCGACGGCGTGTCTCTGGGGCGGCCTCGCCAGCTGGCTCGCGTCGACGTACCCCGGGTGGCCCTTCGCCGCCTCGCTGGGCGCCGGGCTGGCCGGCGCCCTGGTGGTGGCGGGGGTCGCCCGCGCGGTCACCGCGGCGGCGACCGCGCACCTGGCCGCTACGGTGGTGCTGGGTGCGGCCGGGGTCCCGGTCGGTCTCCTGGCGCTCGCCGGCTACAGCCCGATGACCGCGGTACGCGCCGCGGCGGTCTTCGCCGTGCTCCTAGTCGGCGTCCTGCCGCGCACCTCGCTGACCGTCGGCGGGCTGGCCGGCGCCGACTACCGGGTGCGCAACTTCGGCCTGGTCACCGCCGATGAGCTCGCGGCGCGCATCCGCCAGAGCACAGCCCTGCTGCACGGCGGCATCGCCGGGGTGTCGGTCGCCGGCCTCGCCGTGGGCCTCGTGCTGACCGCCGGTACGTCGACCTGGGACCGGCTGCTCGGCCTGTGCGTCGGTCTCGCGCTCGTGCTGCGGTCACGGGTGTTCTCCCGGGTCCCGCACATCCTTCCGCTGCGCGCTGCTGGCCTGGTGGTGCTGGTTGCCCAGGCGCTGCGCGCCATGCGGGAGGGTCCCGGCGCCGGCCCCGGGCTGGTGGTCCTGGCCGCGTTGCTGGCGACGGTGCTGGTCGTGCTGAGCGCGGTGCCACTGTCCGATGTGGCCCGGGCGCGCTTCAAGCAGGTGCTCAACGTGGCCGAGATGGCCGTCGTGGTGGCGCTGGTGGCGATGGCGGCCGGCGCGCTCGGCATCTACCACTGGGTCGGCCAGGTCACCGGCTGAGCCACGTCGAGCCATCGACTGGCCACAACTGATGAGCCAAGCCAACGGGAGGGCGGACGGCGTGCGGGACGAAGGCGACGGCGGGCCACCGCCGGCCGAGGTGGAGCGCCGGGCAGCCCAGGACACCGCGGGTGAGCTCGCCCGGATGGGCATCGATCCCAGCATGGTCGGTCTGGATCCGGTACCCGCACCGGACCCGCCCACTCCCGCTCATGCCCCGTCCGGCTACCGGGACGACGCGGCGCCCGCCGCGGCCGGTGCCTGGAGCAACGTGTCCGGCTGGTCCGGCTTCGCGGACGGCTGGCCCGGCTCCGCGGACGGCACTACGGCCACGGCCGCCGGCGCACCACCGGCCACAGCCGGCTGGCCAGCCCCGGGCGGGGGCTACGACCCGGGCGGAAGCCCCGACCCGGGTGGAGGTGCGGTCGCGCCGGCGGGCTGGCCCGCGGCGGCAGCGGCGGCACCCGACGGGTGGAGCACGCATGAGGAAGCCAGCACGCTCAGCCGCCCGCTCGGCGTCACGGCGGCACCCGACGGCAGCCCGGTGGCGCGCTACACCGATGACGTGGTCGGGCCGCTGCGGCAGGTCGCTGACGCGTACCAGGTCGTCCTGCCCGCCCGGTGGCACCGGGGCGTGCGGGCGGTCACCTTCGGCCTGCTGCAACCGGGGGCGGCCGAGGCGGTCGAGCAAGAACGGATGCTGCTGGCCCGGGTGCGCACGCGGCGGCGCGAGCCCTGTGTCGTGGCGTTCGTCGCGGGAAAGGGCGGGGTGGGCACCACCACCACGGCCGGCGGCGTCGCGCTCACGCTCGCGACGCTGCGTACCGACGACACCACCCTGGCCGACGCCCACCACGGTGCCGGCTCGCTCGCCGGCCGGCTGGGTGGGCCACCGGCTCCGACCGTCACCCAGCTCACCGACCAGGAGCCGGGGCGGCCACCGGTCAGCCCGCTGCGGGTACGCGGGGTCCTCGGCGTCGTGGACGGGGCCCCGTGGCACAGCCCTGTCCCGCGGGCCCGGATGGTGCAGGCGCTGGAGAAGCTGCGGCAGGAGAACGCATTTACGCTCACCGATGTTGGCAACGACACCTCCGACTCCGGGCACGCGGCGCTCACCCAGGCCGACCACGTGGTGATCGTGACCACCGCCAGCCAGGACGCGGTCGAGTCGGTACGCACCGCGCTGGGCCGGATCCGGGACACCGGGCCGCACCGGCTCGGCTCGCTCGTCATCGCCGTGGCGTGCCTGACCGCGCGGGCGCACCGCCGCACCGCTCGCCGGCTGCGCGCCGGCCTCGGCCTGTCCGCCCACCGCCTGGTGGCGGTGCCGTTCGACCCGGCGCTGGCCGCCGGGGGCAGGTTCGAGCCCGCCCAGCTGCGCGCCGCGACCCGGGAGGCGTTCCTGCGCCTGGCCGGCTACGTCGCGGACCCCGGTCCCGAGGACCACCGCCTGTCGCTGCGGGCCGGCATCGGCGACCCGCTCATCGACCGCGGCGGACCAGTCCACCCGGACCTGCCCGGGCACCCGGACGGGCAGGTCCATCCAGGGGGGTGGCCGGTCACCCCAGGCGGAGCGGGCACCTCGAGTGGACCGGGCGCCTCGGGCGGACCGGGCGGCCCAGCCAGCGCGCGGCGATGAGCGCGGCGCAACAGCACTCCGGCGGGCTGGACCAGGTCACCCCGCAGGACGGCGAACGGCCTGCCCCCGCCCCGTTCGTGACCACGCCGAACGCCGAGCGTTACCTGCTGGAGGCGGACAGCCTGCGCCGGCGCCAGCTGCGGTCGGCGCTGCTGCACGGGTCGACCCGGGTCTGGCGGGAACGGCGCCGGATCTGGCCGGCCGCGCTGAGCGGCCTGGTGGTGGTCGCCGTGGTCGTCGCCGCGATCGCGGTCTACGGCGCGTTCCAGCGCCAGCAGCGCATCACCGAGGAGGAGCAGCGCCGGCGCCAGCCCGTGCCGGTGGTCACCTCACCCAGCCCGAAGTCACCATCGGCACGGCCGCGCTAGCGGACCAGCTCGACCCCGGCGACCGTACGCCTGCCGCGGCGCAGCACGAGGTAACGCCCGTAGAGCGCGTCCTCCGGCGACACCGCCGCGTCGGGGTCGCTCACCCGCTCGTTGTTGAGGTACGCCCCACCCTCGGCAACCGTGCGCCGCGCCTCGTTACGGCTGGCCACCAGGCCGGCGGCGGCCAGCAGCGCGGTCACGGTCGGCGACGGGGAGGCGGGCACCTCGGCCAGGCCGGCCTCGGTGAGAGCGGCCCGCAGGGTGGGCTCGGCCAGCTCGGCGAGCGAGCCCCGGCCGAACAGCGCCTGGCTGGCCGCGACCACCTGCCGGGTCTCCTCCTCCCCGTGCAGGGTGCGGGTCGCCTCCTCGGCCAGCCGCCGGTGGCCCAGCCGCGCGGCCGGCCGCTCCACGGTCTCCTTCTCCAGCGCCTCGATCTCCTCGCGGTCGAGGAACGTGAGGATGCGCAGCAGCGGGGACACCATCTGGTCCTCGACGTTGACGAAGTACTGGTACCAGGCGTACGGCGAGGTCAGCGCGGGGTCGAGCCAGAGGTTCCCGCCGCCGGTGGACTTGCCGAGCTTCTCCCCGGCGGCGTCGGTCAGCAGCGGCGTCGCCAGCAGATGCACCGACTCGCCGGTCACCCGCCGGACCAGGTCGGTGCCGGCAGTCAGGTTGCCCCACTGGTCGCTGCCGCCGGTCTGCAACCGGCAGCCGTAGCGCCGGAACAGCTCGAGGAAGTCCAGCCCTTGCAGCAGCTGGTAGCTGAACTCGGTGTAGCTGATCCCGGCCTCCGAGCCCAGCCGGGCGCTGACCGCCTCCTTCGCCAGCATCCGGTTGACCCGGAAGTGCTTGCCGATGTCGCGCAGGAAGTCGAGCGCGCTGAGCCCCTCGGTCCAGTCCAGGTTGTTCACCATGCGGGCGGCGTACGGGCCGGTGAAGTCCAGCAGCGGCTCGATCTGGGCCCGGATCCGGGCCACCCACTCGGCCACCAGATCCCTCGGCTGCAGCACCCGCTCGCCGTTCTCCCGCGGGTCGCCGATCAGCCCGGTGGCGCCGCCGACGAGCGCGAGCGGGCAGTTCCCGGCCAGCTGGAGCCGGCGTACGGTCAGGATCTGCACCAGGTTGCCGATGTGCAGGCTCGGCGCCGTCGGGTCGAAGCCGCAGTAGTAGGTGACCGGGCCCTTCGCCAGCTCGGCGCGGAGCGCGTCGAGGTCGGTGGAGAGCGCGATCAGGCCGCGCCAGGCAAGCTCGTCAACGATGCCGGTCACGGCCTGATTCTTCCCCACCCCGCACGAGCCTCCCCACCGGGTTTCCCTCTGGCTTCCCTCCGGCGCGAGACGCCGCGTCACCCGCCCGCTGCGGCGCGGTCCAGGACAGCCGGCAGCAGGCTGTGACCCGGCGAGGGTGCCACGTTCACCACGTGGAACGGCGACACGTTCACCATGTGGAAGGTGGCCGAGTAGGTGCTGGCGTGCGGGCGGGGTCGCGGGCAGAATGCCGGGGACAGAGCGGAGATCAAGATGCAGCGTCACGACCTGACCCCGGCAATGGACCTCGAGCAGCCAAGCCAGGCCCGCATCCACGACTATCTGCTCGGCGGGTCGCTGAACTTCGCCGCGGACCGCGAGGCGGCCCGCCGCCTGCTGGAGCGGGTGCCCGAGGCGGCCCTGGGGGCACAGGCGAACCGCGCCTTCCTGCGGCGCGCGGTGTGCTTCCTGGTCGATGCCGGCGTGCGGCAGTTCCTGGACATCGGTTCGGGCATCCCCAACCGCGGCAACGTGCATGAGGTCGCCCAGGAGCTCGCGCCCGAGTGCCGGGTGGCGTATGTCGACATCGACCCTGTTGCCGTGATGCACGGGCGGCAGGTGCTTGCCGGCAACGACCGTACGGTCGTGGTCCAGGCGGATGCCCGCCGGCCAGACCGGATCCTCGCCCACCCGGACGTGCGGTGCCTGCTCGACCTGACCCAGCCGGTGGCCGTCCTGCTGGTGTCCGTCCTGCACTACATCCCGGACACCGACGACCCCGCGGGCATCGTGGCGGGGCTGCGTGACGCGGTCACCCCCGGCAGCTACCTGGCGCTCACCCATCTCATCTCGGACCACAAGCCAGATCTCAGCCAGGACCTTCCTCCGGTCGGCGAGCCCGGAGGCATGTACGCGATCCTGCGCCCCGAAGCCTCCGTACGGCGGTACTTCGCCGGGTTCGACCTGGTGGAGCCCGGGTTCGTCGACGTGCTGACCTGGCGTCCGGACGGGCCGGGGCGCCCGGACGGCGACCCGGTGCGCTCCTGCCTGCACGTCGGCGTGGGTCGCAAGCCATGACCACGCCACCGCCAGCGCCTCCACCGCCGAGCCGCGGTGCGGTACGGTTCGCCCGACGCCGACCGTGGCCCGAAACGGTGCCGTAACCGCTGATAGCGCTCTGTCAAGCGCCTGCGGTATAGCTACCTTTCGTAAGATCACCGACGGCAAGGAGCAACCATGAGACGGCCAACCTGGGCGCCGGAAGGCGTCGACATCGAGCGGCCGAGCCCAGCCAGGATGTACGACTACGTCCTGGGCGGGTCGCACAACTTCGCCGTCGACCGCCAGCTGTGCGCCCAGGCGATGCAGCTGATGCCGGACCTGGTGCCGCACGTTCACGGCAGCCGCGCGTTCCTGCGGCGGGCGGTCAGCTTCTGCGTCGAGGCTGGCATACACCAGTTCCTGGACCTCGGCTCCGGCATCCCGACCCGCGGCAACGTACACGAGATTGTGCAGCGGACGGCGCCCGAGGCCCAGGTGATGTATGTCGACATCGACCCGGTCGCGGTGGTCCACAGCCGCGAGATCCTCGCCGGCAACGACCGCGCTCGGGTGCTCCAAGCGGACCTGCGCCGGCCGGAACAGATCCTCGCCCATCCCGAGGTGCGTAGGATGCTCGACTTTGACCGGCCGATGGCGGTGCTGATGGTGGGCGTGCTGCATTTCATCATGGAGGACCCGACCGGCATCGTGGCCGCGTTCCAGGACGCGATGGCTCCCGGTAGCTACCTGGCCATCTCGCACCTGAGCCCAGAGACCAGGCCGGAGAAGATGGCGGAGGCCATGCAGATGTCGCAGCGCGGGGGCCTTGACGCGATGCCACGTTCCCGAGCCGAGGTGGAGCGCTTCTTCGCCGGGTTCGAGCTGGTCGAGCCGGGGCTGGTGTGGGCGCATGAGTGGCGCCCGGAGCCACCGCACGGTGAGGCCGGCGACCTCGACCAGCCTTTCATCCTCGGCTGCGTCGGGCGCAAGCCGTGACCGCCTGGGGTATCCGCTAGTTCCGGTACGCATCGCGAGGAGTCGTCCATGGAACGACTTGGCCCAGCCCCGGAGGGCGTCGACATCGACCGGCCGAGCGTGGCCCGGATGCAGGACTACGCCCTGGGCGGGTCGCACAACCTCGCCGTCGACCGCGACCTGATCGCTCAGATTGCACAGCTGGCGCCGGATCTGACGCAGCACGTCCACGCCGACCGCGCATGCCTACGGCGGATGGTCAGCTTCTGCGCCGAGGTCGGCATACGCCAGTTCCTGGACCTCGGCTCAGACCTCCCGACCCGCGGCAGCGTGAGCGACGTGGTGCAGCGGGCAGCACCCGGGGCGCGGGTGGTGCATATCGACGTCGAACGCGTCGCCCTGAAACCCAGCTACGAGGTGCGCGGCGGCGGCGTCCGGCCCGCGGTGGTCCCGGCAGACCCGCACCAGCCGGAACAGATCCTCACCAGCCCGCAGGTACGCCGCCTGCTCGACTTCGAAGAGCCTATGGCGGTGCTGCTCCGCATGCTGCATTTCATACCGGATGACGCGACCGCAGCTGTCGCCGCATTCCGGGATGCGGTCGCCCCAGGCAGCTACCTGGCCATCTTCCACATGACAGCGGAGACCAGGCCCGCGGTTGCCGAGGTGCAGCAGATGTTGCAGCGCGTCGGCCTCGCTGTGCGGCCACGTTCCCGGGCCGAGGTGGAGCGCCTGTTCGAGGGGCTGGAGCTGGTCGGGCCAGGGGTGGTGTGGACGCATGAGTGGCGGCCGGACCCGCGGCCCGGCCCGGCCAGCGACCTCGACCGGCCGGTCATGCTCAGCGGCGTCGGGCGTAAGCCCGTAAGCTGCGACATCTCTGCTCGCACCGGCGCGAGACCGCGAGGAGTAGTCATGAGACCGCCCAGCGCGGCCCCGGAGAGCTTCGGTACCGACCGGCCGAGCCTGGCCCGGATGCACGACCACGCCCTGGGCGGGTCGCACAACCTCGCCGTCGACCGGGCGCTGGTCGCCCAGGTCGCGCAGCTGATGCCGGACATGATGCCGCACGTCCGGGCCGACCGCGCGTGCCTGCGACGGATGGTCAGCTTCTGCATCGAGGCTGGCGTACGCCAGTTCCTGGACCTCAGCTGGGGCCTGCCGGTCCGCGGAAACGTTACCGATGTGGTGCATCAGATGGCGCCCGAGGCGCGGGTGGTGCATGTCGACATCGAGCCGGACGCCCTGCTGCCGAGCTACGAGATCCCCAACGGCTACGACCGGACGGGAGTGGTCCGGGCAGACGCGCACCAGCCGGAGAAGGTTCTCACCGATCCACAGGTACGCGGCCTGCTCGACTTCAACCAGCCGATAGCGGTGCTGCTCATCACCCTGCACTTCGTCCCGGACAACCCGGCCGGGGTGGTCGCCGCGTTCCGGGATGCCGTCGCCCCAGGCAGCTACCTGGCGGTCTTCCACATGACGGCGGAGACCCGTCCCGAGGAGATGGCCGAGATCGTACAGATGATGCAGCACGGCGGGCTCGCTGTCAGGCCACGCCCCCGAGCCGAGGTGGAGCGCCTGTTCGAGGGCCTGGACCTGGTCGAGCCGGGGCTGGTGTGGACCCACGAGTGGCGCCCGGACCCGCACGGCCAGGCCGGCGACCTGGACCGGCCGTTCATCCTCAGCGGCATCGGGCGCAAAGCGTAGGCACCACTCTGGATCTCTCGTACACCATCCATCGCGAGGAGTAGCTATATGGAGCGGCCCAGCTGGGCGCCGAAGGGCGTTGACATGGACCGGCCGAGCCCGGCCCGGATGTACGACTACGTCCTGGGCGGGACACACAACTTCCCGGTCGACCGCAAGCTGTACGACCAGGTGGTCCCGCTGATGCCGGACATCGTCCCGCAGGCGCGCGCCAGCCGCGCGTTCATGCGCCGGGCGGTGCGGTTCTGCGCCGAGGCCGGCATGCGGCAGTTCCTGGACCTCGGCTCGGGCATCCCGACCCGGGGCAACGTGCACGAGGTGGCGCACCAGGTGACGCCTGAGGCGCGGGTGATGTACGTGGACATCGACCCGACCGCCGTGGCGCACAGCCGCGAGATCCTCGCCGGCAACGACCGGGCCCGCGTGATCCAGGCCGACCTGCGCCAGCCGGAGAGCATCCTCACCAACCCAGAGGTACGCAGCCTGCTCGACTTCGACCAGCCGATGGCGGTGCTGATGGTGAACGTGCTCCACTTCGTCTTCGAGGACCCCAGCGGCATCGTCGCCACGTTCCGGGACGCGGTGGCCTCGGGAAGCTATCTGGTCGTGGCCCACCTGAGCGCCGAGAACAGGCCCACGGAGGTAGCTGAGGGCCGGGAGGTGTCGCGTCGCATGGGCCATGACGCGGTGCCGCGTACCAGGGCCGAGGTGGAGCGCCTGTTCGCCGGGTTCGAGCTGGTCGAGCCGGGGGTGGTCTGGGCGCATGAGTGGCGTCCGGACCTCCTGCAAGCCTCGGCCGACGGCCTGGACCGCCCGTTCGGCCTGAGCTGCGTTGGGCGAAAGCCGTAAACCAATAACCCGGAGTATTTATACCTACACGCCGAGTAAACCGCAGGATTTAGGCCCAGCTTGCGGGCGTAGGCACTGGTTGTTCGGTACAGTTTGACGGTCGGTGGAAGACGAGTGCCCCAACCTCCGATGGTGCATGGCCGGCGGTTGCGGTACTTCTACCCGTAGGACTCTGCGCCCCGGGGAGGGCTAGGTGGAACGGCCTATCTGGGCGCCGGAGGGCGCCGACACCAACCGGTCGAGCCTAGCCCAGATACCGGCGGACCCGACCGAGGAGCTGGACCGGCATCCCGTCCTCAGCCTTCTCGGGCGCAAGACTTGACCGGGGCCCAGGGCGAGGTGCCCTGCGGAGCGCCCGAGACGCAGCAGGCGGTCCAGGCCGGCCTGCGAGCGTTCGCCCAGGCGTGGGCCCGGGCCGTGGTGGACACCAGCTACGTTTCGATGGACTATGAGGAGATCGAGAAATATCTCTACGGACTCGCTGAGCACCTCGCCGCCGCGCTGCGTACCTCGCCGTTCAGCTCCTTGGCCGGATACGAGGTCGGTACCCGCCTGGTCGCTGCCGACTTCGACTCGCCGGAGACGTTGGGTCGCACCGTCGCGGTCATCCACGAGCGGCTGCTGCCCGGCATCGGGCTCTCCGGCCACCGCGCGACCCAGCATCTGGCCCTCCTGCTCGACGGCCTGGCCACCGGCTACACCCGGGCGCGGTTCAGCCGGACCCTCGACGCGCAGGAGGCACTGCGCCGTGCCGCCATGGTCGTCCACGAAGACGTCGAGGAGACACTACGGCGAAGCGAGGCGCGCTTCCGCCACCAGGCGACGCACGACCCGCTGACCGGCCTGCCGAACCGGGCCCTGGTCGGCGAGCGTCTCGCCGAGATCTTCGCCAGCCCCAAGCCCGGGGCCCGGATCGGCGTGTGCTTCATCGACCTCGACGGGTTCAAGGCGGTCAACGACAGCTTCGGCCACGACATCGGTGACCAGCTGCTGACCGGGGTTGCCAGCCGGCTGAGCGAGATGGCCGCGGAGTCGGGGTACCTCGTCGCCCGCCTCGGCGGTGACGAGTTCGTCATCCTCGTCGAGGACACCACCTGCACCGACGATGCGGTCAAGGTCGCCGACAAGGCGCTCACCGTCCTCAGCGAGCCCATCTGGACCAACGGCCGGTGGCTGTCGATCTCGGCGAGCATCGGGGTGGTCGAGCGCCCGGTCGCCGGGTCCGACCCCCGGGACGTCCTGCGCTCGGCAGACATCACCCTCTACTGGGCCAAGGCCGACGGCAAGCGGCGGTGGGCGATCTACGACCCCGACCGCAGCGCCCGCGACGTGGCTCGCTACCGGCTCGCCGCGGAGCTGCCCGCGGCCCTGGAGCGCAACGAGTTCCGCCTCAGCTACCAGCCGATGGTCGACCTGGCCGAGGGGACCATCTGCGGCGTGGAGGCGCTGGTCCGGTGGCACCATCCCGAGCACGGCATACTCAGCCCGAAGAAGTTCATCGACCTGGCCGAGGACACCAACCTGATCGTCCCGCTCGGCCGGCACCTGCTCCGCCAGGCGTGCCGGCAGGCGATGCGCTGGCAGCGGGCGCCCGCGCCGCCGTTCGTCAGCGTCAACCTCTCCGTCTGCCAGATCCGCCACCCGGGCCTCGTCGCCGATGTCGCGGAGGTTCTCGACCGCAGCAGGCTGCCCGCCGACCGGCTGCATCTTGAGATCACCGAGAGTACGGCGATGGGCACCGACCAGGAGACGGTCAGCACCCTGCACGCGCTCGCCGACCTCGGGGTGAGCCTGTCCATCGACGACTTCGGCACCGGCTACTCCAACCTGGCCTACCTGCGCCGGCTCCCGGTACACGAGCTCAAGCTCGCCGGCAGCTTCATCCGCGGGCTGCATCCGTCCGAGCCGGTCTCCGACGACGAGTTGATCGTGTCCGCGCTCGTCTCCCTCGGGCACAAGCTGGGCCTGAGCGTCGTCGCCGAGGGCATCGAGACCGAGGCCCAGGCCCACCGGGTACGCGAGATCGGGTGCGACATCGGCCAGGGCTACCATCTCGGCCGCCCGCAGTCCCCCGAGCGGGTCACCAAACTCCTCGCCCGCCCGAGGCATCTCCTCGTAGGATGAGGGAGACCACCGTATGCATATTGGCGGCTAGGTAGGGCGGCCTCAAATGGTCAGTGCATCACCACTGCCTTTTAACAACTCGTCGAGCTTTTCTGCCGGAGTCTTCCAACCCAGCGTCTCTCGCGGTCGCCCATTCAGCCTAGCAGCTATCCCGCCAAGATCAACCTGAGAATACCCAGAAAGGTCCGTCCCCTTCGGAAGATACTGCGCTATCGACCGGTGTCGGTGCCCGGTGCGGGTGCCAGTGCCGGCGCCGTCATGGACTCCGCCGCGTGGAGCAGGTCCACCCAGCTACGGCAACGACGGGGCTGTCCCGGGAGGCGACGACTACAGGGCCTGCTGGGCGCGTACCTGCCGAGTCGTGCCGATCAGCACCTGCCGGAGCCGGGTGGCGAGAACCTGTCTCGCAACGCTCCAAGGTCAACTCGACTTCATTGAAATTGGGCCTAACACCGGCCGGAATAAGCCCAACTTCCGTGAAATTGATTTGATCTTGGGCCTAGATCGTATCGCATCCAGCCGCACCGCAGCACCATTACCGACAAAACCAGGCACCTACCCCACACAGCGACCGGAGCAACTACCAACCACGTACGGACGAAGGGCAGCCACGCGTTCTATCGGGACGACCCAGGCAACGTCGTAGTCGTTCCGCAGCACAACGCCCCCAAAACAGGTACACCATTCTCGGTCTCCATCAGGCTGGGTTGACAATCTCTGAGCTCCGGACCAAGGACCGCCGGGACATCTCAAATGTCCAGTTGGCCTGAGACGGCACCCTAGGATTGCTGGATGCTGCTCGACGCGCCTGCCGAGGCGGTGCCGGACACCGCACGTGCCCTGCTCGGTGTAGAGGTAGCAGCCAACGGCGTCCGCATCCGGCTGACGGAGGTCGAGGCATACCTCGGCGGCGGACGGGACCCGGCAAGCCACGCCGACCGGGGCAGCACGCCGCGCAACGGCGTGATGTTCGGTCCACCCGGCTTCGCCTATGTGTACTTCGTGTACGGGGCTCACTACTGTCTCAACGTCGTCTGCGGCCAGGAGGGCGACGCGGCGGCGGTCCTGCTTCGTGCCGGGGAGGTCGTCGAGGGCGCCGAGCTGGCCCGCCAGCGCCGGCCCACTGCCCGCACCGACTGGGACCTGGCTCGCGGTCCGGCCAACCTCGTGCGCTCCCTCGCCATCGGGCCGGAGGCCAACGGGACCTCAATGGTGAGCGGTCGAGGCCCGCTCCAGCTCCTACCTCCGTCGCGCCCTGTTGACGTGGGCGACGTCGCCTCCGGGCCGAGAGTCGGTGTCGCCGCAGCTCAGGATCTACCGTGGCGCTTCTGGATCGCGGGCGACCCCACTGTCAGCGCATACCGGCGCCACGTCCCACGGCGACGGAACAAGCCAGGGCGTCCAGGTCCACCTGCGAGGTAGCCGCACCTTGCGAGCCGACGCCTCCC
>Ga0075420_100001772_pt1 | contig 18398 bp, 32 predicted proteins | sample SoiMetdeltSBSDD4_FD_75296 | JGI IMG/M metagenome (GOLD analysis project Ga0075420, IMG submission 75296) | Bulk soil microbial communities from a Populus tree surrounding site in Tennessee, USA - Soil MetaG P. deltoides SBSDD4 | ecosystem: Environmental > Terrestrial > Soil > Tree plantation... | reverse complement strand
TTTCTCTTTTTGATGTGTAATCATGAAGGAGATACTTAACTATGAGGGTCATATGGCAAAGCGTGACAAGAATAAAATTCCGCACAATGGTATCATGTGCAAAGTATTCGCATATGACATGCCGGGCGGAGCACTACTCGGAAGTGGTTGGATAATATATCGGGATGATGGTAATATGTCTCACCCCGACCTATTTGACCTTAAGGGTAATAAACTTCCTGAGGGATGGTATACCCTTAAAGTCACTGATGAAACCAAGCTTGTCGTCATACCAAGGATGGTGCAATAGTGGATACTAAGAATCTAGTGAAGAAAGTTACCGCTAGAGATAGGGAAATATCCTATCTATTAGGCGGCGGAGTCTCACAGTTTAGATTACACGATTCTATCGAAAAGCGAACAGAGCAATTCGATAAGCGTGTAAAGAAAAATCGTAAGAAATCCAAGATGGCGAAAGCCTCACGCAAGAGGAATCGATAATGGCTAACGAACTAGACAATAGTTCAGTCAACGAAACAATGCTACAGGAAGCTGTAGAGATTGTAGCAGGGGGTAAAAAGAATGTTATCCTCGATGCTACAATTCTATCAACACTGATGGCATGTCCTAGACTCGCGGATTTTAGATTCAACCACAATCTAGTATCGATTGGTGGTAAATCAAATTCGCTTGAGTGTGGGTCGCTAGTCCATGTGTTCCTCGAATACTTCTACAAGTCAATGATAGCTGGTGTTAAGAGGGAACAAGCAGTAAGCTTCGCATTTGCAGCAGCCGAACTTTACGTTAAAGGCTGTCCACAATGCACAGACTTCGTAGCAACACCAGAAGTTCCCAAACCTCCATGCAATCATAAACCTAATGAATTTCCCGGCATGGTTAATACGCCGAAGGAATCAGAAGGTTATAAGACTGGTTGGCATTACGTGTTAGATACATGCCAGCAGTATGTAGACTTCTGGCGTAATGACCATTGGGTTCCTCTTGATATCGAATGTGTCAGAGGGGAAGTCTTATACGAGGACGACGAAATTCGTATAATGTGGAAAGCCAAGTTCGATTATATTGGTGACACTAACCAAGATATATTGAGCATGGACCACAAGACTATGAAACAACGTCGTAACACTAATTCCATGAATAATCAGTTCATGGGCCAATGTCTCTTAATGAACACTCGTAAGGTGATGATTAACAAGATAGGTTTCCAATCATCACTCAAGCCTGAGGAAAAGTTCATTCGCACCCCCGTCAATTACACAGCAGAGCGCCTTATCGAATGGCAGTCTGAGACATTGCCATACTACGCTAAACTACTACTCATGTATGCGGAGACAGGACACTTTCCACCGAACTTCACTCATTGTGAGGGTAAGTATGGTGATTGTGCATTCTATGAGCATGTGTGCTCTGACAATCCTTCCATGCGTGAGGAGAATATTAAACTTTACTTTAAGGTCGGTCCACAGTGGAATCCGACTAATGATGAGGAATAATGACCTACTGTGAAGTTTGCTTACAGTGGTTATATGACCTCAAACTAAAATGGTGTCATTGCTGTGGCTTTGATACTAAACTGGTGAAAAAATGAGTAAAATATACATGGTCGAAGTGAAATTAGGCGCCAAATTCGTGTGCGTTGATAAGTTCACCAGACACACTGACGCACTCCATTATATCAAGGAGAATAGTGGAGAAGTATATCCGATGCGAATCGTCAGAGTAGTAAAGACGGTCGTATTCGAGGAGAAAAAGTAATGGCTAAGAAGTTGGCGAACCACATACACAAGTATAAAAAGATAGACCTTGGAACTGACAAGGAATATCTCGTTTACAAGTGTATGCACCCGGCGTGCTCGCACTACATTCCTATCGCGCTTGCGGAAGGTAAACTTTGTGAGTGTAATCGTTGTGGTGAGCCAATGATTATTACCAAAGTAACGCTCAATGGGTCTAATGGTGGGCCTATGGCTAAACCACATTGCAATGACTGTATCGAGAGAAAGAAGGTCAAAGATGAGGATGTGGCGGCTATTGCGGCGTTCCTTTCGGGAAATGAGACTAAGACTAACTAGCATTCGTAGGCATAAACCCACAATGGGTGTTATGTCATATGAATGGCAACTAAACAAGGACAGGACAAATATCCATGACTAAGTATGTGATTAAGTGGGGTAATGTTTACCTCGCAAGTAGATTCGGTGCTTCTGGTTTCCATTGCACAGAACACATCGAAGATGCTTTACAATTCGACTCTATGATTGGTGCGGAAGGATACGCCATCATGAGAGTTGATTTGAAACTCGATGAATACAAAGTAGTTCCCGTCACCGTATAGGAGAGTATGCCAAGTCTCGAAAGTGTCAACATGCAAGCTCTCTTTACTATGTTGAAAGGTGAGCCAGGGACACGTAAATCTACGTGCGCCCTATCTTATCCCGGTAAACAATATTGGGTTTCCACTGACCAAAAGATGGAAGCACTAACATTACCTGCTAAGAGATGGGGTATCTACGGTAAAGGAATGGTTGACTATGATGACTATAATGATTGGGATAAGCCCCGCGCTAAACTCGAAGCATTACAAGTCAACTGTCCATACAAACTAATAGTCGTAGACTCTATCACTTCCATTGGCGACGCTATGACTAGCCAAGTTAAAAAGATGAAGCGTCGAGAGGGTGGTGGTAAGACTATCGGCGGAATACCAGTCTCAGGGTTAGAGGAATTTAACGCTGAGTCTTCTGCTTTCCAAGAAATGATGGCTATCTTGAAAGATATTCACAAGTTCCACAATGTGCATATCATTCTAATCGCACATGTTCTTGGTGCTCGTAAGGACAACGATGCTAATAAGTTGACCCATCATTCACGAATAATCGTGACTGGTGCTGAGAAGATTAGCGCAAAGATAGCTTCATACATGACAGAGGTATATCATTTCAATATTACCCCTGCATTTGAAGCAGACAAGGAAGGTGCATACACCTTAAGGACCACCCACACTGGTAATGATTATGCGCGAACTTCATTACCTTTACCGCAGGAAATTACGTTTAATGCGGACCCTCTATACGAGAAGTGGATTGGACCTGCAATAAAGAGGCTCCAAGATGAAAAACCTGTGGAAAGAATCCCAACAATCACACCATCTCAACAATCCCAAACTCCAACACAACAACCAAACGTAAGTCCATTCGTTAAGCCGTAGGAGAATATAACTATGCCGACAGTCCAATTCAATGACCGCGATTTACTCCGTGGGAAAGTTGTCACTCCCGCGTGGTATAGGGTCAGAATCGAAAGTGTGGGAGAGGCTCCCGCAAAGGCGTCAGAGAAAGGCCCCTCCACAAACTATCCCGTTGAAGGAACTATTCTTTTCAACGGTGATACGGGTGACAAGGAGTTCGCAAACGTCCCGCTTGATTGGAATTTTAACAGTAAGGCAATTGGCTTTGCTGTTGGATTCTTGCAGGCTTTCGGCGTGGAAGTTAAGGCGAATACTCGCTTTGACTTGAAGTCCGCGGAAGGGCGTGAACTTGACGTATTTGTGGAAAACGATGTTTACCAGAATCGTCAGGTAAATCGCGTTAACCACAAGTATCGTCCAATCAAGACGGACGTTTCTCCAGTAGCGTAACTATTCTGTAGAGTGCGCGCACACTCTACGAACCACTAACTCGGTAACTAAAGGAGAATGACAATGAAGTATTTCATGCAGGAAGACAATGATGTGGTGGACATGGATGAAGAATCCAAGAACACCGAAGTCGAAGATATCGACGAAGATGATGACAACGACGACGATGACCTCGTTGAAGATGTCGAATCTGAGGACGATAAAGACTCTTTGTAATTGAACCAGATTTACTGAAAGGTTATCTGTAAAAACAGTGTTGTGTTTAGACCTCACGTGAAAACACAACTGTAATCTGTGCCCTAGTGGACAGTAGCTTTTCAGTAATAGGGGTTCCTACAGACGTATCCATGTGACGTATCAACTGTAGGAACCCCGCCTTTAACTAACTAATAAGGAGACTACTAATGAAGCGTTTCTATGTAACATCAAGTCCGGAACAGGCGCGTCACATTCTTCTCGATACTGTCGAAGATGCGATTGTAAGAGCTACCAAAGAAGTTCAGGCTGGTAGATACCATCGTAGATTCGTAGTGCAAGTTGTCGCTGTTGTAGAGGAAGCGCCTACACCTACGCAAGTAGTGTGGTTGCGTGAGAATCCAGACTATGAAGCGTAAACCACGCATCATAGCACCTAGACTCTTTAGTGGTGAGCGTAGAGAGTCAATAGGTCACGGTCTGCCACCAGAAATAAAAGCAGGGCTGCGTAAGATTGCAGCTTCTGAGAACAAGTCTCTTTCGTGGGTGTTAGAGAAAGTTATTATTGACTATTTTGGGATGAGGCGTCCCAAATACATCGAAAGGAAAAAGAAATGAATCGTAAACACGAGTTGTTTCTGATTAATCTTGGACTGGAAACTTTGTTGGAGCGTATGTCCACCAAGGTTAAACCGAAGGTGCAAGTAAAGCCGAAGAAAAAATTCCGGAAGGCGAAATGGACAAAAGCTCAGCACAAGAAATACGCTGAGACTATGGCGAAAAAGTGGGGTAAGAAACAGTCCCAGTAATGGGATGCTACTTTGAAATGACTGCCCATTAAAAGAGCATATGGCAGATGCTCCAATAACATCAACTACTTTCTAAACAGGAGTGAAGTAATGGCAAATGCGTTTCAGAAGTTTTTTCAGGGGGACGCTCCCACTGAACCTGACACTACACCTATTAAGCCTGACGAAAAACGGGTGAAGGGTAAGATTATTAAGGTATCCGAGGATGGATGGGGTTTCATTTCATCCAAGGATATCAAATTCACTCGAATCTTTTTCCACTGGACTTCACTGAAACAAGATACTCTCAAGTTTCAGGAACTAAAAAACGGAATGAAGGTGGAATTCACACCAGTTGAAGTTGCAGACAAAGGCTGGCGTGCAATCAAGATTCGGGTGCTGAAAGATGGTGAATCGTAGAGCTTTTCTACGAATCCTCGCACTTGGGGTAGTCGGTCATGAGTTAGATATTGACCGATTACTCTGGGTGCCGGGTTCTAAGACTATATTCCTTCCAACTAAAGTCCATCGTGGACTAACTGAATCACAAATTATTGCGCTAGAAATGGCTAGAATTGCGCCCAAAATAGCAAGTCTATTTGAGCGTGATGATACCTTCTATCGCATATTGAGTAAGGAGAAAATAGATGTCTCTAACTAGGAATGAATGGTGCATGATGTGGGAACGCATGAAGACCTTGGAATTGAATATCTTTGACCTGTATTCAGGTAAGAAAGAGTTCGATTACAAGGTTTATCATCGTATGCTCTCATGCGTAGAAGAAACCAAGAAGCAGATACAACAAGTCATAGGGCAGATGGAATAAATGGGCGTATCGTTCCTAGACAGATATAATTCTGAGACGACGTGGTTTGGTAAGGTGATAGTAATAGAGATATATCACCTTGCTATGACTACGCGGTCTAAGAATTGGACCATAACCAAAACTGCCGAATACTTTCAATGCAGCATAGGTCTAGTTTCTGAAAACCTAAGACTAGCCGAACTATTACACACTGACCCTACTCTCTCCACCCTTCCGACTAGACAGGATGCATTGAAAAGGTTGAACGGTAAAATGGCGAAAATGTGGCAACCTCAACCCTATGAAGTTTTAAGAGGATGGATTGATGCCATTCTCGAAGAAGCTTCAGATGACTTAAATGATTGGGAGACTAAGTTTATTGAAGACATGAATGTTCGTGTCAACAATAAGTGGCCGCTAACAGAGACTCAAGAAAAGAAACTTGAATCCATATATGCGGACAAAACCTCCTAATAAACCTGATGATATTACTAGCCCACTTCACGAAGGACAAACATTCAATTCCTGTCCTAAGTGTCATAGAAGCTGGGAAACTATTCCTCCTATAAAGGGAGTAATACACAGGACTATTATCTGTGAAGAATGTAAAGCAGATGATAGGTATTTCAGAACAGGAACAAGGTATCCGGGTCAATAATGAGTGAAATTGAAAAGAAATACGTAGCAGGTCACGGTCCCCTAGGAGCTAAGTTAATGGTTCTAGGGGACTGCCCTACCTATAAAGATTCCTCTACTGGTAAAGCATTCACAGACAGTAAGGAATTAAACCAATTGCTAATGGATGCTGGCATTCGTAAGGAGAATTGCTGGCTTACTACTGTTTCTAAATATGAGGTTCCACCTAATACTGGCAAGAAAAGAATACCATTCGCCGTCCGTGCCAAGAATGCTGGCATTGATATAGAACAACAGTTAGCAGAACTACAGGAAGAAATTAATGCAATCAAACCCAACTGTATTTTGGCTGTTGGCGGAACCCCTTTATGGGCACTCTCTGGAAAAACTAAAATTGGCAACTACCGTGGAAGTATCATGCATGGCATGGGAGTTAAATTCGTCCCAAGTTATAATCCAGCTCACTTGTCATGGCACGCGACAGACGTTGAATTCAAAGGATACTGGAACAGACAAATAATGGCATTCGACTTTAAGCGTGCCCTCGCGCAAAGTCGATTTCCAGAATTAATCCTTCCATCACGTAGCCTCGAAGTTGCTAGAAATTCCCATCAGTTAGCCGAATTCAGACAGCGATACAAAGGTAAGCTTAGAATGTCTGTGGACATTGAAGCTAATGGAACCTGTATCCCTGTTTGTATTGGGCTGGCTTTTAATAAGCACCACGGAATGTGTGTGCCATTATGGAATACTGATGGTATCTGTAACATACCATCCAGTGACTTAGTTCAAATGTGGTTAATCCTAGCAGAAATGCTATGGGAAAACGAAATCGTAGGACAGAACTTCAACTACGATAGAGACAAGATTAAGAGACTTGGGTTTGTTATCCGAAAGCTTGTATCGGATGTAATGCTCAAGGCTCACGCGATTAATCCTGAGTTACCTAAGGGACTCGCGTTCAATACCTCACTCTTTACAGAAGAACCATTCTATAAAGATGAGGGCATGTATAAAGGAAAAATCGAAGACCTTCTACTGGGATGTGCGCGAGATGCTTGCGTAACATTTGAAGTAGATGAGAATATGAACGCAGACCTAGATGAGTTAGGTCAGCGTCAATTCTTTGAGAATTTCCTAATGAAGTTCCCTGACTTGTATTGGTCTATTGAACAACAGGGCTTTAGAGTAGACCATGAGGAAAGGGATAGACTATTAAAGAAATACATTGAATGGGATGAAAAGTGTAGGTATGAACTATTCAAACTAACAGGAGCAGAAATTAATGTTAATTCACCAAAGCAAATTCAACTTCTTCTCTGGGAAAACCTTCAATTCCCTCGTAAAGATTCTACGGGAGAGGAAGATATCACTGCTTTGCTTAACTCGGCTACCGTATGGAAGAAACGTCCTGAGTCCCACAGAAGAATATGTGAGCTTATACTGGAAGACCGTAGAGTTAGGAAGTCTATCTCGACTTATCTTATGGCTCTCCCAGATTATGACGGACGTATGCGGACTACCTATTTCCCTTGTTTGGATACAGGTAGAAGCTCCACAGGACAACAAGACCCACCCATTAGACCAATCGTCGAAGTTATTGACGAAAACGGTAAGAAAAAAGACAAGGTTCTTGGGACGGCATTTCAGACAATGACGAAACATGGAGATATCGGTGCAGACATACGTGGTATGTATGTGCCAGATACTTTCCATTTCGAGACTATTGATGAAATAATACAACGGATTGATGAGGAAGAAGAATTCGTTCAGGCTGATAGTTCACAGGCAGAAGCTAGAGTTGTGTGGCTATTAGCTGATGACGACGAAGCATTAAGACTAGTCGATGAAATTGATTACCACGCATTCACAGCAACATGGTTCTTCGGTAAGAATGCAGAACTATTTGACTATGACAAAAAGAAACTTGGATACGAGCATCCTATTAGATTCTGCGGTAAAACTCTCAGGCACGCGGGGCATCTTGGCGCTGGTAAACGACGTGCTGCTATCGAAGTCAATACCCAAGCGCGTAAATATAAGATTCCCATCGCAATTGACGAACAAATTGCAGAACGAGCTTTACAGATATTCCACAGTAAGCAGCCTAGAATACAGCAAGTATTCCAAGCTGGTATTGTCGAATGTCTACGTAAGAATAGACAGCTAGTTGCAGGATTGCCATACGGAGTAGATGCACCTGCTGGTGGTAAGAGAACATTCTTTGAGCGTTGGGGAGAAGAACTTAACAGACAAGCATTCTCCTATATACCTCAAAGAACTGTGTCTGATAACACTAAGGCTGCTGCTATACGTATACGCGAAAGGATACCACACATTAAGATTGTTATGGAATCACATGACGCTCTCTTATTCTCAATTCCGGTGAGTAAGAAAGCGGAATGGATTCCCATTATTAAAAAGGAGATGGAACGACCAATTGATTTCAGTCAATGCTCACTACGTAGACACAAACTAAAGATTCCATGTGAAGTCGAAGTCGGTAAGAACTATAGGGATTTCAAGAAGTTTAAGGACATACCGATTATCGGTGAACCTGTGGAATTACTAGACATGCCACCTAAGACTGTAACTGAATCATTCCTCGCGTCAGTCATACCACCTGACACGAAGCTGACTGATATCATTTACAATCATGACAAGACTCTCAAAAGATTCGAGGTCGAATGAAAGCACAATTCGAGCTTACACTAGTTTGCAGAACTGAGTCCAAAATAGTAAACTCTAAAGGTGAAACTATGTGGGACTGCAAATCTATTGATACTGTAATGGACAGTAACCTAACCGGGTTATTGGGCCAATTTTTAATCGTCTTAGCTGGAGTTCACAAGCGTATTGTGAATGATATTAAGACAGAATTGCAGGTGATTGATGACGATATCCCCTTCTAGCAAGGAAAAAGACCACAACATGAAATCTCGTGAAGTAAAGTGTCTACGTTGTAAACAACATTGGGTCACAGACGATATGAGACCAGAGTGTCCCGATTGTCTAATTCCGGCTATAACAGTCGTTAACAGTGTGATGCCAGATGAATTGGCTTCAGGAAATAGTTGAGCAACACAATGAACTAGAGAGTCCTGAATCATTCTGGTATTGGAGCGCGATAGCTGCAATGTCGGCAGTTATCAAAGACCAAGTATGGCTGAATAGACAAATCTACAATTTATACCCTAACATCTATGTGATGTTACATGCTGAGTCTGGACTAAAGAAAGGTCCACCTATCAGTATGGCAAAGCAATTGGTTAGACCTGTCAATAACACACGTATCATTGACGGTAGGTCATCAATTCAGGGTATATTGAAAGATTTAGGCACAGCATATACAGTTCCAGGCGGGAAGGTTCAGACTAAATCTGTAGCGTTCATTTGTAGCTCAGAACTATCATCGTCAATTGTCGAGGATAAGGTCGCTACCAAAATCCTCACTGACTTGTATGATAGACAATATAACGTAGGAGAGTGGAAGTCTCTATTAAAGATGGAGACTTTTGAACTTAAGAATCCTACGATAACCATGCTCACAGCGACGAATGAAGCTATGAGTGAGGATTTCTTTACCCGAAGCGCAATTCAGGGTGGATACTTCGCGCGCACTTTTATCATATATGAGAAAGAGGGACAGAATTCAAATTCTCTCATATATCGATTGGAGAACCCACCCAATTACGCTAATTCGGCAAACTATTTAAGAGAAATAGCTAAACTCTCCGGACCATTCGCACCGATGGAAGGTGATAAGTCTGATGAGTTTAAGTATCGTAAGATTAAGAAATCAAAGCGTGGTTCACGCGAATTATATTTCAATGAAGTTGGAATCATATACGATGACTGGTATGACAACTTCAAAGAATTAATCAAAACATCTGAGAAGGATGAGACTGGCACACTGAATAGATTTGGTGATAGTGTGTTAAAGGTAGCAATGCTGCTATCCCTCGCACGTAATCCGAAACTAGTGATAAGTCCTGAGGCTATGCATGAAGCCATAGTTCAATCAGAGAAACTACTAGGAAACGTCCGTAAGACTACCCTTGGCAAACAGGGTATTAGTCAATCTGCAATGCTTAAGACTCTGATTATCATGGAACTCCTTAACAGAGACACACATTCAGTGACACGAACAGTGTTAATGAAGAAGATGTGGCAGCATTACGAGAATGCTACGGAATTCGATGATATGATGGCAGGTTTTGATGCATCAGGAATGATTAAGACTGCTAGTATAGGAAACCAGATTGTCTATACTATGCCAGAAACACAAGCCAACGAAATGAAGATTTTCATGACTGGTAAAATGGGTAAAATTATCAAGGAGAATTGAGATGCCAAAGTATCCGATTGATGAAAAGATGCGCGCTCGTTTGGACAATGATTACACCTATCATTCTCCAAAGGATGACCAACCCTCACGCTACACTCTCATTCGTGAAACTGCCAAGAAGTTGGCGGAAGTAATTGTTGAGAACGTGCCACCTTCCAGAGAACAATCTGTCGCGCTCACACAATTGGAGCAGGTTGTTATGGAAGCCAATGCCGGAATTGCGAGGAACGAATAATGAAGGGACAACTCAAGAACATAATTCCACAGAAGAACTTCGGTTTTATTAAGGCCGATGGTTCTGAAATATTCTTCCATCGCTCAGATTTCAATGGGCATTGGGAAGACTTAGAATCTGATTTCGAGAAAGTGCGTGGTAAGAAGGGAGAGTTTATCGAACTTGAATTCGATATTGTTAAGTCCCCTAAGGGTCCACGCGCTGCCAATGTCAAAAGAACGGATTTCCCGAATCAAGCCGTTTGACCCTTATGACTATTGGACAATAGGGGATATAGAACATTGCCCCTATCCAATGTGGAATGCTGAATATAAAGACCGTTGGGTGGAGTGGAACAAACAAGATAAACAGAGGATGATGCTAATCGCATTGGAGCGTTATGCCGATTATCTTACCACCGGACGACATGACTATAGACCCCCAAGAGGAATCGAAGAATCCTGAAGTAGTCTGTACTTGGGAAGAATATCGTAGAATACAACTACAAATGAATGTTCCACCTTGGAAATGTGAATGTGGAATAGTTAATCATGGTCGTAATTTGAACTGTGCAAGATGGGAGTGTAAAAAACCACGACCAAAAGATTACAAAATAGGGAATCCTATGAAACCGGGTAATAATTTCAATCCTTGGAAGGTAGACTAATGGACATTAGCAAATTTCAGGAGATTAACGCTATACGTGCTATTCGTTGGCACAATAATGGTCAAACTAATTGGACACTACTTGAATGGGCGGGTGCAATGTGTGGTGAATCTGGCGAAGCTGCTAATGTAGCTAAAAAGATTCGCAGACTTAATCAAGGCTTACCTAACAAAGAAGCCGGATTATCTAAGAACAATCTTCCTGAACTGAAACAGAAGTTAGCTATAGAGATAGCTGATTCTATTATCTATGGATTAATCATACTAGCTGAAATAGATGTTGATGCCTCACGAATACTTGCTGAGGTATTTGACCAAAAATCTATTGAATATGGATTTCCTGAAAGAGCACCATTCAATGAGTAGATACTTACTCAAGAATGCTCGGCTATTACAAGCGAATGAAATAAAAGACGAAACACCAGAAATACTGGAAGTAGAAGCTGATTCTGTGTCAGATGGTCATCACACAATGGATGAACTGTATGAGCATCGCATCAGACTTTACCTCGCACTTGTTAAGATTTACGATAACTACATCACACCCATGCGGTGTCAGGTAGTATGTTGGAAATCTAAACTACATGATGATGGGTCATCCTATGATGGATGGTTTTTACTGGGAATGACCTATACTAAACCCTCTTTCGTGGAAGGTGAGCCACCTGAAAGATGGGATATTAGTTACCATATTCCTAATAAATACTGGCAGCTTGCCAATGTCATTGCTCTACCTAGAGCACCTAAATATACGGGGTATACACCCAATGATGTTCTCGAAAGACTACTTAGACTCTGACGACGTGGAGAAATATTACATCGGAACTGCATGGATTCTAACTTCTATGGTAGGTGCTGTAGAAGGTGATGCTGGATTATCGCGTCATATATTTAGAATCAAAACTACTAGCCCTGAAATGTTCAAGGCTGAAGTAAGAGATATGCATCTACATGACGTAGATTGCGAAATTTACTTTGGTCCAATTGGTATCTCGAAAAATCAGAGAACTCCTGATTTCTTTAGGAAAAGAAGATGACACACTCTTACAAGTGTATCAAATGTGGTGGAGACGGATATAAGCAGTTATCCGTCTTCCATCCAAAGATAACCTGTGATAGATGCGAGGGTATAGGATGGATATTCCTGAACGAAAATCTCGACATGGTTCCCCCACCTTCTATTCCTTACTGGAAGAAATGGCTGACACGCATGATGCTAAGTCTCACGATTATGCGTCCGATAAGAATCCTAGTGGTAACTACCACTTTGCAGGTCAGATGGCTACAATGTTTGCTCATTCTAGCCAAGATGCTGGATTCGTGGGCAGGCTCGCTGAGAAGATATACAGACTCGCGAATCTCGAATCTTCAGGTAAAAATCCGAAGAATGAGTCTATCGCTGACACAGAAAAAGACATTGCTGTAATAACAGCTTTGTGGATGGCTGATAGAAGGGATAGAAGGAGTAAATCTGACGCCATAAAAGAAAAATTACAGCGTCAGATGAGAGAGGGAACTTGGGAAGGTTTCCCTAACTACGAAGTGGGGGGAATGCCACAGGACCGCCCCAAATAATATAAAATACTGCGATTAATGCAAGACAAATCTTGATGATTTGATATGCATTACCCGCAAGAGTAATTCCCAATAGTCCCAATACTGGTGGAACTAGTAGGGTGAGAAACACAGCGACGATTACGACGATGATGATTCTCCAAGCAATCTGTGGCATTATTGTCTACCCCCATAAGTTTGTGAACCCATACCAAAGGTGGAGAGGAACGTAGCTAGAGCTTTCGCTTGTGGTGGTGTAACTTCATCATTCACAAGTTCATACACATCTTGAATTAGCATGGGTATGAATCTTTGAGCAATAGCATTCTCCATTGGATTTGGATTTGTTACATCCATTTTCTGCCCTGATATTTCCTTCTGAGCAGACATCATTCCCCACGCGAAATTGATTATGGGATTAGTTTTAGAACGAATAAATCTGTTCAAAACATCAGCTTTATCCGATTGCCCAAATTGAGGATTAGCAAGGTCATATTCACGACCTGTAGTGGTAGATTTCATCTTCCCACCAATCTCACCTAATCCCAAACTCGACAAATCAAGTTGAGGCATGAGCCTCTGCATTAATACAATATATTGTTGGAAACCACCATAGGGGTCAATCCTAGTGTTTCCAATCTTAGGCTTACCAAAGTCGCTAGATGCCGGGTCTGTTTCTACGGTAGCTCCACCCAGTCTCATTAACTGTGTGAAAGTTCCCGCAGTTCCAGCGATAGCGGCTAAAGATTTCAAGTATTCTCTACGCACATTTGGAGGTTGATTTAGGTAAATTTGTGGGTCAAAATGTCTTATCGCTTTACCTATTTGATAAGCTTCTTGACCTAATGCTTTTGTTCCACCAGCCATCATACCTAAGCGCGAGGCTATAAGTCTGGGTGAAAACAATACAGTAGATAGAGCCTTAGAAGATGTTTCTAACTTACCCAAATCACCCCGACCTGTAGCGTTATTTACAAACTCAGCAATCTCTTTACCAAGCTTGACGTTATTACGCATATTGGTGCCAGATACGACACCATAGTCCTGCGTCATCTGTCGGAACGTATCTGCTCTCAACTTATTCAGGAAAGCTGTATACGCTCTATTAGACCTACGCACACCAGGAATCTTCTCTGCTATAGTTGATAGCATAGTTTCTTCCCGATTAGTAAAATTATTAAGGTCAGTAAGTTTTAGACCTACGTCCTCTGCAAATGATGGTTTTACCTGACCATCAGCAGTTACCCTTTTCTTGAAAATTGGGTCATCGGTAATACCCTTCTGAATAGATTTATAAGCATCTTCAGAACCCCATGCTCTAAACATATCAGGAAGGGCATTCCAGAATTCTTTACGATGGACAAGTCCAATCCCCTGTCTAAGTGGAGCGGACATATCCATTGACGCCATAATGGTGCGTGGTATATTAGCAGCATCCAATAATGCGTTAGTTTCCACTTCCGGTGGTTCTGGCATTTTAGGTTGGGGTGATTCCCTAACCTTTTTCATTACTATCTTGCTTCCATCCCCTGCTAGTTCTTGATAATCAAATCCTAGTTTAATAGCATCAGTCAACTGCCTACGCGTCATACTTGAGGCACTGACTGTATATTTAGTTCCTACGGGAACTGCTCTCAGTTTGGCGTATTTATCGATAATATCACCTTCTACTTTAGGTGTAGGAGTTTCAACCTTCTTAGTTACACCCTTAGCTATTTCGGCTGCTTTCTCAGGACCACCACCTTTGAAGAATCCCGGTCCAAATGATTCAGCAGTAATATCAGGTGTTTTACCTGATTTAACATTTTCACCAATAGTTGATATTTTAGCACTTGGAGTGTGAGCCATACCAGCTACACCCCCAGCCATTTCAGCTAGTCCAAATCCTCTATCTGCAAGACTTGATTCTGGAGAGAATACATTACCAGCACCATGTAATGCAGTTAATCCACCAGCAGCCTTACCGCCTAAAGATAGACCTTTAGCTATAGCTGGCAGACCAGCTTTCATAGCCATACTGCTACCACCTGATAGTGCGGTAGTGGCAATATCTATAGGTGATGTAAGTGACGATAGTAAGTCTCCTACACCCTCAACAGCACCAGCGCCAAAACCTTCAATTTGAGCACGTAGTGGACTACGTTCTAATGAAGGTCTATCAATGTAATTCGCAATGGTATCTGCGAATTCAGATGGCAGCGTAGTTAGGGGTTGAGATATAGCATCCCACATTCCCCCTAACATAGAAGGTTGTTGTGTAGGTGCAGCAGGAACAGTTAATGTGGGACGAGTATCATCTTCCCAATCACTAACATCTTCCCAATCGTCAGGTTCGGTTAGTTGACGATTTGCCATGTTTTACCACCATCGTAAGACTCACGAATCTTACCAGTGCTAGGACTTCTCTGACGCTTGTGGTTAGGATTATTAGGATTGAATTTAGTGGTAAGTGTTGGTGTCCTAGTTCCTGTATCACCAGTCCTAGTAGCTGAGATAGGAAGTTCATCTCCATATATTGCTTTCACTATTTTGTTATAATCATCCTGACTTGGCCCAGTAGAAAATCTACCAGTAGCAGGAGGCGTAATTGAGAATTCATTACCAGGGGTAAATTGAACATATTTGGCTAATGCTGGATTACGAGAAACAAATTCCCTCGCAGCCGTAGCCTGTCTAACTTTAGTCTGTGTGGGTAATTCTCCCGACCTTCCACCAGTAGTAGTTCCGGGTTTAACTAGTGAACCTTCTACACCAGTTATAGGCTTAGTTTCACCTGTAATCTGGTTGACAAGAATAGTTTTACCATCAGCGGTATTGAATGCAGTCCAACCGCGAGTTTCGGCTAGACCTTCTCTACCTGTCTGACGTAATTCTTCTGTTTTTCTGGATTCACTACCTTGAGCGCCAATACGTTCGAGCATGTCCTCTTGTGTAACAGCCATCTTATCAGCGTCAGACAGAGAACCAGTATCAATATCAGTTTGTTTAACCTCGCCCGTAGCGGGGTCAGTTACAATAACTTTAGGACCACTGAAATTAAACTTAAGATTCTTAGCTTGAGACTTAAGCCTATATACCTCAGCACGGTCCTGCATTATCTTAGTTCTAGCAGCATCTTTTTCTGCACGTGCTTGGTCTGCTGCTGATAGTCTTTCTTGTGTTGCAATAGTTCCTGCTAGTTGACGTTCATTAACATTAGTCTGTCTCTCTAAACTGGCCGCATCCTGAGCAGCACCAATCTTATTCTTCCAATCTGCAAGTTTTCTTGTTCTACCCCCTTCGACTACTTGCATACCAGTTCCGGGTCTTGCTAAATCAGCAAGTGTGGCTCCAATTACTTTAAGCCATCCGGGTTTAGTAGCTTCGGGATATTCACCGAGCATAGTATTAAATCTATCTTGAGCCATAGTTTCTGGCTGATAAAGTTCTCGCATTCTGGCACCTACATCAAATCCACCCGTAGGCTGAGCTTGCACAGGTGCCATAGGAGTTTGTGCGGGCATAGCTTGTTGCATAGCTGGCCCAAACGATATATTACCGAATGGGTCATTTTTCGGTCCCATTATATTACCAGCATCCTGTGGCATAAAATCACCACCAGCAAATCCGGGTGCTGTTATTTGTGGGGCACCGAATAAATTCTGTAATCTCAGAAACTGCATTAAATCAGGCATTCTTCACCTGTTCTTTCTGAGACGCAAGAACCACTCCCATAACATCGGCAAGGTGTAGAGTCTTTCCATCACCTATACCGAACTTCTTTTTGAAATCCTGCGCCATTGGTCCGAAATGCTTAGTATCGTCGCCTTTGTATTTCCAAGTATATAACTGAAGTTCATTCAGTTTCTTAGTGAAAGGACTACCTTTAATAGTAGAACTTCTACCAACTGGTTTGATGTTATCTTTCATCAACCTGCTGGAATAAGTGAAAAGATTATCCGTGCTAGGTTGATTTAAGTTAACCTGACCAAACTGATAGTTTGGATTTACAGGTTCAATATTCTGTTTCATATTTCTATCAGACATAGCCATAGCAACATATGGGGCTGCTGTTCCTGCAACACTTAATGCAGTCTGCCACCACGGTGTGCCTTTATTCTGTTCTTGACTACCATAACCGCGAAGTTGTGCGTCAAGTAATCCCATGCCAAATTGATTTCTTGCTTGTTCCATTCCTGCGCGTTGTTGCCACGCATTTAATGCTTGATTACCAAACATTGAAGACATTCCGGGAGTAGTTCCATACAGACTGGATTGTCCACCCAGACCAGCTAATTGCATCTGTCTGAGATTCTGTAGGGATTGTTCTCCCATCTGTTGAGTTTGCAAATCTGCACCCTGATTAGCTAGTGCAGCTTGTAACATACGACCAGCATCAGCACTAGCCAGTCCACCCATAGTAGAACCAGTATTACTGATTCCTGATAGGCCAAATTGTTTACCCTGTCGAATAGAATCTGCTAGACCGGCGTTAACCGTAGTCATAGCATCAGCCATTTGACCGGGTAAATCTCTCTGTGCGCGACTTGCAGCAGCAATATAATTAGGTGCGCCACCCCCACCACCTAATGACCTTGCTCTGTCAAGTTCCATCATGGTGTTTCCATACGCAGCACGTATAGGAGCTACACCACGCGCACGTAGTTCTTGGATATCTGTGGGAGAATACCCACCTGTAGCAGCAAAATCACGATATCCCGGCATTGCTTCATCGAGATATCCATATGCTTTGCCTAATTCCTTGGGACGTTCAGCGGAAACCTTATTGTATGAAAATTTAGAAGGTCCACCAAGTCCTTCGCGGAACTGTTGATATGCGCCCATGATATTACCATAATCCGCTGTATTCTGACCTACAGCAGTATTATAGTTATTCATGAACTGGTCACTAATAGGCCCAAATGCAGCCTCATTAGCGGTAGGCTGTTGCGTATTCTGATACGCAGTTTGAGCCTGTTGTATTACCTGTGATGCAGGATTTTCTTCTTGCTTTTTCTTTCCCATTATTTTACCCTCATACTCAACGCTCTGTGTGGATGGTCTTGAAAACCATGCTGAATCAGATGTTTCGCATAGTCATCGTTATTCACGAAAGCGTAGAGTTCTTTTATTCCAAAATGCTTAGCAGTAAATTCAGCAATCTGCCTAGCTTCTAATAATGCTCGTCCAATAGTAACGCGAGGTTTATCTTTATCAGTGACTAATACAACTTCACCGACACTTTCAACCCCACCTGCCATTATAATCTCACCCTTATCTTCAATGACAAAGGCGTTTAACATTTGAAGAAAAACGGGGAATCCAAATTCAGAATAATGTTTCTCGTGAAGTTGGATTAACTGTTCTAAATCATCAGGAACTAATGAACGCGCAGTCATTTGACACCATTGTGTCCTATTGAGAAATGATTACCATCTCCCCAATGTCCACCCCAATGAGTAGTAAAATCTTTACCTGCACTTAGGCTTTCCCAGTAAGTCCCTAATTGTCTATAAGCCTCACTATCTCTCTGCCATATTCCATCTCTGAATAAGAGTAGGTCTACAGCTAGTGA
>Ga0075420_100001770_pt1 | contig 18402 bp, 14 predicted proteins | sample SoiMetdeltSBSDD4_FD_75296 | JGI IMG/M metagenome (GOLD analysis project Ga0075420, IMG submission 75296) | Bulk soil microbial communities from a Populus tree surrounding site in Tennessee, USA - Soil MetaG P. deltoides SBSDD4 | ecosystem: Environmental > Terrestrial > Soil > Tree plantation... | reverse complement strand
CAACAACGCAGTCGTGGCTTCCTCGCTGAGCCGGCGAGGCACATAGTCGCCCTGCAGAAGCCCCTCCACTTTGAGATCGCCGAAGATGGTCATGACCGGCGCGAGCGTGCCGGAGCCAGTCGTGTCCTTGAGCTCGAGCTTCACACACGGCGTGAACTTACCCTCGGCGTCCGAGAAACCGATCACGAACTGCCGGTTGAGGGTCATCTCGGCGCCAAGATCAACGCGGAGCTGATCGCTGCCGGTCTCTTGAATGCGATAGATGGACGGCACCTGCGGCGTGTTCTCCGCGGTGAACGCCGCCGGCTCGACGAACTGGATCGCCCCGCTGGCCACGCGCAGGTTGCCGTTGATGACCGTACGGCCACGCATGCGAATCGTGCCGTCCTGAAGGATCTCGAAACGGGACGGGACGACCACGCGGGTCTCGGTTTCGTCGGCGACGAGATGTTCCGGCACGAACACGGCAAAGCGCCGCGACTGGTCGTTTGCCGGATCCTCGCCCTTCTCGTACACGTACGTCACACCGCCGAGCGAACGCTCTTCGTCTTCGACAGACTGGCGACCAACCTCGACGCGCGTGGCGTTTCCGGGATGATCGATGACTTCGGCAACAACACCCACGTACGGGCGCTGTGAGAGATCGATCGAGTACTGCCCCGGCTCGGTGCGGGTGATCCTGCCGAGATACACGCGCCACTGCTGGCGCGGATCGTCCGAGACGTCGGGCACCGGCGCATTCAGGACCTGCTCGGGGACATCTGGCGGCGTGCGCGCATCGACGATGTTCGAGAGCGCGCGCTCGACGAGCACTTCAGGCACTTCGTCGGATCGATAGGCGCCGCCGGCCGCGTCGCACGATCGATATCCGGTTGGCGCGCCGGGGTTGTCATGGCGGCCGTAGACGAGCCAGATGTCGAGCCGATCGGTTGCCAGATCGTCGAAGTTCTCCGGAGCAATCCGCTTCTTGTCGGGCAGCAGCAGCTCGCGGCCGTAGCCGTCGATGGCCATTCCTGGCCGGACAACCAACGTACCTTCCTCGTTTGCGAGCTCGAGTCCGTTCACGATGCCCCACATGTGCAGCGCCACGTTGTGACGACGGCGCAGACCAAGCTGATAGAGCTGCTCGTCGCGGAACTCGTTCACACGAAGGAACTGCTTGTCGAAATAGTGGACGCGCGAGACGGGAGTGGCGGTCATTGGACGGTAATCCCTTGAGAAGACTCGAACTGGGGCTGCCAGGTCGTCGAATCACGCTGATACGTCGGCCGCACTTGAATCCTGACCGGCGCACCGGTCGTCGGCACGACGATCCCTTGGATGTTAGGAATCGTGACGGTCTGTCCCGGCAGAATCGCCAGGTCTTCGGCGGCGGGAATGTCAACCGGAGTGCCAACCTGCGTGGTGCCGCGCATCATGCGCTGCCGCAGCGAGTCGAGCAGCACCGGCTCGGTGCCGGCATTCTTCACTTTCAAGTCGTAGGTCCACGCTTGACCGTGTGTGATCGATGGCAGTGGGTTCGGGAACTCGAATTCGAGATCCTTCTTGCTGACGATCTGCTTCGATGCGATGACCTGCTCGGCCGGCCCGTTCGCCCATTGATAGTCGGCGGTGATCTGCACGGCGAGATCGGCGGAAATACCACCGTTGTGGGCAATCGGTCCGAACCGCGCACTCTGACCGCTCGTAAGCACCTGCCGTGCCGTCATGAGCTGCTGCGTGTTGGGTCCTTCCTTGACTGAGGCGCCGGTCACGGTCAGCGTGCGCGCCGACGTGTTCTTGATGCTGAACTGATAAGAGAAGTCGGCGCCCGGCGGCGCCGTCGCCGGAAGGTCAGCGAGCAGCATGTCCGGCGTCTCGACGACGGGAATCGTCTGTGTCGTCGCCACCGAATTCCACCACGGGAAGTTGCCAATCTTGCCGGTGATGCGAACCTCGATCGAGAGATCGCCCTCGGGCATCTCGTTGCCCGGATGCGAAATGGGAATCGTGCTGGAGTTGTTGTGCGGGACGGTGATGTGACTGGCGACGCTGTGCAGAAGCGTGGTGCCGGCAATGAGCCGTGTCTCGACCAGCGTGTCGGCAGTCACATCTTCGCTGCCTTGATTGGTCAACTGGACGTCGTAGTTCCAGGGCTTGTCCGTTTCAATCAGCGTTGGCAGGTTCTGAAGAGCGACCTGCACCACACTCGTCGCCTGCACCGAGCTTTGCAGTCCAGCGAGCCAGTACGACACGAGCAGCGACCTGAATGTGGGATCGGTGAGATCGGCCTTGACTGGCATCTGCTCGATCGTGCCCGTCACGATGACGCTGGTCGGCGGTGTATTCACATCGGCGATGCCCCGGCCAACCAGGGTCAGCAGCTTTTTGCCGCTCACGGTGAGCCACGGCAGCCATGGGTCGCCACTCACCGCATTGGGCTCACCGATCGCGAGCCGCACCGTGCCGTCACCGTCTTTCTTCTCGCCGAGATCGAGCCGCAGTTCGTGGACGGCGCGGTTCCCAACGGTGACCGCATCGAGGTGGACGCCGGGCAAGGGCGTCCCCGTCAACGGCGCGGCAAGTGGACGAAACGAAAGCCCGTTCGGCTCGACTCCCGGCTCGTCACGACGACGCGCCGGCGGGCTGCATCCGCGCACGACCACCGCTGTCTGTTGACGCTGCGGCCATGCCGCAAGATCGAGTGTGCCTCCGGAGGGTCCGAGATCGACGACAGCCGCCTCGACGCTCGATTCCGACGAGGGGCTTGCCTCGAGCACATTGAGCGTCACCGCTCCCGATCGGCGGTTGAACTCGGCGACCGCTTCACGCAACTTGCCGATGTCGCGAAGCAACGGCAGCGTTCCTCCGTTCAATCCAGGTATGTCCGACAGCACTCGCAGCGTCGGCACGGCATAGGCCGTTGGCGGCGCCGGCTCCACGTTGAGCCGAATGCGCTCGCCCTTCTGCCCGGGCGACTTCGCCTGCACGACGATCAGCGCTTGCGCATCGGCTGCGGCCACTGCGGCAGCGGCGCGAGTATCGAGCAGGTTCACCACTCCATAGATCTGGTTGTTGCCCTGCCGATCGAGCGCCAGTCGAGTCACGAGCGATCCGGACCCGTCCTTCACCACGACCGTGAAACCGTTGCGATCGCGCAGCGTCACCGGACCGACGTCCATCCGCGTCCGGCCCGCAGGATCCTTGACGTGCGCGGCACGAAGCGTCGTGTAGTCGGGAACTCTCAGCGGATCGTGCGGGACGCGACCGAGATAGACGGCCGCAGCGTCCGGCGTCACGGGTGGCGCGTCGACAGCGACCGCCGTGGTGATCACATGACCGGTCTCGATCCAACGCGCGAATGCCTCGGGCCCACACGCGGTGCGGCCCGGATCTCTCGCTGACACCGGCTCTCGGCAGTACACGAGCCACACGTCGAGCGCACCGTATTGGTCCGGATCGGGAATTGGTGCGGCCGATGGCAGCAGCACCTCGCGGCCCAGCGCGTCGATCGCGACGCCCGGCTCGACGACCAGTGTTCCCGAGAGGTCGGTCGCGATCCGCAAGCCGACAACGATACCCGGGCCGTGCAGCAGGTGGTTGTGACGGGAGTCGAGATCGAGGAGGTAGGTCTGCTCCTCCTCGAGGTCGCGCGCCGTCAATCGCTGGCGCTCCTGGAAGTACACGCGCTGTCCGGCCAACACGGACGCTATACCCCCTTCTTCTCGAGCAGCCGTTTCGCTTCCTCGATCAATCTGCGGCAGTGCTCGATGTCCGGCGTACGCAGCGCCTCGTGCACCTGCTCGGGCGTGGCTTTGACCAGGTCGCGAAGGTCGTTGATGCCCTTTTCTTCGAGCCGCTTGGCGAAGCCGGGTCCGATCCCGTTGACCTCTTCCAGATTGAACGTCTGTGCCGCCGGCGGCGGTGCCGCCACGAACGCCTGATAGTTCCGTTTGGTGTCGCCGAACGTCACGATGCGCTTGTGGCCGCAGTAGTCCTCGACGTAGTAGGCCACCAGACGATTCTGGTAGCTGAATTCTCCGCAGTGCACGAACACACGCTCGGCAAAGAGTTGCCGCTGCAGTTCAACCACATCGTCGAACGTCAACTGCTGGAGCTCGAGATCGCCGAGACCGAATGCGGCGAGACGCACGCACACATCCTCTGGCCGCTGCCAGATGAACGGCGCCAGACTGATCGCGCCTGCCGGCGTCGGCCAGCATTCGAGGCTCAGCGGGCGACGGAATGGTGGATGCGCGTTGACGTAGAGCACCGTGCAGTGCGTCTTGCCAAAGCGATCGCGGCGCCGCCACAGCCAGATGCGCGCGAGTGGCAGTCCGGTCTCCGGCCCGCATCCGAAGCAGTGACACTGGAAGTAGTGATTCCTCCAGTCCTGAACGATCCAGAAGACCACGTCCCTGAACCATGTCTCGGACCTGTTGTTCGAGCGTTCGACCTCGCAGAGCCACTCGCGAACGAAGCAGAAGTGATGCAGCGGATGCGTATCGAGCCACGCCAGCAGGCGCCGCACCGTTCGCTCCGGTTCGCCGACGGCGTAGAGACTCGTCAGGGTCGAGAGGATGGTGCGCAATTCCTCGGTGTACTCTAGGCGCCACTTCTCCGCGCGATCGGTCGTCAGATCCTCACAGCCATCCACCGGCACGGCGTACAGCTCGTGCCCCTCGATGGTGCGGGTGTACTCGCAGATGGCCGTGCTGTCGCAGCCACCGCGGGCGAGTCCGGATTTGGCGTCGCTGAGTGACTCGGCATACCGAATACGCAGCTCAACGCTGACAATCTCCGACTTGGGCACACCCCACGCACCGTAGCGGACGGTCTGCCCCTCGTTGGCCTGGCTCTGGTCCTGGCGCGGCTCCCAATCGCCGCACGGATTGGCGTCCGGGCGGCAATACTTGGCCAGATCGATCGTTGCGTCTCGACAGACAACGATGTCGTTGCCGCAGCAGTCGATGGCATAGCCAGGCGTGACCGTCACCGATGAATCGGAGTGCTGTTCGCCGTGACACCGCACGTCCAGGCCACACACCACGCCCCAGCCGTGGCGGTAGCGTGACAGCGCGCTCTTGCCCTTTACCCAGTCGAGCAACGCCGAGAGATCCTGATCGGTGAGCAGTTGACCGCAGAAGAAGCGCGGCTGGATCAGGCACTCGAGCTCGCAGCATTCACCCTTGCATTTGCCACCGCAGCGACACTTCTTCTCACCAGCGTGGGGCGTCGTCATGGTCATCGACATCTCGTTCATACCTGCTCCTGCTGCCGCTCGTGGTGGCGGTGGCGCTCCCACTCGTGGTCGGGAACCACGGAGAACCAGCTTTCGAACGTGCCGCCGCGGATGCCATCGCCCGACGGCAGGATGCCGCCGAGGTGATCGCCGTCCACCGGGTTACCGTGACAGTCGAGAATGAAGTCGCACTTCAGTGCGATGTAGACCGTGTGGTGCTCGAGGTAGGCGAACGGCGAGTGATCGTGCCGGCGCCGGCTGCCTTCCATCGAATACACCGCCACGCGATCGTGCTCGACGTGCGGCGCCTCGGTGTACGGCACGAAATCGAGGTCTTCGTCCTCCGCGCCGCCGCCGTACTGCACGATGAACGTGCACGGATTCACGCCAACCGGTCCACAGCGCCGCGGTCCATGCTCGGTCCGCTTCAATCGCCGATCGAAGCGGATTTCGAGCCGCTTCAGGCGGCGTTCGAGCTCACCGCGCGAGACGGTGCCGCCGTGTGGCCAGTTGATCGCCGCGATATGCGTCAGCGAATCGGCCGGAGGCTCAATCGACGGACGGCCGATGGTGTGGATGTCCTCGCGGTGGATGGGCTCACCGCGCCGAACCGAGACGACGGCAATCGGCACACAGTGGTGCGGCGGGCAGCGCGTGTCCAGACAGCAGCCTTTGCCATGCTGGCCGGGCGTATCGCAATCATCGTCGGGCCACCGGTGATGGCGGCGCTCGCCGCCGTGCTCGTGCTCATCGTCGTCGCGGCCGTCGTGATGATCCGCGACCCCACCGCCGCGCGTCTTCCAGAAGTACTTGGCCGAGAGGTCGCGATGTCGCACCCAGTGCCATGACAGCTTGAATGACTCGCGCATCCGGCTGTGTTCCGAGCGCGGTTTGTCGCAGGTGTGCTCGGAGTACAGGACCGGCACGACTTCGATCTCGCTCTCGCAGTACTCGAGACAGAGCAATGCATACCAGCGGCGATCTTCCTCTCGACGCTCGTGGTCGTACCGTTCGTCGTTGTGACGACGCTCCGGCTCGGAATGCTGTTCGTGTCCGTGGCGAGCGGGTTCGGTCTGCTGTTCTACGGAAGTGTTCTGCTGTTGTGCGGCAGCGTTCCCGGTCTGGTGCGTGTGGGCGTCTGGCCATGTCAGCGGGGGCGACGCGACGGCACGCGGCACGACGACGTCCCGGCCGCAGCAGTCGATCGCCATCCCGCAGTCGACCACGACGTGTGTCGGCTGACACTCGGGCTGCGGATGTGGATGCACATACAGCCCGCAGGCCACGCCCCACCCGTGCAGAATGCGACTGTGGAGATGGCGGTGTGTCAGGTGATAGTTCTGCTCGTCGCGGAAGTCGCGTGCCGTCATGTAGCGGCCGGTGAAGTACCGCATCCGATCGGTCGCGAGATCCAGGCAGCCGGTCTCGCCATGTTTGCGCATCGCCATCAGTCTCCTTGTCAGGCCAGCCGCGAAGTGCTCCACACCGGGGTTCCTGGCGCCAGCAGCACGGGCGCATGTGCCTCGTCGCAGCCAAGCACCGTGTCGTAGCCGAGTCGTCCGGACGGGGGCAGACTCGGTGCCCGCTCTTCATCGCAGACGCCGCCGAGCGTGATCACCGGAGGGGCGCCGATGATCGTGTCCACGCCGACTGTCGACTGCTCGTCGAGACGAAAGCGCGCGTCGACCAGACACAGTTCGTAGTGCGTCTGTCCGGGCTTCTCCGCTTCGATCGCCCGGCGGACCATGCGCTCGCCGTCAGGCGTGCGAATCCAACACGCCGGGACCATCACCCGGAAGCGGTGCGCGTAGCGATCGAACACATCGCCGTCCGGGCTACCGGTCGAGACCAGTTCGACCTCTCCCTCGCGTGAGAAGGCACCGAGCTGCAGACGTCGCACGACGCTCGCGCTCCACAGCGGCGCGGCTTCGCCCAGACGGGCCGTCTCTGGAGCCGACGCAAACAGATGCTGTCGCTCGCGGAAACCTTCGAGCACGACCGGAAATCCCGTCGCCTCCACTGCCCCCGGATCAACGTTCGCGATGTTCGCCAGGTAGACGGTGAGGTACTTGCGAAGGCCAGCGAGTTGGCCGTGCGCGGCATAGATCTCTGGCGCCGCGGCGAGCAGCGCTCGCTTCTGTTCGGCCGTCCAGTCACCTTCGAGTCGAAGCCCCATCCACTGCGTGGCGAGGTAGTCGAGGAACGGACCGCCGGGCACGGCGTCGGGATCGAAGTAACGCTCGACTCCGGTGATCCGCTGCTCGAGCGCCTCCCATTCGGTCTGAAAGATCGCGAGAAACTGCTCGAGAAACACCCGGCCCTCGTCGTCGGACGAAAACGTAGCCGGCAGGTACTGAAGATACGACTCGCGCGGATAGTGGACCGTGATCGTGTCGACCGCCACGGTCGAGAACGCATCGCCGTGGAGCGTCAGTCGAATCGAGAGATAGCGGCCGCCGCCGCTCTGCACGAGGCAGTCGATCGTCGTCCCTGACTTCGATGGACGCGACTGCCGTTGTACTGGCGCCACAATCGTGTGTGCGTGCTGGAAGCGCTCGGTCGGAACCTCGTCTACCTCTCGCTCCGTTTCATGCGCGTAGGTGTGCACGTCAACCTTTGCGCCCGGTGGAAGATCCGCGAAATGCATCTCCAGCCGGTGCCACTGGCAGCGATAGGTGCGGCTATCGAGCGGCGTGCTCTGCCAGAATCCGTTGCGCTGATAGATCGGCGTCGCGATCTCATCGGACCAATCGACCTGACCGACTCTGTTCCCTTGGCGATCGAACAACAGACCCGAGATCACCGCGGGTGCCGCGGGCATCCGGCGCTCGAACAAGCGAGCGACTGTGTGGTAGTCGACGTCCCCAACGACTCGCCCCTGGCAGTCATACGCCTGCGCGACCGGCTGACCAGGCGAGTAGAGATAGAGGAGGCCGGAATCGGCGAATGCGAGACGCGACCAGCCGCGAGACGTCTCAGCGCGACAGATCTCCTTCAATGCGTCGCGGCCGGCCCGATGCCTGTACACGGCCTGGTGCTGCTCGTCCAGGATAAACGCGGTCTCACCACGCGCATCCACGTCAACTGGCTGCCAGTCCACACGCGTGCCCCAGGTGTGACGCACGCGTTCACCGGGCGCAAACGCGCGGACAAGCCGCTCCTCGCGATCGACGACGTAGAGCAACCAGCGACCCTGCGCGGTACGCAGGTGTGTGGCGGATCGTGGTGACTCCTTACAGCGCGGGGCCGCAGCGTCGAAGGGCGCACATGACGCCAGCGGTATTTCAGGGGGCGGACCGACTGTTCCGCTGCCGCACCCGCAACGTTGCGCAAGCCGCGCCGGCAGGCAGAAGCGGTTCGACGTGTCCAGCCGAATGAGCGGCGCGTCGAACCGATCGCGAATCGAACCGGCGTCAAGGACCGGAGGAACCGAGGGATCCGGCGACTCCAGCATCGGATACGCCGCGTTCGAGTTGTTGAGCGCATAGATGCGCTCCTCGCGATCGACGATCACCCGCGACCATGTGCCGGCACGGTCCGGCCGCTCCGCGATCAGCCGGAGCTCGTCACCCCCTTGGTGGCGATAGATGCGGGCGGACGCCTTGTCGAGGACGTCGACCGATCCGTTTTGAGTGGCCAGATCGACAGGCTGCCATCCGGTCCTCGATCCATCCGCCTCCCAGAGGTGCAGGAGGACGAGCGTCTCGACGTCGAATGCGTGCACACGCTGATTGCCCTCATCGCAGACATACAAGCGGCGACCGGCAATCGCGATCGCTGACGGCCTCGAGAATTCACGCGGGCCGGTGCCATCGCCACCAAGCGACGGCAGGTCCACGAATGCCGAAGACTCGGCATCGAACCGCTTGATACGGGCGCGCCGCGGATCGAGCAGATACACGCGGCCACGTTCATCAATCGTCATTCCCTTCGGCAGCACCAGGCCGCCCAGACTCCCGTCGGGCGATCCGAGCGCGAGCGGACCCGCGGGGTCTGCAGCCAGACGGATGCCGTCGCGGTCGCTCACCGCGACCGACGTCGCAGCGGTGCGTACCCGCCATCCGTTCGGGCTGCCAATCCGCCAGAATTTCGGACCGCTCTCCATTGCTCGCCTACCTGTCGACCGCCGGAGACACGGTGATGATGTGATCGCGGCCGAACACCAGACCGTCGACCGGCACCGTGATCGGCTCGAGCCCCTGATGACGCCGGCCGTCGACGTACACGTTCAAGGCGAGGACGCCGACCACGTCTGGAACTTCGAGAATCGTGCTGTAGAGACGCGTCGGGAACAGCTCGTCGCCAAAGACGCGCGTGCGCGGATTGAGAAGCGCGTCGAGCTTCTTGATCACCTCGAGCGTCACTGCATCGAACGACGCGTATGGCTTGGCCGTGACCCGCGCTTCGACACGAATCTCTTGGTACGCCGGGCCCTTGACGAACACCTCCGTCGTCAGGAGCCGCTTTTCGTCGAGCAGGTCGCACGTGGCGCGTATCAGATCGCTCGACGGCTTGGGAGGGCGATCCTCGTTGTCTGGAACGATGACGACGGTAATCGCACCGGCGACCGAGACGCCGGGATGATCGGGATGAAACAGCGGCAGCGCCTTCGCCTGCGCAATGCCACCCATCTCCTTCACCAGCACTTCGAAGTCGTCTGGTGTGACAGCGCGGTTGCGGCGACGGAGCACCGCGGGCGCGCGCTGCTGCAGCTGATCGAGTGTCTCTTCGTCAGAGCCGCCCACTGCGGCCCGCTCGTTCTTGACCGCTTCCACGCCAGACGGCGGCGGTCCGGCAATCGCGCCACTATCGACGTTGCCCCGCTTGCCGCCGCCCGACCGATACTCGGTGACAATCACCAGGGCTCCGGCATCGGGGATTCTTCCCGTCGTGCCATCGCCAAACTGAATGACGCCGGAGGTCGGGTTGACGACGAAGTGGCGAGCGTCGGGGCGCGGCGCCAACAAGTCGGCAGTCGGCGTCCAGTGCTCGATGGTCTCGCCTATTTCGGTACGAATGCGCACCGATGCGCCCTGCACCGGTTTGCGCTGCAGCGTGAACGGCAGGTTCGGCTCGCCAGTGCTCTCGCCGAGAATCTCCTCACGAACCGTCTGCAAATTGCGGACCTCGACAGTGTTGCTTCGCAAGAAGTCGATCGTCGGCACGCGTCCTGCCGGATACCGTCCGTCGAGTCGCACGCGGATCCAGAATCGTGCCGCAGGATTGAGTCGTGCCTCGACGATCGGCAGAATGCTTTCTGGTCCCGCCACGCGGATGTAACCTTCGCGGGTGAACGCCGCCGTCTCGTCCTCGAACACGTTCAGGCGTTCCCACGGCTCCCCCGGTTTCGGCCTGTACTCCCAGATCAAGGTCACTGGTGGGATCGGGGGACTCGAGACACCCGTGCACTTCTGCGGCGCACCGGCCGTCGCTTCTGCCGGCATCGACACCCGGAACGTCATCGTCTGTGGGAAGCGTGTGGCCGTCGTTGGTGGCGGATCGGGTGGAGCAAACCCCAGATACAGCGCATTACCAGGTTCAGGAGCCCATCCGAACGGCTGGAACGTCGTGCCAGGCGTCGCATTCGCGTCAGTCGCCGGCGTGAACGCTGCACCGTCGAAGATGCCGACGGTATCGAGCGGGAATCGAATAAGATCGAGACCGCGCTCCGTTTCGAATACCAGTGGCTCGCCGCCATCGTCGGGCTGCGCCGTGAACTGCGTCAGCTTCGGCAGCGAGGAGGCGGTGCTGTCGGCCTTGGTCACGAGCGTGACATGGGCCGAGGCGGGCCGCGCCGGCGTCAGCTCGAGTCCGAGCAGCTTGAGGAACTTCACGTAGTTCTTCAGCGGCACCTGGTTCATCCGGAACAACATCAGCTCGGTCAGCCAGGCAAAGAGCTGCAGCAGCGTCATCCCGGGATCGCTGTCGTTGAAGTTCGTCCACTCCTTCGTGTAGCGCGGAATGCGCAGCCGCAGCTCCGCCATCAGCTGCTCGAAGGTGCGATCGTCGAGGACGGGTTCCTTCAGCGGCACGCGTCAATCAGCTCCTTCCAGCAGGAAGAACGGGTAGACGAGATTGAAGAACGAATTGTTGGCGCGGATGCGGTAGTCGATGTGGATCAGCAGCACGTGCCGCTGTCCTTCAGGTGCCTCGACACGGACGCCGACCACGTCGATGCGCGGCTCCCAGTCGATGAGCGACGCCCGCACGTGTTCCTGTACCAGCCCGTGCAGCGCGGCGGTGTTGCTGTCGAAGACGAGATCGTGCACGCCACAGCCAAACGCCTCGCGCATCAGCCGTTCACGCGGCGCGGTGCTGAGAATGATCCAGATGCTCTGGCGGACGGCTTCAGCGCCCGAGACGTAGGTCAAGCGTCCCTGGCCATCGGGCTTGATCGGGAATTGCCATCCCCGTCCGAGGAAGTTGGCGCTCGTCTCAGCCACCGATCATCACCGTCGATACGGCCACGACCGATCCGACAGGCGCATCAACCGGGTCGTTGCAGGTCAACGCGGTGTCGCCATTGCGGGCGGCGGCCTTCTTGTTGATCAGCACGGTGGCGCTGCCCTTGATGATCTGGGCCTTGTTCTTGGGCGGATTGACGAACGTGCCGCCGATCGGGATGTGCGGTGGCGTATTCGTCGCGGTACTGTTGACCGTCGCCGCGGCACGCTTCTCGATCTTCACGTCGCTGCTGAGCGCGCCGTCGATGATGCCGAGGAACGGATGCGGCGTCGGCACGGGAGACGACGGGCCAGGCGGCTGGATCAAGTGAATGTCCGTCGCCGTGATCTGGTCGCCTTGCTTGGCTGCGGGCTGTCCCATGGGCCTCGCTCCTCAGTTGATCTCGACGGTGGCACCCTGCACCGTCAGCTTGCCCTTGGCCGCTACCGTCATCTGCCCACTCGCCTGGATGTCAACGGTCTTCGCCTCGACCTTGAACGTGCCGGACGGCGCCTTTACTTCGATGTCACCGCTGCTGCACTCGACTTGAATCTTTCCGTTGGCATCGATGACGACTTTCTGCTTGCCTCCCTTCGCGACGATCTCGATCTTTTCGCCGCCGGAGGTGTCGTCGAATTTCAGTAGGTGACCCGAGCGCGAGACGACGAATCGCCAGTTGTTCTGTGGCTCGTTGCCGTCGCGCGCCGGCGGATCGTCGACCTTGCTCCAGACCGACCCGAGCACGTAGGGCCGCCGCGGATCGCCGTTCTCGAACCCGAGGAGCACTTCGTCCTCTTTCTCGGGACGGAAGAAGAACCCGCGCTGCTTGCCGGCCATCGGCGCCACCAGCCGCGCCCAGTAACTGACCTCGTTGTTGTACTGCGGCAGCTTTACCTTCACCCGCCCGAGCTTCTCGGGGTCGTCGAGGTCGGTGACCGTGCCGATGACGATGCCGTTCTCGCGCTGGCTCATAGCTCCTCCCGCCGACACTCGAACTGCGTCGTGTATCCGCCGTCTCCCATGGCGTGCGTCGTCGATGTCACGAAGTAGCGACCAGAAAAGCGCTTGCCGAGTCCATCGATCTGCACGATGCTGCCGGCACGGAGATCGGGCAGGCCCACCGTCGACCCGCCGCCCTTGACCATGTCCTTGGCGTTGTCCTGCAGCGTCTGGATCGCCAGCGTCTTGGCTTCGTCTTCGCTCTCGATCGGTTTGGTGGCGATGATTTCCTTGCGCTGGTTGAAGGACTGCTCGATCGCCTGCTGGTTGCCGGCACTGCCGACACCCTTGATGGCGATCTCGCTGCGCTTGGCGGTGTATTCGATCTTCTTCTTGTTGACGGGATCCCATCCGCGAACGGTGACCTCGCCAATCTGATTCGCCGTCGTCAACTCCGGCTTGAACTCGATCAGCGACTTCCCGTACGTGAGCTGATAGGTGACGCGCCGCGTATCAGTGGACGGCGCGAAGGTCATCGACGGCGGCGATGACTGACCGTTCTGCCCTTTCTCCTCGACGACCAGCTCGTAGCCGATGCGCCGTGCCCGCTCGAGGAGGAACAGGATGTCGTATTGGTTGTCTTGGAAGAGGAAGTCGAACTTCTTCTCGTCCGAGGCGCGCGGCGTCTTGATGTCCACGCCGAGTCGTGTGCCGATCTGCTGGGCAATCTTGCTGTCGGTGAGTCCTTCGTACGAGTGAGATTCCTGCTTGGTGCGCAGCTTGTGCAGCACGTTCAGCCCGCTGATCGCCAGCGTCGGACCACCCGACGCCGGGAACGCCGGACGCAGCGTGGTGATCTGACCGCGAATCATCAGCCGGAGCTTGTCCTTGCCGTGGTATCCCATCCACAGCTCCAGCTCCTTGCCGGGATCGAAGAGGTCGCTGTCGCTGTACTTGAACGTGCAGCGGTCGGCGTCCCAGTTGTTGATCGTGATGTCGAAGCCGTCGATCTCCTGGATGTTGTCCTTGTAGGAGACCTGCAGGATGTCGCGGATCACGTCCTGTCCCTGCGGGCGTCCCGCGACTTTGACCTGGAAGGTCGGGACGTAGAACTCCTGACCCTGATAGATCGGCACGACAACTGGTGAGGCCATCACGAACCTCCCGTCGCGCGGCCGAAGATGCCGATGGCCGGAATCACCAGGCGCGTGCCAGGCACGAGCCGCCGTGGGTTGGCGAGCGCGACGGCGTTGTCTGGATGCTCGGCGATCTGCCGCCACTGAGACGCATCACCGTACTCTTCGAATGCGATTCGGCTCAGCGAGTCCTGACGCCGAACCGCACGCTCGCTCGAATGATCGGCCGACTGCAGATTCAGTTCCGACAACTGTTCCTCGAGCGTCTTGTATTCGCGGAATGTCACCGCCAGCGAAGCACGCAGCGGAATGCCGGCCGGGTTGAAGACCGTGAACTTCTGCTGCACGCTCTCGACGATGGCTCTGAACGAGAGTCCCTTGCCCCAGACGAAGCGGATGCGGGGAATGGCGTGGGTATTCCCCTGCATCTTCACCAGCTGGTAGACCGGTGTCGTCAGATCGCGGACGTCCTGGACCGGCTCCTCGCCCATGCCGGTCTGCGTCGTGTCGAAGAAGAGCTCGAGCGTGAGCTTCTCGTTCTGCCCACGCACGAACTGCAGGATCGGCGAGTCGATGCCCGGGATCGCGATCTCGGCGATCTGCGCTCCCTTCGAGAGCGTGTACTCCGCCGGATTGAACTGCACGGTGATGCGCGCCGGCAGGTTCGGACCGCGATCCCGTGGATCAACCTCGATGACGGCTTTTTCCAGCGACATGCCGCGTCCTCACCCCAGCTCGAACGGTTCCGTTGACTGGCGCCGCAGCTTGGTCGCCTCGCTCAAACGCGCGGCGTCCTGCTGCCGTTCGGCCAGCTTCTTCATCACGGCCTTCACCAGCATCTCGATCTGCGCCGGACTGAGCGGCAGGTCGCCCTCAATCACCGAGACGTCCGTGGTCATTTCCTCGATGTGCACCGGCATCTGCGCTCCTACTTCGTTCGCTGCATGCCCTGGTGGGCGAATTCCACCGTCTCGACGGCCAGGTTGTTCTGGCCAGCGCCGAGATCCGAGCCGGCCCACTTGACGGGAAAGGCCTGCAGAATCTGAAACTCGATGAGGTCCTGCTCGCCCGAGGGGTCGTGGACGGTAATGGTGCCGTTGCGGAATTGCATCTTGCCGTTCGCGATGTCCTGGTACCAGGCCCACAGTTGCCGGTTGACGATTCCGCGCTTCAGCGTGAGGTTCGACTGCTTGGTGCGGGTCGCGAACTTCCAGACGTGCGTGTTGACGCCGCCCTCACGGAAGTCCTGCACCTCGGTCTCCATTTGCAGTCCGCCACAGTCGCTGAAACCGCCAGGCGGCAGGTTGTCGAAGCGCACCGTGAAGCGGAATGCAGGAGCGGGATCGTGACGGGCACCGGCTTCAGCCATCGAGCGCCCCCGTTTCCTGCAGCACCTCGATCGCGTTCTGCGTCTTGCCAATCACCACGACGACGAACTCTGCCGGCTTCGGTGGCTGCACGCCGATGCGGCAGATGACGCGTCCGAGATCCGCCTCTTCGGGCGGATTGGTGGTCTCGTCACAGGTGACGGAGTAGGCGTCTTCGGAGCTGCCGCCATCGAGCACACCCTGACGAAACAGCGTCTCGAGATAGGCGCGGATCACGCGGTCGATCTCGCGCCGCAACGCCACGGCATTCGGCTCGAAGACCGTCCACTGCGTACTACGCTCGATCGCCTTCTCGATCATCGACACCAGCCGCCGCACGTTGACGTAGCGCCAGATGATCTCGCTCGGCGAGGTCATGGTCCGTGCCCCGAAAATGCGGATGCCGCGGCCGGGGAACGAACGCAACACGTTCACGTCGGCATCGTTCAACACGCCGTGCACGATCTCGTTCACATCGAACCCGACGTCGAGCGCGCCTTCGACGACGTGGTTGGCGGGCGCACGATGGACGCCATACAGGCGGTCGTTGCGCGCGTACACGCCCGCGACCGCCCCACTCGGCGGGATGCGGCGGACGAGACTGGTCAACTGCAGCGGATCGTCAACCACGATCCACGGGTAGTAGATCGCTGCGAAGGACGAACTGAACGGCCCACGAACGGCCATTGCGGCTTCGGGCAGCAGATTGTCGGGCGTGTCGAGGATCGCCACGCGATAGCGCAGCTTCTCGCAGTGGCCGATCAACGCCTCGTGCAGTGCGCCAATGTCGAACGCCGGCGGGAATTCGAGCGGTGAGTCCGGCGGCTCCGGCAACGGCGACGGTGCCGACAGGTTGGCGCAGTCGAGCCGGGGACGACGAATCGGATGCGGCGCAATCCGGATCACCGGCATCATGTCGGGAATTGCCACCATCGACACGTCGGCGATCGACTCGAGCGCTGCGAGCCCTGTCGCCGGCTCGCGATCGCGCGGACCCTCGCCGATGAAGTGCGCGGTGGTCAGGTCGGCCAGACCATCGGCACCGCCGCCCAGCAGCGCCTCGCCATCGTCGATCGACGCGCTGTTCGACCCTCGAGCGGCCGGTGTCGTCGGCACCTCGAACACAACCAGCGGCCGCGCCGCCGGATCGAGTGTGATCTGTTCGTCGACCGTACGCCTCGAAGCAAGGTTGGCGACCTGTGACGGATTGCGCACCAGCTCCTGGCTGCCATCGGGATAGTGCAGCGTGATCGACAGAATCTGGCCCTCGCGAGCCAGCCACCGTGCGACGACGGCATTGCCCCAGGTGCCGGGGCTTCCGGCCCTGAGACGCAGGATCGGCGTTCCCGTCCGATCGACGATGTCGAGTGACGCGACCCGCGCGTCTTCAGGATGCGCCACGCGCACGAACCAGCACGTCTGCCCGCCATTAGCGAAGAACGACTCGGCGGCGTAGGCGAGATAGGCCTGCGGAATCGGCGCACCGAACACCTGGGCGAACTGCTGACGGCTCTCGATACGGACCGGCAGATTGAGCGGTCCTCGCTGCGCGATCCCCACCATTCCAGCGACGTCGGTACGTAGCGGTCCAATCAACGGCGGAGCCGCATCGTCGCGCTCGAAGTAGACGCCTGGGGTGTGGTAGCTGCGCATGGGAACCGGTGACTACTCGAGCTCGAGTCCCTCGACGGCGAGTTCCATTTCCTCGATCGCGACGTCGTTGTTCTTGGCGTTGAACGCCGGACCCGCCCACTTGCTCGGCCAGGCCTCGTAGAACTTCCAGACCAGGGCCGGCTGGCGTGCTTCGTTGAGCAGCGTGATCGTCCCGGACAGACGCTGCGTCTTGCCCTCGATCACTTTCTTGCGCCACTCCCAGAGGTCCTTGCCGTTGGGCGTAAAACCTCTCTTCAAACTGAGGTTGGCGTACTTACGCTTACCGGGCAGTTTCCGCATCGTGATGTCTTCGTTGCCTTCCCGGTACTCCACGATGTCGGTTTCGGTGCTCAGCCCTCCGATCTCGGAGAACCCGGCCCGCATCCCCTGAATGTCGAGGATGAAGTTGAACGATGTGAGCGGATCGAGGCGTGCGGCGGTGGCCATAGGTCAGGTCCTCACTGCTGAACGGCTTCAACCGTCTTCTGCGAGATACGGAAGATGACGAATTCGGCCGGCTTCACCGGTGCGACGCCGATGAGGCAGATCAACCGGCCGTTGTCCCAGTCGTCCTGGGTCATCGTCGTGCGGTCGCACTTGACGAAGAACGCCTCGTCCTGCGTGGTCCCGGCGAGCGCACCATTGCGCCAGACGGTCCTGAGAAACGCGGTAATCGACAGGCGGACGGCAGACCAGGTCTGCTCGTAGTTCGGCTCGAACACGACCCACTGCGTGCCGCGATCGATCGACTGTTCGATGAAGATGAAGAGCCGCCGGACGTTGATGTACTTCCACATCGGATCCGATGACATCGTGCGGGCGCCCCAGACGCGGATGCCGCGGCCATCGGGACGGAAATCGCGAATGACGTTGATGCCCTTCGGATTGAGGATGTCCTGCTGCTGCTTGTTCAGCAGGTAGAACAGCGGCTTGGCGTCGCCGAGGTCGCGCGTGATGATGCCGCGGACGACCTCATTGGCCGGCGCCTTGTGGACGCCACGCTCGATGTCCACGCGCGCATAGATGCCGGCGAGGTGTCCGGTCGCTGGCACGAGCAGATGTCCTTCCGGTGTGTGCGACGCCAGCACGCGCACCCACGGGATGTAATAGGCGCCGTAGGTGCTGTCTTGCGGTGGACGCAGCGCCTGCAACGGCGGGTTCGTGTGCTCGCCTTCGGTGACGCTGAAGATCGCGAAGCGGTCCTTCAACCGTTCGCATTGCTGCACGATCGTCGTGCGCAGGTTGGGCAACACGACGTCGTCGGGAACCATCAGCAGCGAGATGTCGCGGATGGCCTCCAGTCCGAGCAGACCTTCACGCCGTTCGATGGGGAGATTCGGGTTGCCCTGGTATTCCGCTTCCGTCGGCTCGCCGTTTCCGGCGGTGCCGCCCTGGAGCTGCGTGCCTGGAAAATTCGGGATGTTGTTGGGACGTCCACCGACGGTCAACGCCACCAGCTTCGAGGCAGCGTTGACGACTGACTGTGCGAAGTTGCTGTCAGTCGGCAGCACTGAGAGGTTGTCGTAGTCCTCGAGCACGTCCGGCTCGATCCGGTTCGGGTTGCCGAACTGATCGATGTCAGTGGGATCGACGAAGGGGTTCGGAATGCCATCGCGGTAATACAGCAACGTCAAGCGGAACC
>Ga0075420_100001766_pt1 | contig 18428 bp, 12 predicted proteins | sample SoiMetdeltSBSDD4_FD_75296 | JGI IMG/M metagenome (GOLD analysis project Ga0075420, IMG submission 75296) | Bulk soil microbial communities from a Populus tree surrounding site in Tennessee, USA - Soil MetaG P. deltoides SBSDD4 | ecosystem: Environmental > Terrestrial > Soil > Tree plantation... | reverse complement strand
ATCCCCCGCGCAGTAAGGCGCGGCACCATGATCTTCGCCCGTGGCGATGCTGGAACCGCCCTGTTCGCGATCGCCGCCGGCACGGTGAAGATCAGCGCGCCGTCGGCGGACGGTAAGGGCGCCGTCTTCAACCTGGTTTCCGAAGGCGCGATCTTCGGCGAGATCGCGGTTTTGGACGGCCTGCCGCGGACCGCCGATGCCACCGCGCTCACCGATTGCGAACTGATGGTGATCGAGCGGCGCGACTTCGTCTCGTTGATTCGCGAGCGCGCCGAGTTCGCAGTAAAATTGATCGAGGTGCTGTGCCGGCGTCTGCGGCACACCACCGGCCAGCTCGAGGATGTGATGTTTCTCGATCTGCCGGGCCGCCTCGCCAAGGCGCTCCTCCAGTCGGCCGAGGGCGCAGCGCCTGTGCCGGGAAGTACGTCAGGTGGTAATTCGGTAGGGAAGAAGCTCGTGCTTACCCAGCGCAACCTCAGCGAAATGATCGGGATGTCGCGGGAGAGCACGAACAAGCAGCTGCGCGCCTGGGAAAAGCAGAAGTTTATCGAGCTCCAGCGCGGCGGCATTGTCATCCTGGCGCCTGCGGCACTGGAAACCATTGCGTCGACGGCGCGCAAGGATTGATTAAGGCAAGGCGTGATCAAGAATCGCGTTGTCAAACCGTCGCACGCCGCCACTAGCTTTGGCCGATCCTGCCCACGGGCACATTTTTTGCTCTTCAAGTTTGCGATTGAGGGAAGACGTATGCTGAAGGCGTTCCGAGCCGTTGCCGCCTTTGCCGGCGCCGTTGCCGTATTCATCGCGCCTGCGGCGGCGGCAGACTATCCGACCCGGCCGGTCACGTTGGTGGTTGGCCTGGCCGCCGGCGGATCAACCGACGGCGCGGCGCGGATGTTGGCTGAGTGGTTGTCGCGCGGCTTGGGCCAACGTGTCGTCGTTGATAACCGCCCCGGCATGGGCGGCAATCTCGGTGCGCAGTCCGTGCTTAAGGCGCCGCCGGACGGTCATACGCTGCTGTTCATGGGGCCCAACAACGCCATCGCGACCTCGCTCTACAAGCGCCTGCCGTTCGACTTCGTGCGTGGCACCGAGGCAGTCGGCGGCGTGATACGGCTGACCAATCTGATGGTGGTGCCGCCGTCGCTGCCGGTCAAAACCGTTCAGGAATTCATCGACTACGCCAAAAAGAATCCCGGCAAGCTGTCGATGGCGTCGACCGGCGTCGGTACTTCCGTCCATCTGTCGGGCGAGCTGTTCAAGGCGATGACCAAGACTGATCTCGTGCACGTGCCCTACCGCGGCTCGGCGCCGGCCTATCCGGATCTCCTGACCGGCAAGGTCCATGTCCTGTTCGGCAACCTGACCGGCTCGATCGAGCTGGTGCAGGCCGGTCAGCTTCGCGGCCTTGGGGTCACGTCCGCCACGCGGTGGGAGAGCCTGCCGGACATGCCGACCATCGCCGAGACCGTGCCCGGCTATGAGGCCGACGTCTGGTATGGCGTCGTGGCCCCGAAGGGTACGCCGCCGGAGATCGTCGCCAGGCTCAATAAGGCGATCAACTCCGGGCTCGCCGACCCCGAGCTGCGCGCTCGTTTCGTGCGGGATGGCGGTGTCCCGATGCCGATGACCCCGGCCGAGTTCGGCAAGATGATCGCCGACGAGACCGAGAAATGGCGCAAGGTCGTGGAGTTCGCCGGCGTGAAGGTCGAATAGATATTTTGTCAGGCGCTACGGCGGCGGGGATCATTCTTCAATAGGATACCATCCGTCGTCAGCCCGGATATATTTACCGGGCTGGGCAGGGCATTCTCAGGTCGTGACGGCCGAGCGGTCGACGCCGCGCCCATTCCGGCGCCGGTCCATTTGTGCGGGATTTTTTCTGAAGCGCTTTTGAAACGATAGGGCAGTGCGACCATGGCAAAAGGTCTAGTCCCTGTTCATGTTATTCGATCGAGCCCACACGCCGTACGGACCGCGCTTCGCAATGCGGTCGCGCCGAGCCGGTTCATCGCCAATGTAACCCCGCTCAATACGCAGCAGCGCTCGCTCATCGTTGAGCAGGCAATCATGGTGCTCGAAGGGTTCTACGTGAATCTTTCGCACAAGCGCTCCATGTATGCGGTCGATCCGCTGCGCCGGCTGCGGCTGTTGCTGCAACGGCTCGACACCCACTTCAACACCGACCAGCTCTTCCACGAGGAGATGACGCGCATCTTCTCGTCGCTCAACGATCTGCACGCCAACTATCTTCTGCCCGCGCCCTTCAACAATGCGAGCGCATGGCTCCCGTTCACGGTGGAATATTGCCGTGACCAGGGACGCCCGACTTATCTCGCCACCCGCGTCCTGAAGAGCTGGTTCAAAGGCACTTCGTTCAAGGAGGGGGTTGAGATCGTCTCCTGGAACGGTGTCCCGATTGCGCGGGCGGTGGACGTCGCGGGCGACCAGAGCCCTTCCGGCGCCGGCAATCTCGCCGCGCAAAAAGCGTTCGGACTGTTCAGCCTGACGGCGCGGCCGCTGGTGGTGTTGCCGCCGCCCGACGAAGAATGGATCACGGTCGGATACCGGACGTCGCGTACCGGCAAGCTGCAGGAGGTCAGGGTCGCCTGGGTGGTCTCGGAGGTTCCGGAGACCTCGGACATTCCGCCACGCGGGATATCGGTGGTGACGTCAGGCATCCAGAAGATCCGCAAATTCCTGTTCGCGCCGGACGAGGACGCGCCGTTCTGGGCGGAGCCTCTCGGCGACTTCGGCTATCTGCGCATCTACACGTTCGACGTCGACGACGCCGACGAATTGGTCGACCAGATCACCGATGCGATCCGGAAGCTGCCGCAAAAAGGCCTGATCATCGACGTGCGCGAAAATCCGGGTGGCCGTTCGCGGGCGGCCGAGCGGTTGTTGCAGGTCATCTCGCCGACGTTTCCGGAGCGCCGGATCGAGCCCGAGCAACTGTATTTCGCGAATACGCCGCTCACTTTGCAGCTCTGCAAGCTGCAGAAGGACAATAAGGACCTCGGCCCGTTCGGCGGTACGCCCTGGATCAAATCGATCCAGCGTGCAATGCAAACCGGTGCGCCCTATTCGGCGAGCTTTCCCTACACGTCGGCGGAAGACTGCAACGTCAAGGACCGGCTGCATTATCCCGGTCCTGTCGTCGTGATCACGGATGCGCTCACACGCAGCGCTGGCGAGGTGTTCGCCGCCGGCTTCCAGGATCATGGCGGCAAGATCCTGGGCGTGCACGAGACCACGAGCGGCGCCGGCTCGAACGCCAGGAAGCACAGTCAGTTCGCCGCATATTTCAGGAAGGCGCGGAAATCTCCGTTCAAGCGGTTGCCGGAAGGCGCCGACTTCCTGCTGTCGTTCCGGCGCTTCGAGCGCGTCGGGCGGGAGGACGGCACCGAGATCGAAGACTTCGGCGTCATGAGCGACTACTGCCACGAGACGACGCGCGCCGACCTCCTCAACAACAATGCCGATCTCATCAAGCGCGCCATCGCGATCCTCAAGGGCGATGGCGACGCGACGCGTAAGGTTCGGCCAGGCGGGAAGGCGCGGAGCGGACGCGCGAAGCGGCGCCGGGCAAGGCGATAGGCCTCAGTCGTCGCGGGTCATGTTCATGGCCGGTGTCCGGCAGAGCTTCTCGGTACGCTTCTCCAGCGTGGGCGTGTCGGTGCATGGGCCGGTGAGCAGGCTGACCGGCCATCCGAGCTTGCGCAGCATCTGCGTCCCGCCCCAGGCACCGACCGCGTCCGCGGCCGCAAACACCACCTTGGCGCGGGCTCGCCGCCGCTTCAGGCGCTTGAGGAAGACCGGGACATTGGCGCCGAACAGATCGCCGCCGCATTCCACCAGGAAGGCGTCGGCGGGGACTGAAAGGCACGTATCGATCGCCCGGTCGAAGAAACGCGCCATGCTCTTGGGGTCCGGCCCATAGGTCGTGGCGCGGCCGAAGTCGACGCTGTCGAACACCTGCGCGGCGCCGTAGTCCTTGTAGATGGCGATCTCGGTGATGGCGGAGGTGCCGGTCGCCTTCAGCACGACGACCGTCTTGTAGCCTTGATCCAGCAGGGTCCGCAGCACGGCGATGCCGGCCGTGGTCTTGCCGACCTCGGCCGACGTCCCCGCAATGATGTAGAGCGGCGCCCTGCGGTCGGCCGTCCGGCCGACGCGCTGCACTGCAAAATCACTGAGTCGAAGGGGCTGGCGTTCGTCCCCGACCACTGCGCCAAGGTAGTGTGCCTGGCCGACGAAGGTCTTCGACATGGGCGTGTCGGCAACCAGGTTGCCGACGACGCCGCATTCCGAGATCACCCAGTACTGATGTCCTGGGACCAGCCCGCCCTTGGGCGTGCCGCCCACGACCCACCGGGTCGACTCGCGATAGCCGGTCGTTCCGAGAAAAAAATCTCCCGGCGCCAATGTCATGGCGCGACCGAACGTATCTTCGACCACGATTGGAGACGATTGCGTCGCCAATCTGAAGGCGCAGACCTGGCCTTCGGTGGCGCGAGCCTTCACATAGCGGAGAGCGGGAAGCGATGGAATCCGCCGTAGTGCCGAGGTCTTCTTGACGTCGGCCGGTAGCGTTCCGCCCTTCATCTATGCTGTAGCGACTAGCGCTTCGCGCGCCGCTTCGCCTTCTTGACCCCAAGCTTCTTCGCGACCTTCTTCGTGCTCTTCTTCGCCTTACGCTTCTTCTTTCCAGTGACGGTGCTAGACATTGTGTTTCTCCCAACGCGCGAATGATTCATCAGCGCACGCCAGTTTATGTACAAATTGCGTCTGTGAGCAAGCAGTCGCGTCGAACGGCGATGATGATCCCCTGCCGAGACCGCCTGAGCTTACTTGTTGGTTCGGGGGGCTCGCCTTGAAATCAGGTATCTTTTCATCGAATATCAACGCTGAAGCTCATAGAGCTCGACGGCCATCTAAGATGGAGGTCGAATGAGATGCCCCCACTGCGGCGCTGCCGTCGGCGGTGATAAGAAGTTCTGCGGTGATTGCGGAAGGGCGCTGCCGTGGAAGTGCAGCGGATGCGGCAGCGAGAATCCGGCGGACAAGCGGTTTTGCGGCGACTGCGGGGCGGCGCGGCCGTCGATGCCGGATGCGGCACAAGTCGCGGCTGCGACCCAGTCGCCCGAACGCCGGCTCATGACGGTGGTGTTCGTCGATCTGGTCGGGTCGACGGCACTGGGCGAGCGGCTTGATCCCGAAGACCTCCGCAAGGTCATTGCCGACTTTCACGATCTGACCGGCGGCCTAGTCACCGCCTTCAACGGCTTCATCGCCCGCTATATGGGTGACGGCGCGCTGATCTATTTCGGCTATCCGCAGGCCAATGAAACCGACGCCGAGCGTGCGGTACGAGCGGGCTTGGCCCTCGTCGATGCGGTCTCGCGTCTCAACACCCTGGCCGGCCCTCCCGGCACGCTGAAGGTCCGCGTCGGCATCGACAGCGGCCTTGTGGTCGTGGGCGATCATATCGGCGCTGGATCGTCCCGGGAGACGGCGGTGGTGGGCGACGTCCCGAACCTGGCGGCGCGTCTGCAAACGGCAGCCGACCCCGGAACGGTCGTCATTTCTGAGGCGACCCGCAACCTGGTCGGCAACCTGTTCGAATATCGCTCGCTGGAGCTGGCGAACCTGAAGGGCCGCCGCGACACCGAGCGCGCCCGCGTGGTGCTGCGGGAAAGCGCCATCGAGAGCCGTTACGAGGCCTTGCGCAGCGGGCACCTGCCGTTGGTCGGGCGTACCGAAGAACTCGATCTGCTGCTGCGCCGGTGGGATCAGGCCAAGGCCGGCGAAGGGCGCGTGATCCTGATCTCGGGCGAGGCCGGCATCGGCAAGTCCCGCCTGGTGGCGGCGCTCGAGCAGCAGGCCGGGGACGTCGCCGGCACCCCGCTGCACTATCTGTGCTCGCCGCACCATCTTGATACGCCGCTCTACCCGATCATCCGGCAGATCGAGCGCAACGCCGGATTTCTGCGCGGCGAAACTGCGGCGTCGAAGTGGGACAAGCTGAACTCGCTCGACGGCGTCTCGCCGGACGATCAGGGCGTTCTGGCGGACCTGCTGTCGATCCCTTGCCCAGCGTCGGAAGCGCTCCAAGGCCTGTCCCCACAGCGCCGCAAGGCCATGACGTTCGCGGCGATCATTCGCCAGTTTCACGAACTGGCGGCGCAGCGGCCGCTCCTGTGCGTCCTGGAGGACATGCATTGGGCGGACCCCACGACCGCCGAGCTGATCGACCTGCTGATTGAATCGATCAAGCAATTGCCGGTCTTCCTGATCGTAACATCGCGTCCCGAATTGAATCCCTCCTGGGCGGCACGGCCGCACGTCATGGTCCAGGCCCTCAGCGGCCTCGACGAGCGGCTTGCGACGGCGATGATCAAGCAGGTGGCGGGCGGGCGCGAGCTTCCCACCGACGTGGTGGCGCGCATCATCGCCCACGCCGACAACGTGCCGCTGTTCATCGAGGAGCTGACCAACACCGTCCTCCAGAGCAAGCGGGGCGACCAGCGCGGGCCTGCGTCTTCGCAGGGGGCGCTATCCGCCGACATGGTGCCGCGATCACTGCATTCCTCGCTGATGGCGCGCCTGGACCAGTTGTCCGCCGGCAAGGAGGTCGCGCAGATCGGCGCGGTGGTCGGCCGGGAGTTCTCGTTCGATATGATGCAGGCGCTGACGGGCCTTCCGCCTAAGCGGCTGGAGCTGGCGCTTGGCGAGCTGACGCAATCCGGGATCATCATCCCGCACGGCCAATCCCCGCTGGCCACTTACACCTTCAAGCACGCGCTGGTGCAGGACGCCGCCTACACGTCGCTGCTCCGCGAGCGCCGCCGCGCCATTCACCTTCGCCTCGCCGAGGAGCTCGAGCAGGAACAGGGGCCGGACGCCGCAGAGCCGCACCTGATCGCGCGGCACTTTGCCGAGGCGGGGGTACCTGAGAAGGCGGTGCACTACTACCGGCAAGCGGCGATCCGCGCGACCGGCCGCTCCGCGCTCGGCGAAATGGTCAGCCATCTTCGCAACGCGCTGACGCAGGTCGGGTTGCTGCCGCAATCGCAGGAGCGGGACCGTCTTGAACTGCACCTTCAGCTCCTGGTCGGGAGCGCGTTGATCGACTACCAGGGCTCCGGCAGCGAAGGGGTGCGCAATACCTTCGAGCGCGCCCGGGAGCTGTGTCTGGCGCTCGACGAGGTGAAGCAGCTGCCGCGGGTCTACGACGGCCTGGTGCTGAACTATCACTTCACCCATTCGCAACCGCAGAAGATCGTTCATTACACCCGCGAAATCCTGGAGGTCTGCGAACGGACCAACGATCCCCAGGCGTTGCTGATGGCGCGCCGCGCGGGCGCGCTCGCCAACCTGCTGCTCGGGCGTTTCGCCGCGGCGCGCGAGGACATGCAGCGCATCGTCGACATGTACCAGCTCGATCGCGACGGCCCGCACGCCGGCATGAGCACGCGCGATCCGAAGGTCTCGACCAGCACGTTGCTCGGGATCTGCCTCACCATTCTCGGCTTCCCCGAGGCCGGCGCCGCGACCAGCATGGCCGGCGTCGAGCACGCGAAGATGCTGAACCATCCGATCAGCCTGAATCTCGGGCTGCGGCGCGCCTGTGTGCAGGGCATGCTGGTCCGGGACTCCCTGCGGGTGTTGTCGCTCTCCCGGGAGCTCGCGGCGCTACGCGAATCCTACGAGACTTATAAGGGAAGCTGGGAGGGCACGCTGTTTCACGACTGGGCGCAGCACCGCGGGCGCCCCGTGGCGGAACATCTCGAGGGCATGCAGGCGTTGCTGCGCCAGCTCGACACGACCCAGAACTGGGCGTTGCTGCCGCTGTACATGACGTGCGCCGCCGAATTGAAAGGGCTGTCGGGCGACATCGTTGCCGCGACGACGATGTTGCGCCGCGCGGCGGAGATTTCCAGCGCGACCGGCAGCCAATGGTGCGACGCGGAGATCATGCGGCTGCAGGCGTGCTTCACGCCGGACCCGGACGAGGCCATCCGGTTGTTTCGTGCGAGCCTGGCAAAGGCGAGCGCGCAGGGCGCCAAGCTCTGGGAGCTGCGTACGGCCGTGAACCTCGCCGAATTGCTGCGCGACCGCGGCGATCGCGGCGCGGCGCGGGATGTGGTGAAGCCGGTCTACGACTGGTTCATCGAGGGCTGGGCGAGCGAGGACCTGGTCGCTGCCCGTGCCTTGCTCAAGGAGCTTGGCTGACGCCTTTGCCGACGGCGGATGGCGCGCTGTCGGTTTCCCGATGGCGGGCCGCCTGGTGGCCAACGCTGTCGTCGTCCTTGTGGCGGATGAATATGACGGCCAGAACGTAGCCGGCGACCACCGACGCGAACGCGAGTGCACCGAGAAGTTCGTACATTGCTGCCCCTTTTTGTTCGACGAACCGGTGCGGCACCATGTTCGAGGCAGCGCGGGCGGTAAATCGTCCGCATGGATCAGCAGCAGGATCTGGTTGTCCCGGGACTAAAGTACTGAGATCGCCAAGTACTGAGATCGCCAAGTACTGGGATCGCACCGGCCGGCGAAATGTCGGTCAGTCAGCGGCCAGGCGCGCGGCGGCCGGAAGGCTTGGCGGCGCGGCGCGGGAACTTCGCCTCGCGGCTGACGGGCCTGTCGGCCAGCTCGGTGGCATCGGCGAGCAGGTGACTGCGCAGATAGGCCTCGAACTCGGCGGCCGGCAGGGGCTTGGCGTACAGGTAGCCCTGCGCCTCCTCGCACTTATGGTTCAAGAGGAACGCCGCCTGGGCGGTCGTTTCCACGCCCTCGGCGATGACTTCGAGGCTGAGATTGTGCGCCATCGCGATGAGCGAGCGGACGATCGCGGCGTCGCCTTCGTCGTCGGTGACCTTGCCGACGAAGCTGCGGTCGATCTTGATCCGCGATAGCGGGAAGCGCCTCAGATAGCTGAGCGACGCATAGCCGGTGCCGAAGTCGTCGAATGCGAGCTTGATGCCACGGTCGTGAATCTTTTGCAGCACGGGCGCATCGCCGAAGTCGAGCGCGACGTTCTCGGTGATCTCCAGTTCCAGTGCCTCGGGAGGCAAGCCGGTCGCCTGTAGCGCCTCATCGAGGTCGTGCAACAGCGCGTCGTCGGCCAGCTGGGTGGGAAAGAGATTGATCGCGATCCGGCCGAGATGCAGGCCCTGCGCGCGCCACCCGGCGGCCTTGGAGCAGGCGGTGTGCACGATCCAGCGACTGACCTCCGGCGCGATCGCGCTGGCGGCCAGGGTGTCGATGAACGTACCGGGCGCGAGAATGCCGGCCACCGGATGGCGCCAGCGCATCAGCGCTTCGGCGCCGATCACCGCTCCGTCCGCGAGGCGGACCTGAGGCTGGTAATACAGCTCGAGCTCGTTCTCGGAATAGGCGCGGCGCAGCTCGACATCGAGGCTTCGGCGCGCCTGCGCCTGCGCGCGCAGCACCGGCAGGAAGAAGCGATAGGACCGCCGCCCGGCCGACTTGGCCTGGTAGAGCGCCAGATCGGCGTTGGCGATCAGTTCGTCCACGTTCTTGCCGTCGTTGGGCGCGATCGCGATGCCGGCGCTGGCGGCGATATGCAGGACATGGTGCTTGATGGTGAATGGCTCGGCGAGCCGCTTGAGCATCGCCTCGACGGTCTCGCTCACGGTCAGCGGATTGCCGCACCCGGGAAAGATCGTGATGAACTCGTCGCCGCCGAGGCGGCACACCTCGCCGTGGTCGCCCGCGATCTCCACCAGGCGCTGTCCGACCTCGATCAGGAGCTGGTCGCCGGTCGAATGGCCGAGCGTATCGTTGACGTCCTTGAAGCCGTCGAGATCGAATAGGGCGATCGCCGTTGGCGCGCCGTCGCCGCTCAGGAGCCGCCCGAGCTTCTTCTGAAGGGTGAGGCGGTTGGGAAGTCCGGTGAGTTGATCGTAGTGCGCGATGCGCTGCAGCTGCTCGGCGGCGCGGATATGAGCGCTGACGTCTTCGTAGGCGCGCGCGACGCCACGTACGCTGCCGTCTGCGCTATACATGGCCGCGGCCGCGGCGCGTACGTCGAGAATGGTGCCGTCCTTGCGCAGCCGCTTGAGGTGGAGGTCGCGCACGAGCTCGCCATTGAGTGCGCGCTTCACCAAACCGACCGCCTCCGACGTGGCCGGTGGCGGCATATCCCGCGAGTGCTGGCCGATGGCCTCCGCGGCGCTGTAGCCGAAGATGCGCTCGGCGGCGGGATTCCACAGGAAGATGCGCCGGTTCGGATCGCTGCAGACGATCGCCACCGGCGAAGCGTCGATCACCGCAGACAGCGTCTCCTTGGCCTGCTTCAGGTCATTCGCCGCGCGCTCGGCGTCCTCCTCGCGCTGCTGGAGCGCCGCGGCCATCTGATTGAACGACGCCGCCAGCACGCCCACTTCGCCATTGGCCTCGACACGCGTGCGGTGGCTGAGATCGCCCGCGGCGAGGGCGGATGCATCCTCGCCGAGTTGTCGCAGCGGACGAACGATCCTGCGGGACAGCATCCAGGCGATACCGAGCGCGCACAGCAGAGCAACCAGCGTGAAAGACAAGCCCACACCCAGCCGCCACATCACGGCGGCAAAGCCGGCATCGGCCGGCAGGCCGACCGAGACCATCCACGGCGCCTGTTCGGTGCGTGCCGATCCGGTAATACGTTCGACGCCGTCCGACCAGCGGGCCACTTCACTGATGTCGCGGCCGGCGTAGAAGTGTCGGGCCGCGGGCGATTGACTGAGATTCTGGTTGATCCAGTTCGGGCCGTTGGCGCTGTGGGCGATGACGACGAGTTTTTCGTCGACGATCCGCACTACGCTGCCAGGTGAAAGCTTGGACGTGTTCAGTGCGTCCTGAAACCGTTCCAGCCATGTGCCGACCGTGAGCACCGCGCGCAGCTTGCCGTCGGCGTCGAAGACCGGGCGGGCCATGGCGACGACCCACACCCGGCCCGCGCGTGCACGAATAGGTCCACTGATGGCGTACGCACGTCCGTCGATGATCTGTTGAAGGTAGCTGCGATCGCCGGCGAAGAATCGGCCGACGTCGGACGATGTGCCGATGTTGGTGCCGTCGAGCGAGAACAGCATGAGATTGGCGATGTAGGGCGGCAGCTCCGCCTTGACCCGGCGCAGTATTCGATCGTTGTTGTCGATATCCAGCGGATCGAACGACACCGCCACGCTGAGGCCGGACAGGAGATTTTTGAGGTTGCCGATATGATCGTCGACCTGGCCTGCAATTAGGCGTGCTTCGGCGACCGCGGACTCGACGGCATTCTTCTGGTCGGTGCGCCATTGATTCCACAGCCCCACGCCGATGAGAGCGGTGAACGGAACGACGCTGGCGACGACAAGTCCGATTAGTCGCGATCGAATGCTGCGGAGCAGCATCACGGGCCCCTGTTGCGTTGTCCGGGAAACCTAGGCGGCGGAGATTGCAGGCTGGTTTCAAGCGCTTGCCCGCGGAGCCCGGATTCTCTTCTGAGGTTAATCGCGCCTTAAGAAATGCGGCGTCCTGCCGGTATTGATATGACGATCGGGGGGCAAACCGTTCATGCCTCCGGTCAAGGCCGGGGCCGGCTTTCGGGATCATGCTCGTGGCGGGATCAGGCTTTTGGGCTGATCAGCCGCGCGATCAGCAGGATCGCCACCGCAAACGCGCCGGTCACCACGGCGAACCAGGTGCCCGCCGCGGCCAGTGCCGCGGTGCCGGCCCAGGCGATCGACGAGAACGCTTCTGCAAATGTCGCGGCGCGCGAGGAGGTCTGCCGCCGGCGGAAATGGCTGCGCTTCGCCTGTGTGCGGAAGAAGTGCTGGATCGCGATGGCAGCGGCCGAGGCCGCAAGAATGGCGAGCGCCGCCACTGCGGCGTGCCACGGCGACAGCAGCGCGATCGCCGCCACGAACGGCAGGAAAACGAGACCGATGGCGCCCAGGACCGCCTCGACCTTGGCGCGCAGGATTGCGTGGGCGGAAACCGGCGCCGTTGCCACCAGTTCGGGCGCGTCCTCGCCCGAGATCGCCAGCCATGCGAGCCCGCCGGCAAGCTGTCCGGCCGCCATGACCAGCACCGGCACCATCACGACGACGGCGCCGGAGCCTTCGCCCCATCCGCGCCAGAGCAGGAAGGCGGGCGGCACGAGGTAGAGGATCTGCATGAGGCTCTGCGACACCAGCCAGGGATCGCGCCGCAGCAGCAGCCACTCCTTCATCCGCAAGGCACGCCGCGGCGTCGATCGCCGGAAACGGTTTGACGTCGTGGGCCGGCGCGCCGTGGTGCGGGACACGCCGCCGGCCGCGAGCGCACAATCGCCGAAGCGCGGCGCAAACAGCGCGATCGCCGCAGCGAGCAGGAGCACGCTGAAGGCGACGACGCCCACGAGTGCCGTGAGATCGCCGGTGGCCGCGCGCGCCGGCCAGTACAGCAGGCTGCCGGGCTCCGGTGCGATCGCCACGAGCGCGGATGACCCGAGTATTTCGGTGCGGGACAGGCTGCCAAGCGAATCGATCGCGGCGAGCTGGAGCCCGATGACGCAAGCAGCGCCGATGACGGCGGCCATCACCTGCGCGGCCAAGCGCGTCCGCTTCGGCCCCAGCGTCATGAACAGCGCGATGGTCAGCGCCAGCGCGAACGCCATGGCGGTGAGACTGACCGCCAGCACGACCGCGTAAGCGGCGAGCCACCGCAACCCGCCGAGCGCCGCGAGGACGTTGATGAACGGCGACGCCAGCAGAAGCGACATCAGCGCGGTCGCCAGCGTCATGGTGACGATGCGCACGGCAAACAGCCGTTGCGCGGAGGCCGGCGACGACAGGATGAGATCGAGATCGGAGCGCGAATAAAATGCCCGGGTGACCGATTCCATCGCCTGCGACGCCATCAACGACCACGACAGCGCCAGCATCCCGGTCATGACCACCAGCGCGGTCTTCTCGGGCGCATGGCCGACCGCCGCGTAGTTCTTCACGATCGGATAGGCGATGAGGTGCATGAACGCGGCGAACGCGATCAGCGCGATGACGACGGTCATCATGCGCCGGCGCCGGCCGGCCGTCATCATCGAAACCCAGTCCCGCCATGCCAGACGCGACTCGTGACGGGCAAACCACGCCAACGTTCCGGGATGGCTCATGCTAAGGCGGGTTCGTTGGAAACCAGCGACAGGAAAGTGTCTTCGAGTGTGGAAGTCCGCTCGCCGGCCTGGCCGTGCAGCTCTTCGAGCGTGCCTTCGGCGATCAGCCGTCCGCCGGCGATGATGCCGATGCGGTCGGCCATGCGCTCGGCGACTTCGAGGATGTGCGTGGTCATGATTATGGTGCCGCCATTGGCGACGCGCTCGCGCAGCACGGCCTTGACCTGGCGCGCGGACGCGGCGTCGAGCCCGGTGAGCGGCTCGTCGAGGATGATCACGCGCGGGTCGTGCACCAGCGCGCCGGCCAGCGCCACTTTCTGGCGCATGCCCTTGGAGAAACCTTCGCAACGTTCGTGCGCATGGCCGCCGAGGTCGAGCCAATCAAGAAGTTCGAGCGCGCGCGCTTCGGCGATACCGGCGTCGATGCCCCACAGCCCGGCCACGAAGGCGAGATACTCGAGCGGCGTGAGTTTGTCGTAGATCATCGGCTCATCCGAGATCCACGCCATCACCCGCTTGGCGCCAATCGGATCGGCCAGCGCGTCGATGCCGAGGATCGTGATGGAGCCGGCGTCTGGCCGGAGCAATCCGACCACCATCCGCAACGTGGTGGTCTTGCCGGCGCCATTGGGACCGAGCAGCGCATAGAACTCGCCGGTGCGGACGCGGAGGTCGAGGTTCTCGACCACCGGCCGGTCGAAGCGCTTGGTCAGATTGCGGATTTCGACAGCGCCTTGCACGCTTAGCACGTTCGGGGAACCCGTTGAGATGTTGACGAATTGTCGTCGATGTTAATGCGTATAGGTTTCGCCCGCGTGAATCCAATCGCGAGAATGTGCGGCTATCGGCACGCAGGCATCGGTTGTGGCAAGTGAAAGTGGCGCGGTCGGCGGCGTTTTGGCTAATGCGTGGGCATCGTCGGATCTGATGGTCGCCAATGTCGCCACACGAACGACATCATAGCAATATCGTCTTGATGCTCTGATAGGCCGGGAACAAACTGTCGGCGAGGCGACTTGGCGCTAACGCCGATGTTGCATCGTCTTGGAGAGTCCCCATGGCCGATACGCTTTCAGCGACCCGCACGTCGCCGACCCGCACGTCGCAAGAAACAAGCTCCACCTCGAGCCCGATGACCGTCGCGCTCGAGGTCAACGGCGAGCGGCGCACGTTGACCGTCGCGCCCTGGACGACATTGCTCGACGCCCTGCGTGATCGCCTCGGTCTGACCGGCACCAAGAAGGGCTGCGACCACGGACAATGCGGCGCCTGCACGGTGCTGGTCGACGGCCGGCGCGTCAACGCCTGCCTGACTCTGGTCGTTATGAAAGACGGCGCCAGGGTCACGACGGTCGAAGGTTTCGCCAGCGGTGCGGCGTTGCATCCGCTGCAGCAGGCGTTCATCGATCACGACGCATTCCAGTGCGGGTACTGCACCCCTGGACAGCTCTGCTCGGCCGCGGGCCTCATTGCGGAGGGCAGGGCGAAGACCCCCGACGAAATCCGCGAGCTGATGAGCGGCAATATCTGCCGGTGCGGCGCCTATCCCAACATCGTCGCTGCCATCCAACAAGCGATGGGGGGCAAGTGATGATCAATTTTCAGTATGCGCGCGCTACCGACGTCGCTGATGCCGTGCGGCAGATCGCAGCCGATCCGGCAGCCCGATTCATCGCAGGCGGCACCAATCTCGTCGATCTGATGAAATACGATGTCGAACGGCCGTTGCGGCTGATCGATATCTCGCGATTGCCGCTCAAGACCGTGGAGGAAACGCCGTCGGGCGGCATCCGCATCGGCGCGCTCGTGCCGAACACCGATCTCGCCTACCACCCGTTGATCGAGAAGCGCTATCCGCTGATTTCGAGCGCGATCCTGGCGGGGGCGTCGCAACAGCTGCGCAACATGGCGTCGACAGGCGGCAACCTGCTGCAGCGCACGCGCTGCTTCTACTTCTATGACGTCGCGACGCCTTGCAACAAACGCGAACCCGGTAGTGGCTGCTCCGCCATCGACGGCATCAACCGGATCAATGCGATCCTCGGAACCAGCGAATCGTGCATCGCAACGCATCCCTCCGATATGTGCGTCGCGCTCGCCGCGCTCGATGCTGTCGTCCATGTCGCCGGTCCGGCTGGAACGCGGACGATCGCCTTTGCGGACTTTCATCGGCTGCCCGGCGATACGCCGGAACGCGACACCAATTTGCGGCCGGACGAACTCGTCACCGCCGTGGAGCTGACGGCGCAAGGCTTTGCGGCAAACTACAGTTACTTGAAGATCCGCGACCGGTTGTCCTATGCGTTCGCGCTGGTTTCGGTCGCGGCGGCCCTGGAGCTCGATGGCGGCCGCATCAAACAGGCCCGGCTTGCGCTGGGCGGTGTCGCCCACAAGCCGTGGCGCAACCCGGAGGTGGAAGCGGCGCTGCAAGGCAAGGCCCCCGACCGGCAGGCCTTCACGCAGGCCGCCGACCTCTTGCTGCGCGACGCCAAGGGCTTCGCGCACAACGCATTCAAGATCGGCCTGGCGCGCCGCGCCATCGTCCGAACCCTGACGCAGGCCGCGAACGCAACGCCGCAGATTCAATCCAGCAAGAAGATCCGGTGAGCGCGATGGCACCTTATATCGGCACTCCGACCTCCCGCGTCGATGGACGCGCCAAGGTCACCGGCGCGGCCCAATATGCCGGCGAGTTCAAGGCCCCGAACCTGGCCTATGGCAGCATCGTCGTCTCGACCATTCCGAAAGGGCGCATCGCGCGGATTGATGTCCGCGCGGCGCTCGCGGTCGATGGCGTGATCGACGTTCTCACCCACGCCAACCGGCCCCGGATGGCCGGCACCGACAAGGCCTACAACGACGACGTGGCGCCGGGCGGTTCGCCGTTCCGGCCGCTCTATGACGACAAGATCAAGTTCAGCGGCCAGCCGATCGCGCTGGTGGTCGCCGAGGATGAGGAAACCGCACGGTTCGCCGCCACGCTGGTGCGCGTCGACTATGAGGCGGAAGACTTCGTGACCGACCTGCATGCGCGCCTCGACCAGGCCTTCGTGATCGACAAGCCCGAACCGCCGCGTGGCGACGCCGCCAAGGCCTACGCCGCGGCGGACATCCGCCACGAGGCCGAATATTTCATTCCGTCCGAATTCCACAATCCGATGGAGCTGTTCGCCGCGACGGTCGTGTGGGATGGCGGCGGCAAGCTCACGGTCTACGACAAGACCCAGGGCGTGCAGAATGTGCAGCAATATCTCTGCGGCGTGTTCGGCCTGAAGGCCGACGACGTCCGCGTCATGTCGCCGTTTGTCGGCGGCGCGTTCGGAGCGGGCCTGCGTCCGCAGTACGAGGTGGTGCTGGCGGTTCTGGCTGCGCAGGCGACCAAGCGCTCAGTGCGGGTCATGCTCACCCGCGACCAGATGTACGGGCTCGGCTATCGGCCTGCCACCATCGAGCGCGTCGCGCTCGGCGCCAAGAAAGCCGGCACGCTCGACGCGATAACCCACGAGGCCATTGCGGTCACGTCGCAATATGAAGAGTTCTCGCGCAATGACACGGCCTGGTCGGAGCAGCTCTACAAATCCGCCAATGTGAAATACGTTCACAAGCTTGCCCGGCTCGACCTCCCGACGCCCTCCGACATGCGCGCGCCCGGGGCGGCAAGCGGCGTGTTTGCGCTCGAATGCGCGATGGACGAACTTGCTATGGCGCTCAAGATCGATCCGATGGAACTGCGCCTGCGGTGTTATTCCGAGCGTGAACAGACCAGCGATCTGCCTTACACCAGCAAGCAACTGCGCGAATGCTATCGCCAGGGCGCGGCTGCGTTCGGCTGGGACAAGCGCAAGCCCGAGCCGCGCTCGATGCGCGACGGCGGCGAGCTGGTCGGTTGGGGCATGGCGACCGGAATCTGGGAGGCGCTCCAGGTACCAATGTCTGTCCGCATCGTGTTGACCGCGAACGGCCACGCGGAAGTCTCCTGCGCCACGTCCGACATCGGCACCGGCACCTACACCATCATGGCGCAGGTCGCGGCCGATATGCTCGGCTTGCCGATCGACAACATCACGGTGAAACTCGGCGACTCGACGCTCCCGACCTCTCCCGTCGAAGGCGGGTCGTGGACCGCCGCCTCGGTGGCGCACGCCATCGCGACCACGGCCGCCGCGATCCGCAAGGACCTGCTGGCGGCGGCGCTGAAGATCTCCGGCTCTCCGCTCGCCGGTCTGCAGGCGGACGATGTCGTGCTTTCAGGCGGGATGATCGTCAGCAAGACCGACATGAGCCGCACGGTGTCGATCGCCGACGCGATGCGGCACGGCGGCCTCGATCGCATCGCGTACGAGAAATCGGCCGAATTCGACAAGGAAGACGGGCATGCGAGCAACACCCACTCGGCGGTCTTCGTCGAAGTGAAGGTGGACGAAGAACTCGGCGTCATCCGCGTTACGCGCGCCGTCAGCGCGGTCGCGGCCGGGCGTATCCTCAACACCAAGACCGCGCACAATCAGATCATGGGCAGCGTCGTGTGGGGCATCGGCATGGCGCTGCACGAGGAGGCGCTGGTCGATCATCGTTTCGGCCGCGTCATGAATGCCAACATCGCCGAGTATCACGTTCCGGTGCACGCCGACGTGCACGACATCAAGGTGATCTTCGTCGACGAGCCTGACAACAAGATCAATACGCTCGGCATCAAGGGCGTCGGCGAGATCGGGATCGTGGGTGTCGCGGCGGCCGTCGCCAATGCGGTCTATCACGCGACCGGCAAGCGGGTCCGCGACCTGCCGATCACGCTCGACAAACTGATGCGGTGACGCGGCTCAAGCGCGCCGAGCTCGGCACGCCGCGTCATAGCGTCCCCTTCCGCGTGTGGCGGTAACCGCTATAGTTGTAGGCGGAGGGACTGCCCATGAAAATTCCACGCCGCGAGGTGCTACGTCTTGCAGCGAGTGCCGCCATGCTTCCTGCCGTCGCCCGGCTCGCAGGGGCACAAAGTTATCCGTCGCGGCCGGTGCGCATCGTCGTCGGCTTTACGCCCGCCGGGTCGACCGACATCCTGGCGCGCTTGATAGGCCAGTGGCTGTCGGAACGGCTCGGCCAGACCTTCATTGTCGAGAACCGGCCGGGCGGCGGCAGCAACATCGCCACCGAGGCGGTGGTGCGGTCGCCGGCCGACGGCCACACGCTGATGCTGATCGCACCCGCCAATGCGATCAACGCCACGCTCTACGACCGGCTCCCTTTCAACTTCGTCCGCGACATCGCGCCGGTCGCCGGCCTC
>Ga0075420_100001765_pt1 | contig 18431 bp, 18 predicted proteins | sample SoiMetdeltSBSDD4_FD_75296 | JGI IMG/M metagenome (GOLD analysis project Ga0075420, IMG submission 75296) | Bulk soil microbial communities from a Populus tree surrounding site in Tennessee, USA - Soil MetaG P. deltoides SBSDD4 | ecosystem: Environmental > Terrestrial > Soil > Tree plantation... | reverse complement strand
GCCAGGGCGAGCGTCTCAAGTCGCAGAGCCGCGCCGTCAAGGTCAAGGGCCGGACGATGTCGGAGTATGTGAACCTGCCGGTGTCGGAGGCGGTCACGACGTTCGATGGACTGGAGCTCTCCGACCGCGAGTCGCTGATCGCCAGCCGCATCGTCCGGGAGATTCGCGATCGGCTGCACTTCCTCAACGACGTCGGTGTCGGATATCTGACACTGGGACGCAGCGCCGCAACGCTGTCGGGAGGCGAGGGCCAGCGGATCAGGCTCGCCACGCAGATTGGGTCGAACCTGACCGGTGTTCTCTACGTGCTCGACGAGCCGTCGATCGGTCTCCACCAGCGCGACAACCGCGCGCTCCTTGCGACCCTGGCGCGACTGCGTGACCTGGGCAACACCGTCGTCGTCGTCGAGCATGACGAGGAAACGATCCGCACGGCTGACTACGTCGTCGATCTCGGGCCGGGTGCCGGCGAGCACGGTGGCCACGTGATCTTTCAGGGGTCGCCCGGGGATCTGGTGAAGGATGGCCACGGATCGCTGACGGGTGCCTACTTGCGAGGGGATCGCCGAATCAACACGCCTGGATTGCGGCGGTCCACCGATCGCGGCGAGGTGATCATCCGCGGCGCGCGCGCGAACAACCTCAAGAACATCGACGTCACCATTCCCCTTGGCGTGCTGACGACCGTGACCGGTGTCAGCGGTTCGGGGAAATCGACGCTCGTGAACGAGATCCTCTACCGGGCGCTTGCGCGTTTGTTGTATCGCGCTGGCGACGAGCCTGGCGCGCATTCCGCCATCGAGGGCATCTCGCTGGTCGACAAGGTGATTCAGATCGATCAGTCGCCGATCGGCCGCACGCCGCGTTCCAACCCGGCCACCTACACGGGGCTGTTCACGTTCATCCGCGAGCTGTTCGCGATGCTGCCAGAGGCCAAGGCGCGAGGGTTCAGGCCGGGACGGTTCTCATTCAACGTCAAAGGCGGACGTTGCGAAGCGTGCCAGGGGGACGGCGTGATCGCGATCGAAATGCACTTCCTGCCGAACGTCTACGTGACGTGTGAGCAGTGCAAGGGCCGCCGCTACAACCGCGAGACGCTGGAAATCAAGTACAGGGGGAAGTCGATTGCCGACGTGCTCGATCTGACCGTCGATCAGGCGCTGCCGCTGCTCGAGAATTTCCCGCCGATCGCCAACAAGCTACGGACGCTCCAGGACGTGGGACTCGGGTACATCGAGCTCGGTCAGTCGGCGACGACGCTGAGTGGCGGCGAGGCGCAGCGGGTGAAGCTGTCGAAGGAACTGTCACGCAGGGGCACAGGGCGCACACTCTACATCCTCGACGAACCGACGACCGGCCTGCACTTCGAGGACACCCACAAGCTGCTCGACGTGCTGAACAAACTTGTGGACCAGGGCAACACGGTTGTAATCATCGAGCACAACCTGGATGTGATTAAGTCCGCCGACTACGTGATCGACCTGGGTCCCGAGGGTGGTGGTGGGGGTGGCCGAATTGTTGCGCGGGGGACTCCTGAAGACGTCGCAAGGAGCCGAGAATCCTTCACAGGGCGCTTTCTGGCGGGGGTCTTGGGGTTTCCTCCCGTCCAGGCAGCCTCCTAGGAACCAGGCTTCAGCTGACGAGCTAAGAATGCCACCACCAGACAACACAGACGATTGTGGTAAAACAGCCACACTGCCGGGGGTAGAACCTGTGGCTCGACAGCCACAAACGTACCCATATTCGGTCCATCCGGCGGTCGGATCAGTCCTTCAAGTCTATATTTATCAGTATATTAGCGGATATTACTGGCGTCAGCTTACACTGGCAGGGGGTTTGCTGAGCTGGGAGAGGCCCACCCAGCGCCACTAGAGAGGTCATGACCGCGCAGCGCACCCTCCGTCGAGCCGTCTCCTGCACCGGAATCGGTCTTCATTCTGGCAACAAGGTCAATCTGTCCTTGAAGCCGGCACCGTCGGACTACGGCATCAGATTTCAGCGCTCGGACTTGGGCGGCCTGGAGATTCCCGCAACCGTCACGCATCTGGGTGACATTTCGTACCAGACGGGCCTGACCCGCGAAGCGGTGTCGGTCGAGACGGTCGAGCACTTGCTGGCTGCGCTGACCGCCCTGAGCATCGACAACGTCATCGTCGAGCTGAATCATCCGGAAGTGCCGATCATGGACGGCAGCGCCGCGCCGTTCGTTTACCTGATTCTGAACGAAGCGGGTGTGAAGCGGCTGCCGACGCCACGACGGTATCTGAAGGTCTTGCGCCCGATCTCGCTGACACAGGGAGACAAGCGCATCGCCTTGTACCCGTCGGACCATTTCAAGGTCACTTACAGCATCAGCTTCGATCATCCGCTCCTCAGGCACCAGTCGCGGACGATGAGGATTACTGAGGAGAGCTTCGTCGAGGACATCGCGCCGGCGCGGACCTTCGGGTTCCTGAAAGAAGTCGAGATGCTGCGTCAGCGGGGCCTCGCGCTCGGCGGCTCGCTCGACAACGCGATCGTCCTGGGTGAAACGGGCGTCCTCAACAACGCCCTCCGTTTCGAGGACGAGTTCGTCCGTCACAAGATTCTCGACGTGATTGGCGACCTGTCGCTCGTCGGCCACCCGGTCATCGGCCATCTCGTCGCGCATCGCGGCGGCCACGCGCTGCACACAGCGTTTGCCGCGAAGATTCTCGAAGAAGCCGATGCCTGGCGCCTCGTGGAGTCGACGGAGCCCGGCGTGATGATGCCGAGTATGCCTGCCTCCGTCGGCGCCAAAGCCACGGCGCGCCTGGCGAACTGATGCGGCGCGGCTGAACCAGGAGGGCGCGGCTCCAGCCGCGCCTCAATCAAATCACCAGCAGCGTTTTGACCGTGGTCTGCGATCCGCAGGCCTCGAACCAGTCGATCCCTTCACAGACCAGATCGAGTTTCAGCGCGTAACGGCCCGGTTTGTCCGGCGCCGTGAGCTTGACCGGCAGCTCCGTCGTCGCACCGGGCTGGACGGCTGAGGGCAGCCACGCCCGCTCGTAGTCCCGGTTGATGACGTTGCGGTCCTTGTCACAGAGCTGCGCACCCAGGCGGACCAGGCGCCGTCCGTAGGTGGCTTGTGCGGGAAACGGGCGGGACGAAAGATTCTGGACGGTGGCGCGGAACTCGACCGGCTTCCCCGCGCGCGCCAGGAGCGGCAGCGTGGCGCGGAGTCCCTTCAGCTCGATCTTTGCTCGCGGCGTGGCGCCAGGGATCGCGTTCCCGAGCCCGTTGTCGTCCCAGATCTCGTGTTTGATCACCGCATGATCGCTGCTCCCCGGCGCGAATCTTCGCGAGTACATGTCCTCCGGGTGGTCGGTGATCTCCCAGGACAGACGATCGACACCGATTTCGGTCGCCATCGCCCGGGCCTTCTGCATCTCCTCTTCGCTGTCGTTGTGCATGAACAGGATGTACCGCCAGTTGATGAACGGCACATCACGGCCCGCTTTGCGTTTCTCTTCGGCTGCCGTCGTGAGGTTGCGGATGGCGATGTTGAAGTCGCCGCGCTTCCTGTAGATCGCGTACGACTCGGCCGTGGCTCCGTCGATTGAGAAAGTGACCTCGTCGATGCCGGAGTGAACGAGGCGGCGCACCTGATCGTCCTTGAACGTCAGCCCGTTGGTGCTCGTGTAGAGGTAGATGTGTGGAAACTTCGTCTTGATGTACTCGCACATCTCGAGCGCGCGCTTGTGCAGGAACGTCTCGCCGTAGTTGAAGAAGTCGATGCGGACGAGCGACGGGCCCGCTTCGTCGACGACGCGGCGGAAGATGTCGAAGTCGAGCATGCCCGCGTGCCGCGTGCGGGTAATGCCGGTCTCCGGCGCGCAGCAGGCCTGGGCGCAGGAGATGTTGCAGGCGGCGGTGCACTCGATGTACAGCCGCGAGGGCAGCGGCCCGACATCGAGCGGCCGCTGCGGCGGCTGCTCGTGCTTCTTGAGCGGCAGCTTCAGCGGGCAGTCGCCGCAGAACTTTGAGCCGCCGGCGTTCAGATCGCTGCGGAGGCCGGACGCCCGCTCGCCGGTCCAGACGGCCGACACGCTCTCGGTCTTCACGTCGCCCAGCACGCGCTTGCCGTACGGATCGGCACACCCGCACACCAGGCGGCCGTCGCAGAGCAGGACCATCGTGCTCCATGGCCACGAACACGCGAAACGGCTGGCGAGGTAGTTGAGTGACACGTTAGTTTCCGTCGTCCGTGGTCCGTGGTTCGTCGCTCGTGGCTCGAAGAGCCCCGGAGCGGCAAATGACGCTCAACGAGCGACGAGCAACGGACTACGGCAAGATTAGACGATTACCGTTTCGGCAGTTTCTTCACGTACGCGCCGAGACGTTCGTTCTCATAGGACACGAAGTTGAGAAAGAGGCTCTCGGACAGGTATTGCTTCCGTTCGTCGTCGGACATCTGGTCGATCAACGTCTGGATCTCGCGCACGGTGTCTTCGAAGGTACGCTCCAGCTCGCGCCTGGCGGTCAGCTCCCGGTAGAGCGTTTCGAGCACCGTGAGCAGGTCGCCGTCCATCGTGACCTTCGTGCCGGTCGTCAGCTTGATCGTGCGCATGCGGCTCAGGCTCCGAAGCTTTTGACGGCGGCGGGCTCGTCGGGGTGTACCTCGATGAAATTTTGAGCCCCGGTCATCGTCAGCATGGTCTCGACGCGCTTCTGGACGCCGGCAAGCTTGAGGGCGCCACCTGCAGCGTTGGCCTGCCGGTAGAGGTCCATGAGGCAGCCGATCGTCGCGCTGTCGACATAGCCGACCGATGCGAGGTTCACAATCACCCGCCGCTCGCCCGAGGCGATGAGCTGCGTCACCGCCGACGAGAACTCGGACAGCAGCGGATACATCAGGCGAGACTCGCCGACGCGCACGACTGCAATCCCGTTGGCGTGTTCGGTAGTCAGGTTCATTCAGAGACTCCGGAACGCCGGCCACGGCCGCGCGCGGAGCTTCCGCGTCGACGGCGAACGGCCGGCTGTTTGTCCTGCAGGCGCTTGATCTGGTGCGCCAGCTCGATGCGCCCGCGGTTGATGCGCGATTTGACGGTTCCTTCGGGCAACCCCAGATGGTCCGCGATTTCCTGGTACGAGAGCTCCTGCAGATCTCTCAGCACGACCGCCGTGCGCAGCGTCAGCGGCAGCGCCTGCAGCGCCTGGCGCAGCATGCCACGCAGGTCGCGGTGCTCGGCGGCCTGATACGGGCCGCGATCCGACGACGCCGGCTGCAGATCGCCAGTATCCACGTCGCGGGCGATCAACTGCCGCTCCTTGCGCACGCTGCGATAGTGATCGATGCACAGGTTACGGCTGATGCTGATGATCCACGTCTGAAAGTTCGCGCGGCGGTCGAACGTGTTCAGTGCCTTGAAGATCTTCAGGAAGATGTCCTGGGTCAGGTCTTCGGCCTCGTCGTGCTTGCCGACGAACTTGTACGCGACGTTGAAAACCTTGCGCCAGTTCTGCCGGACGATGGTCTCCCATGCCTGCTGATCGCCGCTCAGACACTGCTCGATGAGGCTGTCGGGCGTCGTCGGCTGGGCCGCCGCGGAATCAACGGACATGCGTCATCAGTGTCGGCACAGAGGGCAGGGATCCAAGTGACGATCATAACAGAGGGCCGGAACGCGCTTCAACTTGGTCGAATGAGTCTGCTTCTTTCGGAGTTGGAGGTTGGGAGTTGGGAGTTATAGAATCCCTCCATCGAATCGTGACCGGTTTCTACCGCCAGAATGGCGCGCTTGCCTGCGACGGCGTCTCTTTATCCACCATCGCCCAGGCAGAGGGCACTCCGCTTTACGTCTACAGCGCGTCGGTGATCGCCGATCGCTATCGGGCGATTGACGAGGCATTCGCGTCACATCCGCACGAGCTGCACTATGCGCTGAAGGCGAACTCCACGCTGGCCATCGCCCGGCTGCTGCGCAGCCTCGGCGCCGGCGCGGACGCGAACTCCGGCGGTGAAATCGACGTCGCGCTGCGCGCCGGATTCATTCCGCCGCAGATCGTCTTCACCGGCGTCGGCAAGACCAGGACGGAGCTCGAGCAGGCGATCGATCTCGGCGTGAAGACCATCAACGCCGAGTCGGCGGGGGAGCTGGAGCGGATCGCCGCCATCGCCTGCGAGCGGCGCACGCGCGCGCGCGTCGCATTGCGCATCAATCCTGATATCGACGCGCGCAGCCATCCGCATATTTCGACCGGGCTGAAGACGAACAAATTCGGCATCGCGATCGACGCGGTGCGCGCGGTCGCCAGGCAGTTTGCTGCCCGTGATGGCCTCGAGATCGTCGGCCTCCACAGCCACGTCGGTTCACAGATCACGAACCTCGAGCCGCTGCGCAAGGCGGCAGAGGCGCTGGTGGGTCTCGCCCGCGAGTTGCGAGACGATGGCGTGACCATCGAGCACCTCGATCTTGGCGGAGGCCTGGGGATCTCGTACGACGGCAGTGCGGTTCCGAGCGCAAAGGACTACGCGGCAGCACTGCTGCCGCCCGTTCGCGAATCGGGTCTGTCCATCATCCTCGAGCCCGGCCGGAACATCGTGGCGCCTGCTGGCGTGCTCCTCGCCAGGGTCGTGGACATCAAGGAACACGCCGGGCGCATCTTCGTCGTGCTCGACGCCGGGATGACCGAGCTCATTCGCCCGATGCTCTACAGCGCCTTCCATCGCATCGAGCCGGTAGTGTCTCGACGCGGCGACGAGATCGTCTGCGACATCGTGGGCCCGCTCTGCGAGAGCAGCGACACGCTGGGCAAGGATCGCCGCATCGTGCGCCCCGAGGTCGACGATCTGTTCGCCGTGCTCGATGCGGGCGCCTACGGTTCGGTCATGGCGTCGAACTACAACCGCCGGCCGATGCCTGCGGAGGTGCTGGTCGACAACGGCCGTGCGGCGCTGATACGACGCCGTCAGACAATCGACGATCTCGTGGCGTTGGAGAGCTGAGAAGTGCAGAGCGTCGAAGTGCACCTGCACCAAGCAACATGCCCGGCCACCTAATCGCCTTCGAGGGTCTCGATCAGAGCGGCAAGCAGACGCAGGCCGAGGCCCTTCACGATCATCTCTCCGGCGCGGGCCGCCAGGTTCGTCTGCTGTCCTTTCCTGACTACGCGACGCCGATGGGCTCCGAGATCTTCCGGGCATTGCATGGCGAGCGGGAATACGCGCCGGACGTGATGCAGCTGCTTTACGTCACCAACCGCTACGAGAAACGGGCGCAGATCGAAGAGTGGCTGCGCGAAGGGGCGTTCATCCTCTGCGATCGATACCTGGCGTCGAGCATCGCCTATGGTGAAGCGCAAGGACTCGATCCGGTCTGGCTGACCGAGATCCAGCGCTTTCTGCCCCCTCCGGCGTTGACCGTGCTGCTCGACATCGCCCCGGAGACCGCCGTTCGCAGAAAGGCCGCCAACAGGGATCGCTACGAGCGCGATCTCGCGCTGTTGTCGAGGGTACGTGCGAGCTACCGGCGTCAGGCAGAGGCCGGGGGCTGGCTTCTTCTCGACGGCGATCGGCAGAAGGATGCTGTCGCGAAGGACGTCACGCAGGGAATCGCGTCACGACTCGGGCTGCAGTAAGCGCTCGTACCTCTCGCGCGCCCGCCTCTCGCAGTAGACGAGCGCACGCCTCCAGCGTCGCCCCCGTTGTGCTCACATCGTCCACCAGCACGATCCGCAGGCCTGCCACCTGCGCCCTGCGCGTGAGCGCGAATGCGTCACGCACATTCGCGTGGCGCCGTGCGGCGGGCAGATCCGTCTGCGACACCGTCGCGCGAACGCGGCGGAGCAGGTTGCTCGTCGGCAGCCGCAAACCGCGGGCGATGCCTTCCGCTTGGTTGAATCCGCGGGTGCGCAGGCGGCTTCGATGCAACGGGACCGGCACGACGACGTCGACCCCGATCAGGACCTGCGGGCACTCATGGCGAAGCAGCTCGCCCAGCGGCCTTGCAAGCGATTGACGCTTGTCGTACTTCAGCGCGTGAATGATGGATCTGAGCGTGCCCTCGTAGCTCCCGATTGCGCGGCTCTGGGAGATCGCCGTTGGAAGGCGGCGGCAGCGTGCACACATGGCCGACTGAAGGCTGATGACACGCCACGAGGGGAGTGGATCTCCGCAGTGGCGGCAAAGGGGCGGCGTGAACGGGCGCAACTGCGCCCAGCAAGACGCGCAAACCGGACTGCGGGTGGGCTGGTCGAGCGGCGCATCGCACGCGGCGCATGGCGGCGCCAGGAGCACCGCGATCAGCCCGTTTGCCAGAGTCCGCAGCGATGCGGCCGCGGAGATCAATCCGCGCATCCGGGCTGATCGCTGTTCCGTGCTTCAGGCTTGCAACGGTTCGTCGCTGATTTCGATCCGCTCGGCGTCGCCCCACAACCGTTCGAGCGAATAGAACTCGCGCGTCTGCGGCGAGAACACATGGACGATGAAGGTGAAGAAGTCCATGAGGATCCACTCGGCGCGGTCGTATCCCTCGATGTGTGACGGTTTGACTTTTGCGGCACGCATGGCGTCTTCGATCGCGTCGGCAATGGCTTTGACCTGTCGCGGGTTCTGACCGGAGCACAGGACGAAGTGATCGGTGAAGGCGGGCGTGCTTCGCAGGTCGAGAACCACGACGTCCGAAGCTTTCTTGTCCAGCGCGGCTCGAACCGCGCGTGCCACATCGGCCGCCAGCCGCCGTCGTCCTGCCGTCGCCGTCTTTTTCCGTTCAGTCTTGGCCATGCAAGTGATCTGCCGTAGGAATCAGGGGTGTTGATCTGCTTTCGGAATACAAATGGTGTTGCGCAATATGCGTCTCGACCGCGGCCGGCACGAGGCCTCCTACGGATTCCATCGCGGCGAACCGGCGACGGAGATCCGTAGACGAGACATCCGGCGTACGCGCATCGAGCAGAAAAATCGCGGGATTTTCCCAGCCTCCGTCATCGCGTCGCGCCGGCTGCATACGCCTTGCCAGTGCGGGAAGCTTCGCGGCGAGGTCGCTGACCGCGTATCCGGGACGCGAGACGACGACGAAGTGCGCCATGTCCAGAACGTGCGGATAGCGGCTCCACGTCGCAATGTCCGCAAACGCATCTGCACCTGCGATGAAGAAAATCTGCGATGGGCGCAGTCCCTCGGCGTGTAGTCGCGCCAGCGTGTCGGCCGTATACGTCGGACCCGGGGCGCTCAGTTCCATGTCCCACGCTTCGAGCCCGTCGACGCCGTTGACGGCCAACGCAGCCATGGCGAACCGGTGGTACGCGGAGGCAACCGGCTGAACGGGCCGGTGAGGCGGGATGTGGGATGTCATCAGGATCACGCGGTCCAGCGCGAGCGCCTGACGAGCCGCCAGAGCGGTGTCCACATGTCCGGCGTGAACCGGGTCGAAGGTTCCGCCCAGGATGCCGAGCCGTGCGGCAGAGGTCATTCAGCGAATCGATCGAGAGGCGCGGCGCTGGTAGCACGCTCGCGTGCCGCTGCGACTCCGCGCCAGACGGCTTCGAGGAGCCGGTCGAGGCCTTCACCGGTCGCCGCCGACACAGGGTAGAGCGGAACCCCGGCTGACTGCAAATGACGCTGCAGCGAGGCGAGGCGTTCAGGCTCGTCGAGCGCATCGATCTTGTTGGCCGCAGCGATCATCGGTTTGTCGATGAGACGCTCTCCCGATGCGTCACGTCCCGGGAACAGCGCCAGCTCGCGGGAAATGATCTCGAAGTCGCTCACGGGGTCGCGGCCGGTTGAGGACGACACGTCGATGAGGTGCACGAGCACCTTGGTCCGCTCGAGATGGCTCAGGAAGCGATGCCCCAGGCCGTGTCCCGTGTGCGCGCCTTCGATCAACCCGGGGACGTCCGCTACGACGAACGTGCGATCGCCGGAAAGCCCGACGACACCCAGATTGGGTGTCAGCGTCGTGAACGGATAGTCGGCGATCTTCGGCCTGGCCGCAGAGATCCGCGAAATCAGCGTCGACTTGCCGGCGTTCGGAAAGCCGACGAGTCCGACGTCAGCCAGCAGCTTCAGATGGAAACGGAGGTCTTTTTCTTCCCCGGGAAGTCCCGGCTGCGCCCGCCTGGGTGCGCGGTTCGTCGAGGTTGCAAACTGCGCGTTGCCATGACCGCCGAGCCCGCCCTTGGCGAGCAGCACGCGCTGATCCACTTCGGTCAGATCGGCGATCTGGTTGAGGTCGTCCCCATCGCGCTGATACACGACGGTGCCCACAGGTACCTGCAACACGATGTCGTGGCCGGTGCGCCCAGTTCGATTCGAACCTTCGCCGTGCGCACCGCGACCGGCCTCGAAGAGTTTCTGGAAACGGTAATTGAGGAGAGTGTTGAGGTTGGCGTCGGCGACGACGTAGACGGAGCCGCCGGGCCCGCCGTCGCCGCCATTTGGACCGCCACGCGGCACGAACTTCTCGCGCCGGAAGCTCACGGCGCCACGGCCGCCGTGCCCGGCGGCGACGTGGATGTCTACTTCGTCGACAAACATGAAGAGCGCGCGTCCGCGCGCCGCTTACGCGGTCTCGACGGGATGGACCGAGATCACGCGGCCGGCGCGGCCGTGATCCTCGAACTTCACACGCCCGCCGATTTTCGCAAACAGCGTGTCGTCTTTGCCGAGACCGACATTGAGGCCCGGTTTGAAGCGGCGGCCGCGCTGACGCACGAGGATCGATCCGCCCGTCACGACGTTGCCATCGAACCGCTTGACGCCCAGACGCTGTGAGTTGCTGTCGCGCCCGTTACGAGAGCTGCCTTGTCCTTTTTTATGAGCCATGGTTCTTAGGAGCTAGAAGCTAGGAGTTACGAGCTAGATAAGGATGTCCTTCACGCGGATCCGCGTCAGCGTGCTCCGGTGCCCTTTGGTCCGGCGCATGCCCTTGCGGCGCTTCTTCTTGAAGACGCGAATCTTCGGCCCGCGCGCCTCGCCATCGATAACGCCAACCACCTTGACGTTGGCCACGTAGGGAGAGCCGGCGAGCACTTCACCGCCGTCCTTCTCGAGGACCAGCACCTGGTCGATGGTCACCTCGTCGCCCGCATTGAGGTTCACGCGGTCAACGGTGATCACATCGCCGGGCGCAACCTTGACCTGCCGGCCCCCACTCTGAATGATTGCGAACACGGTCGAATCCTCCGTCCGGGCCCACACGACGGACCTCGGGCTCTGTGCCAAAAAGAATTAGGATATCACGGATGGGTCCGGGGGGACCAGACGCGGGAGCCCGGTCCGGCTAAAGCCGGACGCTACATTGGGATGGTCCGGCTAAAGCCGGACGCTACTTGAGAAGAACCCTTGTTCCGCGGATCTTCTGCGTGCTCAGCGCGTTGAGGAAGCTCGGGATGAGCTTGTCCATCAACTCGAAGTAGGTCGACAGCGCCGGCGTGTTCTGCTGGGCGTTATACAGGACCTCTTCCCGGAACTGCTCGGAGTAGAGCGTCGCGCCGGTCCGACCATCGATGAAGATGAACTTCGGCGTGAGGATGAATCCCTTGCGCTCCATGTAGGTGCGCACCGGGGTCACACGGCGGCGCCCGAACTGGTCGTACCACTCGCGCTCCTGCATCACCATGCCGGCATCCCGGTGCGGCGTGAACAGGACCGTGCCGGTCACGATCAGCGGATTCTGGTATTCCTCTCCGAGCTTCTTCCAGAATGCCACGTCCGCGAAGATGCTCTGGAAGCGTTCGAGATCTTTCTCGTTCTGGATTCGCAGCTCGGTGCTCGCCTGAGCGGTCGACTGCTGGCCGTCTGCTGCGCCGCCGGGCGACGCCGCGACGCCGTTCGAATCACCGGCGGCCTGCCCCTGCTTCGCCGCGAGCTCCGCGAGCGGAAGGACTTCGGCTTCGACGACGCGGAGGCTCGACTTGCTGCGCAACTGGCTGCGCAGCAGGCGCACCGTCTCGAGATTTGCATCGACGTCGTCGGTGCCGCCGCCCAGGAATCCTGCGACGAGCACGCGGGAGAATCCCGAGACGTCCATCTTTGGCTGGATGGGTGTTTCGATAGGGATCTCGTAAAAGCTCGTGCAGGCCAGAGACCCGCACAGCACCACGAGACTAGCGATCGTTGCGGCGCTTCGTGCGGTCATTGATTTCTTTGAAGAGATCGTAGTTTTGCCGAATCATCAGGTTGTCCGGCTCGAGTTCGACCGCTTTCTCGTACGCTTTGGCCGCGTTCTCGAAGTCGCCCTGCTGCTCGTATGCGATCGCCAGGTTGTTCCACGCAGCGGCGTACGTCGGATCGATGTCGACGGCCTTCTGCCAGCGATACGCAGCTTCTTTCCAGAGTTGATTCTGAGCCATCCGGATGCCGAACTCGACCTGGCTCTTCGCTTCCGACCGGGCGTCGCGTGCGTACGCCGCTGACGCGGATACAAGAAGGGCCGCCGAGACGACGATAGCCCTGAAGACCATGATGCCTGGGACCACTATAGCACCGCACTGGAAAGTGGCAAGTGGATTCCGACCACGATCTTCGAGCAATGGGTGTACCAGCGGCTGGGGCCTGCCGAGCCTCGTCGCCTGTCGGAATCCTGCTCAAAATCGTAAGTCGCCGACGCTCTCCGTAAGCGTGAAAGTCAGCCGGGATCTGGATCGAAGGAGATCAAGCTCTTATAATAAAGATTCAGGGCCGAGCCGCAGATGCTGCGATGCAGCCGCTTGCGGTACGGCCCTTTTTCTGTTCGCGCGCCGTCCACCGGCTGGGTCGCCCGACGAGGTTGGTGGATGGATCTGCAATCTGCGGTCGCGGTGTCGATGCTTCCGGTTTCGCGGCTGCGAGCCGCGGCTGTGTTCAAGGAAGCGTGCCTCGATCCTCCTCCCAATATCCTCGAGTTCGTCATGGGCGGCTGCGGCATCCCTCCCGCGGAATGGCGAGGATTCGCCGAGGTCGCCCGTGACCGCGCGTCGCAGGCGATGACGCTCGCCGGCAAGGCGGGGATGATGCCGATCCCGCTGCTCGACGACCGCTATCCGGCGCTGCTCAGCGTCACGGTCGATCCACCCCCGGTCCTGTGGGTCCTGGGGCAGGCAGAGCTGCTGGGCAGGCCAACCGTCGCGGTTGTCGGATCGAGAGCCGCTACCCCTTACGCCCTGGAAGTGGCGGCGCGCCTCGGCGAAGAGCTCGCGCAGCGGGGGATTGTCGTGGCCAGCGGACTGGCGCGGGGCGTTGACTCTGCCGCCCATCGCGGGTGCCTGGCGGCATCGGGCAGCACAACCGCGGTTCTCGGATCGGGGCTGGATCGCGTGTATCCGGCCGAGCACCGAGAATTGGCTGTAACTATAAGCAAAAATGGTACTTTAGTGAGCGAGTTGGGCCCCGGCGCAGCGGCCCTTCCTGAGCACTTTCCGCTCCGCAACCGTATCATCAGCGGGATCTCGCTGGCCGTAGTGGTCGTCGAAGCTTCCGAGAAGAGCGGGTCGCTCATCACGGCCCGGTGCGCGCTGGAGCAGGGCCGTGACGTGTTGGCTGTGCCGGGAAGCGTGCTCTCGGGCCGGAACCGCGGATCGCACAGCCTATTAAAGGATGGAGCAAAGGTCGTTGAGACTGCGGACGATATTCTTGAGGAGCTCGGCTGGGCTTGTGGGCCTTCGAAGGCCACTTGTTCGTCTAAATATATGACAACAGACCCTTTGCTGGTCAGGATGGAGCCCGGCGAGGTCTACAGGCTCGAAGAATTGATGGTGTTGACGGGCACGTCCGGCCCCAAACTGCTAGCTCGCCTCACAGAGCTCGAGTTGAATGGGTTCGTGACCGGGGTTGGCGGCGTCGGGTTTGCGAGGGTAGCCCGCTCTGGCTGATTCGATAGACCGAAAGGCGTCTGATAACGTTAGGTTGGTTATGGCCAAGGCACTGGTGGTGGTCGAATCGCCCGCAAAGGCGAAGACGATCAATAAATATCTGGGCAAGAACTACAAGGTCGTCGCCTCGATGGGCCACGTCCGCGATCTGCCCAAGAGCAAGCTCGGTGTGGACGTCGAGGATGGGTTCGAGCCGTCGTACGAAGTCATCGCGAGTCGCAAGAAGGTCCTCAAGGAACTGAAGGATGCTGCGAAGGACGCGTCCGAGATCTTTGTGGCGACCGACCCCGATCGCGAAGGGGAAGCGATTGGATGGCACCTGGCGGAAGAGCTCGGCAGCGGTAATCGCAAGAAGATCCGCCGCCTGATGTTCAACGAGATCACGAAGAAGGGCGTGCTGGCGGCGCTCGACAAGCCGACGACGATCAACAAGCAGATGGTCGACGCCCAGCAGGCGCGTCGCGTGCTCGATCGTCTGGTCGGCTACAAGATCAGCCCGCTGCTCTGGGACAAGGTTCGCCGCGGATTGAGCGCCGGCCGCGTGCAGTCGGTCACGCTGAAGCTCGTGTGCGATCGCGAGCGGGAAATTCTCGCCTTCGTTCCGGAAGAGTACTGGAACATGACGGCGCGGCTCGCTGGCGCCCTGCCGCCAGAGTTCGACGCCCGTCTCCTCAAGCGCGACGGCTCCAACATCAAGGTTGGCAACGAGACAGAAGCCAACGAAGTGCTCGCCGATCTGAAGTCGGCAGAGTGGATCGTCAGCTCGGTGACGACGAAAGAGCGCAAGAAGAGCGCGGTTCCGCCGTTCATTACGAGCAAGCTGCAGCAGGCTGCGCGCTTCCCGGTCAAGAAGACGATGATGATCGCGCAGCAGCTCTACGAGGGGATCGAGCTCCCCGGTGAGGGCGCCGTCGGCCTGATTACCTACATGCGAACCGATTCGACGCGTGTGGCCGATCAGGCGCTCACAGAGGTACGCGAGTTCATCGGGCAGCGCTACGGCGCTGACTACGTGCCCGAGAAGCCGAACTACTATCGCGCCAAAGCCGACGCGCAGGACGCGCACGAAGCGATTCGCCCGACCTCGTTGCAGTATCACCCGGACGACATTCGCCCGCACCTGACGCCTGATCAGTACTATCTGTATCGTCTGATCTGGAACCGATTTGTCGCCTCGCAGATGCCCCCGGCGACCTTCGACGAGACCACGGTCGACATCGACGCGTCACGCTACCTGTTCCGGGCGAAGGGCTCCGTGCCGAAGTTCGCGGGCTGGATGATCGTCTACAACCAGGAAGCCGCGCTGGCGCCGGAACAGCCGCGAGGCGGGCTCGGCCCCGACGCAACGACCGCCGACGATGACGACGCGGCGAGCGTGCTGCCGGTGCTGGCAGAAGGCGATCGGCTCGATCTGAAGGAGCTCCGTCCGGAGCAGAAGTTCACGCAGCCGCCGCCCCGCTACACGGAAGCGACGCTGGTGAAGGCGCTCGAAGAGAACGGCATCGGCCGTCCGAGCACCTACGCCTCGATCATCGGCGTCATCCAGACGCGCGAATACGTCAACAAGATCGAAAGCCGCTTCAAGCCTACGCTGCTGGGCATGATGCTGGTGGAGAAACTGCTCTCTCCGGCGTTCGACGACATCCTCGACGTGGAGTACACGCGCAACCTCGAGGAGGATCTCGACAAGATCGAAGCCGGGGAGGAGAACTACGAGTCCACGCTGTCGAGCTTCTACAAGAAGTTCCAGAAAGACCTGAAGCGCGCGGCGAAGGAGATGATCAACCTCAAGGAGGGCGTCGAGCCGGATCCGCCGGTCACGTGCGACAAGTGCGGATCGCCGATGGTCATCAAGTCCGGCAAGTTCGGCCTCTTCCTCGCGTGCAGCGCCTACCCGGAGTGCGAAAACACGCGCGAACTGGAAACGCCGGAGCCCGGCGCCGAAGGCGAAATCGAAGAGGCCTGCGAGAACTGCGGGAAGCCCATGGCGATCAAGCGCGGCCGCTTCGGCCAGTTCCTGGCCTGCACGGGCTATCCGGAGTGCAAGACGACACGCAAGCTGATCGCGACCAAGCAGGGGCTGACCGCGGCGAAGCCCGACCAGATGCTCGACGAGAAGTGCCCGAAGTGCGACTCGAACCTGGTGCTCAAGCACGGGCGCTTCGGCGAGTTCACGGCATGCAGCAACTATCCCAACTGCAAATACGTGAAGCAGAAGTCAACCGGTGTTACCTGTCCCAAGGATGGCGGCGACATCGTCGAAAAGAAATCGCGGCGCGGAAAGGTGTTCTACGGCTGCGCCAACTACCCTGACTGCGACTTCACGCTCTGGAAGAAACCGGTGGCGGAGAAGTGCCCGGACTGCGGCGCGCCGTTCCTCGTCGAGCGGATCACGAAGCGTCATGGCCGTCAGCTGATTTGCAACAACGAAGAGTGCAAATACGCGCGCGAGGCTGAGGAGCTGGCGCCGGTTTAACGTGCGCACTCGCGCACTCGCGCACCTGCGCACTTATGCATCTGACAATCATTGGCGGCGGGCTGGCTGGCAGCGAGGCTGCGTGGCAGGCTGCGGGGCTCGGCGTCCGCGTGGTTCTGCACGAGATGCGGCCGGTGCGCGCGACTGCGGTGCACAAGTCCGATCGTCTGGCGGAACTCGTCTGCAGCAATTCCTTTCGGGGCGACAAGCTCGATAACGCAGTCGGCCTGCTGAAGGAAGAGATGCGCCGGCTCGGGTCGCTGGTCATGAAGGCGGCCGATCAGGCGAGGGTGCCGGCGGGAGCCGCGCTTGCCGTCGATCGTGAGGTCTTCTCAACCGCGGTCACGCGCGCGATCGCCGACCACCCGCTAATCACTGTCATCCGCGAAGAGGTGCCGACAGTTCCCGGAACCGACCGGGGTCCGGTGATCGTCGCGACCGGTCCGCTGACCTCCGATGCGCTCTCGCGCGATATCGTCAACCTTGTCGGCGAGGAGCATCTGTATTTCTACGACGCGATCAGCCCCATTGTCCTCGCCGAAACCATCGATATGTCGAAGGTGTTTCGCGCGTCGCGGTGGGGGCGAAGTCTTCGCCGGACGCATGACGAAGCCGACGCAACGGTGGAGCAAGCCGGTGCGGCATGTGGCGTGGATGACGGCGAGGGTGACTATTTGAACTGCCCGCTCACCGCCGCCGAGTACGCGGTGTTCTACGAGGCACTCATGGGCGCTGAAAAGGCGGCGCTTCACGAGTTCGATTCGGCAAAGTTTTTCGAAGGCTGCCTGCCGATCGAGGTGATGGCCGCGCGCGGCGTCGACACGCTGCGCTTCGGGCCGATGAAGCCGGTGGGCCTGGTCGATCCGCGGACCGGCCGCGAGCCCTATGCGGCCGTGCAGCTGCGCCAGGACAATCTGGCCGGCGACCACTTCAGCCTGGTGGGCTTTCAGACGCAGATGAAGTGGGGCGAGCAGGGGAGGGTCCTGCGGCTCATTCCCGGGCTGGAGAACGCCGAGTTCGTCCGATTCGGCATGATCCATCGCAACACGTACATCAACGGCCCGACCGTGTTGCACGAGACCTGGCAGACGCGGTCGAACGAGGCGCTGTTCTTTGCCGGGCAGATCTCCGGTGTCGAGGGATACGTCGAGTCTGCGGCGTCGGGTCTGATCGCCGGGCGCAACGCCGCGGCGCAGGTGCTCGGTCAGCCGCTTCGTGTTCCGCCACGCACCACAGCGATTGGCGCGCTGGGATACTACGTGTCGCACGCCAACCCGCGTTACTACCAGCCATCCAACATCACCTTCGGCATCATTCCGCCGGTCGCGTCCGAACTGGTGAAGTCCAAACGGACAACCAGGCCGGACGGCAGCCGTCTGACGATGAAGGACGCTCGGAAGGTCGCGACCTCGGAACGCGCGCTTCACGACCTGGAGAAGTGGATCGCCACCGCCGACGAGCACTCGGTGATCGGATGAAGGAAGCCCTCGAAGAGTTCCTCGAGCACCTCCGCCTCAACGAGAATGCCTCCGTCAACACGGTCCGCGCGTACGACAGCGATCTGACGCAGTTCTTTGCGTTTCTGACAGCGCGGACTGGCAGCGCGCCGGAAGCCTCAGGACGCGCCGAGCGCGTCGAAGGGCGCCGCGTCCCGCTCACGCCCGCGGATTTCAATCAGCAGAGCATCCGCGAGTTCATGACCGACTTGCACAAGCGCGGCAACGCGCGGGCGTCGGCAGCGCGCAAGCTCGCCGCCATTCGCACGTTTGGCCGATACCTGCGACGCGAAGGTGTGCTCGAGGGGGATCCGGCGTCGCTCGTCGGGACGCCGAAGCGGGAGGTTCGCCTCCCTGCGCACCTGGGCGAGGCGGAGATGTCGCGGCTGCTCGAGATGCCGGACATCTCGATGCCGCTCGGCCGCCGCGACCGCGCAATTCTCGAGCTGTTCTACGCATCGGGCCTGCGCCTGAGCGAGCTCGTCGGACTCGATCTCGAGGACGTGAATCTGAGCAGCCGTGTCGTGCGCGTGCTCGGGAAGGGCGGGAAGCAGCGGATCGTGCCGTTCAACCACGCGGCTGAGAGCGCCGTGCGGGCATGGTTGCGGGATCGCGAATCGTATCGCGGATCGGATCCACGGGAC
>Ga0075420_100001764_pt1 | contig 18433 bp, 13 predicted proteins | sample SoiMetdeltSBSDD4_FD_75296 | JGI IMG/M metagenome (GOLD analysis project Ga0075420, IMG submission 75296) | Bulk soil microbial communities from a Populus tree surrounding site in Tennessee, USA - Soil MetaG P. deltoides SBSDD4 | ecosystem: Environmental > Terrestrial > Soil > Tree plantation... | reverse complement strand
CGAGTCACGAGTCACGAGTCACGAGCCACGAGTCGCGGTGCTGGAGTCGAAAGCCGTCGAGCCCGTCCCCTTCGCCACGCGATCGAAGTTCGCCGGCAAGATCGCTGCGAAACAGTTTGTCACCTCCGTCGAGATCGTGCCGCCGCGCGGCGTCAATGCGGACCGGATGCTCGCGGATGTGTGTGCGCTCCGCGATGCGGGCGTCGACGCGGTCAACGTGCCCGACGGACCGCGCGCGCAGAGCCGCATGGGCGCGCTCATGACGAGCCTCCTCATTGAGCAGCGCGTGGGCATCGAGACGGTCACCCACTACTGCTGCCGCGACCGCAACCTGCTCGGCATGCTCAGCGACCTGCTGGGCGCGTCGGCGGTCGGGTTGCGCAACATCCTGCTCATCACGGGCGACCCGCCGAAGATGGGCCCGTACCCGGATGCCACCGCGGTCTTCGACATCGATTCCATCGGGCTCACCAACCTGGTGCGCAACCTGAACCACGGGCTTGATCCGGGCGGCAACCCGATCGGCGAGCCTACGCGTTATGCGATCGGCGTTGGTTGCAACCCGGCGGCGCTTGATCCGGCGGTAGAGCTCAAGCGTTTCATGTACAAGGTCGAGGCGGGGGCCGAGTTCGCCGTGACCCAACCCGTGTTCGACGTGGCACAGCTGGCGCGCTTCCTGCGCGAAATCGACGGCGTGCGCATTCCGGTCGTGGCCGGCATCTGGCCACTGGTTTCAGCACGTAACGCGGAATTCCTCGCCAACGAAGTCCCTGGTGTGGTGGTTCCAGAATCGGTCTTGCAGCGCATGCGACGGGCGAACGACAAGTCGCGCGAACACGCCGTCGCCGAGGGCATCGCAATCGCCCGCGAAATGCTCGCCCAGGTGCGAGACACGGTGGACGGCGTCCAGGTGTCTGCGCCGTTCGGCAAGGTGGGCCTGGCGCTCGAGGTTTTTGCTCCGACTTCGTAAGCCACTTACTGGCAATGGTTTACGGAGCAGGAGTGTCGGTCGTCTCTCTGGGGCGGTCACTCGCGAGACTTCATGGAAGCACTGCGGAGCGCCTTTCAACGCCGACAGGCACGCGGCATGCTGCGCATATTCCAATACACTTTGTCCCGATCGCATGCTTTCAGTCGTTAGGCCCGGATTTCACGATCAGCGTACCAGCGGATGACCCTGTTTGTCATTGCCGCGATCTCGTTTGGGCTCGTTGCGCTCGCGTGGGTTCTGTACCCGGCTGCGATGTGGTTGAGGTCGTCGGGACCCAGGGTTCCTGCTGCCAGGAACAGTCCGCCAACCGAACGCGTCGCGGTGATCGTGGCAACTCGCGATGACCCGGCCTTCGCGCTGGCGCGCATACGGAACCTTCGCGCGTCAGAGTATCCGGCCTCTCTTCTCCGCGTCGTGATCGCGGTCGACGTCAACTCCTCTCACGACCTCGATGCCTATCGCACTTCGCTCGCGGGCATAGCCGATGTGGTGTGCGGCGACCCTCCTGGCGGCAAGGCAGCCGCGCTGAATGCGGGAGTCCGTGCCGTTGAAGGGGACGTTGACGTACTGGTGTTTGCCGACGTCGGGCAGGAATTCACGACCGGCAGCATTCCTCGACTCGTGAGCGCTCTTCACGATGGTGATTTCGGAGCGGTGACCGGTCGATACACGCATGCGCGCACCGACGGTATCATGTCCGCTTATGCCGACCTTGAAGCCATGATCCGGGCCGGTCAGGCCGCCGGACGGAGCGTGGTGTCGGCGACCGGCGCCATTCTCGCCATGCGCCCAGCCCTCTGGCGGGAGCTGCCCGTGGGGCTCATCTGCGACGACTTGTACACGGGCCTCTCCGTCGTCAGGCAGGATTCGCGCGTCGGGTTCTGCCCCGACGCCGTCGCGTACGATCCACGCGTCTTCTCACGAGACCAGCAGTTCACCCGACGGGTGCGCACGCTCACGGGGCTGATTCAGTACTGCATCCTCGAGCCGGGCGCATTGTTGCCGTGGAGCAACCCGGTCTGGGGCCACTTCTTCATTCACAAGGTGCTTCGCCTCCTGACGCCGATCCTGCTCGTCGCCGGGATCACAGCCGCAGCGGCGTGGATCATTCCGCGCGCACTGCGCGAGACCATCTTCGTCGTCATGGGAATGGCGGCCATCGCACTACTGGCGCGCCTCTTCGCTCCCGCCTCGTTCCGGCGCACGAAGGAACAGGTGCTGTGGGCGCTGCAACTCATGCTGGTTCCGGTCGTCGCCATCTCCAACGGGTTGCGTGGCCGGTGGTCGGTATGGACGCCTACCTCCCAGGTCGCCGCGAACCTGCGCGCCGGCGGAGAAGCCTGACGATGTGCGGCTTCTGCGGTGTCGCACTGCCTGACGGCTCTTCGCGCCGGCTCGACCGCGACCTCATCGAGCGCATGAACCGCGCGATCGTCCATCGCGGCCCCGATGGCGATGGAATCTTCCTGAAGGACGGCATCGGGCTTGGCCATCGGCGCCTCAGTATTGTTGACCCGGCGCACGGCGCGCAGCCCATGGCCGTGCGAAACGGCGAAGTGCAGATGGTCTACAACGGGGAGGTCTACAACCACCCCACGCTGATGCCCGAGTTGCAGTCAGCGGGTGTACAGTACCGGACCCACTGCGACACCGAGACAATCCTTCACCTGTACGAGCGTGAAGGACGCGAAATGCCGAAGCGCCTCCGGGGCATGTTCGCCTTCGCGATCTGGGATGCGCGGTCCCGCGAGTTGCTCCTCGCCCGTGATCGGTTCGGCGTGAAGCCGCTGTATTACGTCCATACCGACGACGGCGCGCTGTACTTCGGGTCGGAGATAAAGTGCATCCTGGCGGCGGGCGTGGTGCAGCCCGCGCTCAACCTGCGTGCGTTCCCTGACTACCTCGCGAACCACGGCACCTCGGGCGACGACACGCTGTTTGAGGGCGTGAAGCGCCTGCCGCCCGGCCACACGCTCGTCTGGCGCAATGGCGCCGTCAGCATCGAGCGATTCTGGTCCCTGAGCTTCAACCCGGCCGCGATCGACCAGCGACCGGACCGCGTGCTGATCGACGAATACCGCGAGCGCTTCCGCGAATCGGTGCGCCTCCGCCTCATGGCCGACGTGCCGTTAGGCATGTTCCTGTCCGGCGGCATCGACTCGGCGGCCATCACGGCCATGATGAGCACCCTGGTCGACGAGCCGATCAAGACGTTTTCGGTGGCCTTCGCCGAGCGCGAGGCGAACGAGCTCGCGTATGCGCGCATGGTCGCGACGCGGTACCACACCGACCACCACGAGGTGGTGGTCACGCCCGGGCAGTTCTTCGGCGCCCTGCCAACACTGGTGTGGCACGAAGACGAGCCCATTGCGCACCCATCGAGCATCGCGCTCAACTTCGTCTCGCGCCTCGCCGCCGAACGCGTGAAGGTGGTGCTCACCGGCGAGGGCAGCGACGAGACGCTGGGCGGCTATGGCCGCTACCGGTATACGGTCTGGAACATGGCCCTCGGCCGGATGGCTGAGACACTCACCGGATCGATTGGGCGCCGGGTCGGCGGCGCGATAATCGACCGCCTTCCGCAGGGTTCACGGTGGCAATCGCGGCTGCGTCGCACGGCCCTCAGTCGCCCCGCGACGCTGGACGACCTGTATTTCGACAACTTCGCCGTCTTTGATCGCCGCGCCATTCGCGCCCTGCTGGCGCCCGCACACCGGGACTCGTCAGGCACCATGGACCCGTACGCCGCCCAGCACGCGCTGCTTCGCAGCACGGACGCAGGCTCCGTACTCAACCAGCTGCTCTACGTCGACCTCTTTACCTACCTGCACGAGCTGCTGATGAAGCAGGACCAGATGAGCATGGCGGCGTCGATCGAAAGCCGGGTCCCGTTCCTCGACCATCCGCTGGTGGAATTCACCGCGACTCTCCCGGAACAGCTGAAGCTTCGGGGACGCACCACCAAGTACATCCTGCGTGAGGCCATGCGGGACTACCTGCCCGCCGAAATCCTGTCGCGCAGCAAGATGGGCTTCCCGGTTCCCATCGGCCGGTGGTTCCGCGAGAGCTATCGCGGGATGATCGATGAATTCGTGCTCGGCGAGCGCGCGGCGAACCGCAACCTGTTCGACACGGCGTACGTCAGGCTGCTGGCGAATGAGCACGCCGGAGGCGGGCGTGATCACACAGAGCGGTTGTGGGCCCTCGTCAACGTCGAGATCTGGCACCGGATCTTCATCGACGGCGAGGCGCCGGGAGACGTCGGCATGACGGCACCGGCGCTCGCCGCTGCGCGTTAGATGCACCTGCTCTGGGTCAAGACCGAACTGCTCCATCCGATCGACAAGGGTGGGCGCATCCGCACGTACAACATGCTGCGCGCACTCAAGCGCCAGCACCACGTGACGTACCTGACGCTGGACAACGGCGCGGCGGCGCCTGACGCGGCGGAGACCGCACAGGAATATTGCCACGAACTCGTACGCGTCCCGTTCGACGAAGCGCGACGCCTCTCCCCGCGGTTCTGGCTCGAGCTGCTGGGGAACGTGGCCTCCCCCCTCCCCTACGCGATCTCGAAGTACCGGTCGGACCCGATGCGACGGGAGATCGAGACAGCCGTCCGCGACCTCAGGATCGACGTCGTCGTGTGTGACTTTCTCGCACCCAGCCAGAATGTGCCAGAGGGGCTTCCCTGCCGGACGGTGCTCTTCCAGCACAACGTGGAAGCCGCCATATGGCGGCGGCATGCGGATGTTCGCGGCAACCCGCTCTCCCGCGCGTATTTCCGCGAACAGTGCCGGCGGATGGAGCGATTCGAGCGGCGAGAGTGCAGGCGATTCGACCGGGTCGTCGCGGTCTCCCGCGCGGACGCCGAGGCGATCGAGCGGGACTACGGGGTCACCAGCGTCGCGGACGTCCCCACCGGCGTGGACACCGAATACTTCCGGCCCGGGGGCCGTGCCGTGCAGGACGCGCGGAACCTGGTGTTCACCGGCTCGATGGACTGGCTGCCTAACGAAGACGGGATCACCTGGTTCGTGGACGAGGTGCTGCCGCGCATCCACGAGAGGATGCCCGACGTGACACTCACCGTCGTGGGAAGGAACCCGCCCCCACGGATCCGGGCCCTGGCGGGGCGCGACCAGCGACTCCGCGTGACGGGGTCCGTGCCCGACGTGCGTCCCTGCCTGGAAAGCGGCTCGGTCTTCGTAGTGCCGCTGCGAGTCGGCGGCGGCACACGGCTCAAGATATTCGAAGCCCTGGCGATGGAGCGCCCGCTCGTGTCCACCACCATTGGCGCCGAAGGGCTTCCCCTCGAGCACGGCGTGCATGCGCTCATCGCCGATGGGGCAAAGCCCTTCGCGGACGCCGTCCTGTCGCTGCTGTCAGACCCTCGTCAGGCGTCGGCGATGGCGATCACCGGCGCCACCTACGTCCGGGCCAACTTCGGATGGGATCACGCCGCGGGGAAGTTCATCGACCTGATCGGGGCAATAAACGGCACCGCGCGCAACTGAGTAGCCGACATCGCGCGCCGCGATCACCCCGATGAGCCCCAGGGCGCCTTCGAGGCACGGCGTCTTGCATCGATCACCGTCAGCCCTCCGAGGGCATTAACCGTGTGAGTGCCCGTCAGTCCGGGCGCCCACTCCGGGAGCAGTCGACCCACGGTCTCTTCTTCGTACGTGGACTCGTCGAGCCGCCCGATACGCTGAATGTTCATCGCGCACCCGTAGCCGCGGGAGCAATCCTGGGACGGGCGGTACCACACGCCACCGCGCTGGAACAATCCACCCGCCGGGCGCGCGGTTCGCACGTCGGACACCACCGGGTTCCGGCGATGGGGCGTCCACGGTCCCATTGGTGACGGCGCATGAAAGACGTGGAGCTCGTCCCAGTACGACGCGCCGGGCACGGCGGCGTTGGCAAACATCCACCATTTGCCACCGATCTCGGCCAGCGTGCAGTCCGCCAGCGGCAGGTCGGCCATCAGCATCGCCTCGAGCGTCCAGTCCATTGGCGCGCGCGTGGCGCGATACAACTCGACACGACCGGCGTCGGCAGTTTCCGGCACCATGAACTGCTCGCCGCGCCACGAAAACACGAACGGATAGGAAAGGTGGTAGTCGCGACTCAGGACAACCTGCGGCGACCCGACCGGCCCTTCGGGTCCAAGTTCCATCGCCGAGATGACACCGCGCCTGGTCGCATAGGGATAGTCCTCGAAAAGCACGTATTCCCCGCCACCCACGCGCATCGGGAACGGATCCGCCCAGAATCGGTCCCGGGGTGGAATGATCGGCCTGAATCGAAACGGTGCCAGGTCAGGCTCACGGTTCTCGTCAGGCAGGCCTGACCGGCGCCGGTACGCCATGAACCATTGGTCGTAGGACGTCACGGAGCGCCACTTCTCGCGCAGCCTCCGGCTTGAGATCCGCATCACACCGGCCGCCATCTCACGATTACTGGGCGCGACGTACAGTCGATACCCATAGGGTGTCGCACCCATCTCGCGCTGGGGACATGAAAGAGTCCCGGCTCGAAGCATACGCAGCGCTCGTGCCAGGAACTCCGATCCCTTCCAGCAGGCTTCAGCGCGGCCCCGGCTGACTGAGAAAAGGTTCGTCGCCCCCCACGACCGGTATAGCACCGGGCCGTCGTCGAGCGCCTCCGTCAAGCGCTGGAGGATGGTCCCGGTGACTGGCGTGCCCTCCATCACCTCCCAGAAGCCCGGTGGTCCGCCGCGATATCGATCGTTGTCGCCATGGTGATACGACCAGACTCCGTGCGGCGCGGCCGTCAAGATGCCTCCACGAAGGATCCGGAAGCCAAGGCGGATCAGCACATCCGGACGAAAGGCGCGAATGCGCTCGAGGTCGGGCGTCTCGATCGTGTCCGTTACCTTCGTCATGACAGGTACCGCGCCCAGAATGGGAACACCCTTCAGGAGGGGCGCCACGTCGACTGGCGCGAACGGGTCGGTGGCACCCCGGAGCCTCCTGCGGTCCAGCCGCTGGTACGCGGAGTACAGGAGCTGACGCCTATTCCGCCACCACGATGAAAGCCGTGATGAAGGCCGGATTCCGGAGGGATCGGTCGCATCGTTTCGAACGATGACAACGAACTCGCCGTCCCCCGACTCAATGATCCGCCGAAGGGCCCTTTCCACCCAGGCCGGCTGTGTCAGGGAATCAACCAGAAGTCCCAGGCGAAGCGGCGCGGCTCCGGAGGGGTCGGCGGTGGGCGGGGCGTCCGGTTCGTCGATAGCCATCAGGCGAGAGCAGTATACACTCCGGGCGTATCGGTGCAACGCGACGGATCATGAGTTTCGCGCCCCGGGACTCTTCGTCCAAACGTCGCGTACAGCTATCGTTGGGAGCAGCGCCGGTCGAGCACCACACCTCCCGGTCAACCCCTCGCCATGTCTTCGGTAGACGCCTCACAGGTCACAGGACCGCTCACACACCTGTCGCCGGACGAAACGCTGTTCCGCGACGCGGTCACCGCATTCGCCGAAGCCGAGGTGCGCCCACGCGTCGCTGAAATGGAGAAGGCCGCGCACCTGGACCCGGCACTCATTCGCGCCGCCTTTGAGCTCGGACTCATGGGCATCGAGGTGGACGAGCGATACGGGGGCGCGTCGGGCAGCCTGATGATGGTGACGCTCGCGGTAGAAGCCATCAGTCGCGTGGACGCCTCGTCGGCCATCATCGTCGACGTGCAGAACACGCTGGCGAACTACCCGATCTCCCGGTACGGCAACGACGACCAGAAGACGCGCTACCTGACGAAATTGACCTCGGACACGGTTGGCGCCTATGCGCTTTCCGAGCCGGGTTCCGGTTCCGACGCGTTCGGCCTCGCGTCGCGCGCTGAACGTCGAGGAGATCACTGGATCCTGAACGGCCGGAAGATGTGGATCACCAACGGCGCGGAGGCGGGAATCTTCGTTGTGTTTGCGAACGCCGACCCCGCCGCGGGTCATCGCGGCATCACGGCGTTCATCGTCGAGCGTGATTTCAAGGGGTTTGCCGTGGGCAGGAAGGAGGACAAGCTCGGGATCCGTGCATCAAGCACCACCGAACTGATCCTCGACGGTTGCGAAGTGCCCGCAGAAAATGTCCTCGGGCCCGTTGGCCAGGGGTATCGCATAGCGATCGACACGCTGAATGGCGGACGCATCGGCATCGGCGCGCAGATGATTGGCGTGGCACGTGGTGCGCTCGACGCCGCGCTCGCCTACGTGAAAGAACGGCAACAGTTCGGTAAGAGCGTCGCGGAGTTCCAGGGCGTCCAGTTCCAGCTGGCGCAGGCGGCGACGGAACTCGAAGCGGCGCGTCTGCTGGTCTACAATGCCGCGCGGCTGCGGGACACGGGACAGGACGTGATGAAGGAAGGCGCCATGGCCAAGCTCTTCTCATCACAGGTCTGCGAGCGCGTTACGTCGCTCTGCGTCGAACTCTTCGGCGGATATGGGTACACGAAGGACTTCCCCGTCGAGAAGTTTTACCGTGACGCCAAGATCGGCACGATTTACGAAGGCACGTCGAACATGCAGCTGCACACGATCGCCAAACAGTTGCTCAAGTAGTCGTACGTCAATCCTGGAGGCTCCGGTGAAAATCCCGGTCCTTTCGCTGTTCTTTCTCGTCGCGGTAACCACCAGCGGCGACGCCCAGATCACCGCCGAGGAGTACGCCCAGCGTCGGACGACGCTCGCGTCCCAGGTACCGGACGGTGTGTTCATCGTGCGCGGCGCCGAATCACCCGTGCAGGATTACCTGTCGTTCTACCAGAACAACGGCATGTTGTACCTGAGCGGCTACCGCGAGCCGGATGCGGCCCTCGTGCTCAACAAGCGTGGCAGCGAGCAGGCGTGGACGCTGTTCGTGCAGACCAAGATCCCGGCGCAGGAAGTCTGGTCGGGACGCCGTTACGGACCAGATTCAGCCGCGAAGGCGACCGGCCTGGCGACGCGTGCCATCGCGGACTTCCAGCCGGTGGTTGATTCACTGCTGAAGGCGACGCCGCGGCTGTCGTTCCATGCGGACCTCGCGGAGGGCGGCGACACGCTCAATCGCGACGATCGGTTCATCGACGAGCTGCGTAAGAAACATTCCGGCCTCCAGGTCACCAATGCGAACAGCATCGTAAACACGATGCGCTCGAAGAAGAGCGCCGCCGAGATGGACCTGATCCAGCGCGCTTCGGCGATCAGCATGGAAGCGCACGCGGAGGCCGCGCGCGCGCTCGAGCCCGGGATGAACGAGTTCGAGATCCAGGCGCTGCTCGAGTACACCTTCCGCCGTTATGGCGCCGACCGGCCGGCCTACGCCTCGATCGTTGGCTCGGGTCCGAACAGCACGGTGCTGCACTACAACCGTGACGATCGCTACATGAAAGCGGGCGACCTGCTGCTGATCGACGCTGCGGCGTCGTTCGGTGGATATGCCGCCGACATCACGCGCACGTTCCCGGTGAGCGGTCGTTTCACGCCGGAGCAGCGCCAGGTCTACCAGGTCGTGCGTGATGCGCAAGCTGCCGCGGAGCGCGCGGCGAAACCGGGCGTACGTTGGACCGAGGTCAGTCGCGCAGCGTCGGCCGTGATCTCCGAGGGTCTCGCGAAGCTGGGGCTCATCGACTCCGCCACGGCGACCTACGCGTGCGAATCGCGCAGCGGTCGTTGTTCACAGGCGGGGCTGTACTACATGCACGGACTTGGCCACGGGATCGGGCTTGCTGTTCACGATCCCGACCAGAAGGATGGCGACGGCATCGCCGTGGGCAGCGCCTACAGCATCGAGCCCGGGATTTATGTGCGACAGGAGTTGCTGGACATCATCCCCAAGGCCGGCAACGAGGCGTTCATCGCCCGTATCGCGCCGGCCGTGCGCAAGTTTGCCAACACGGGCGTTCGCATCGAGGACAACTACATCGTCACCGAAGGCGGTATAAAGTGGGTCTCGTGCGTCGCCCGTGAGGCCGATGAGGTCGAGGCGCTCATGCGCGAGCCGGTGAAAGGACCGGCGGGGCGTGACGCAGAACGCGTCTCCTGGTACGGCGCGGCGGTCGTGGATCCGAAGGTGGCGAAGCCTAACGCCGCTGCGGCGCCGAAGACCTGCAACCCGAAGATGTAACTTTCCCAGTGACTCAGTTATTCAGTTACTCAGTCAACGAGTTACCGAATTACCGAGTTACCGAGTTACCGACTCACAGAAAATGGAACCGTTACTCGCTGACCTTCGCCGTATGTACCAGGGCAACGCCTGGCACGGCCCGGCCGTCCTCGACGTCATCCGCGACCTGACCGCCGAGCAGGCGGGAGCGCGTCCGATCCGCGAGGCGCACACCATCTACGAGCTCACCCACCACATCGCGGCATGGATGGGCGAAGTAACGTCGAGACTCCAGGGGAACCCGCCGGGCATGCCCGCGGATGGCGACTTCCCGCCGAAGTCCCGGGTCGATGACGCAGCGTGGTCGGACGTGCGCGCGCGTCTCGAGCGTCGTCAGGTAGAACTGCTGGTAACGCTGGCCGATTTTGACGCCGCTCGCCTGGACGATGCGGTCGACCCGAAGAATCGGAAGGACGTGGAAGGACCGGTCTCGTATCGCGCCTTGTTGAGCGGCCTCGCGCAGCACAGCGCCTACCACGCGGGCCAGATCATGCTCCTCAAGAAGGCGCTACCACCCGCGGACTGAGAAGCCATAATCCAGAAGCCAGAAGCCAGAGGTTCTCTGGCCTCTGGCCTCTGGCCTCAACTTCCTTTCAGAATTCCCGCCCGAATGCGCAGCGCCTTCGGCGACGCATTGCGGTCGAAGGCGACCGTTTCGACGGTGCGCAGTCGGTTCCGCACGGGCAGCGTGAGTGTGCGCTCCTCGGCCCCACGACGCACAACGAGCGGCACCCTGTCTCCATCCCGCCGGGCATATCGCGCGCGGTAGCGTGCGCCGAAATCCGGGTCTGAAACCGCGATGTCGCCGACGCGAAGCAGGTAATCGCCGACCTCAACTCCCGCTGCGCGAGCCGCACCATCCGGTTCAACCTCCATCACCTTCACGCCCGCCGAGTCCACGTTCGTCGCAAGGCCAATCCAGGGCTCATAGATCGAATCCACGTTCATCCGGAGGCCGGCCAGTGGAAGGATGGTGGACCACGGAAACGGTTCCCGGCCGTCGATGTAGCGCGTGTTGAAATCCGTGAACGAACGCCCGCTCGCTGCGCGTGACACCGCACCCCACCAGTCCTGCGACGTAAATCCGCGACCGTTGCCGGCGCGGAAGGTCGTCTGGTACACATCCCGCATTACCGTGTCCAGCGACCGCGCATTGTTACTGGCGTCCCGGATCATGATGTCGAGCATGAACCCCGCCAGCGAACCCTTGGGATAGTAGATGTACTGGGTCCCGTCCACCGGCCGGGTCCATGTGGAGAGCGACGCATCCTCGAGCGCGATTTCCGGTGCAGTGGCAACCTCGCCGATCTTTCCCGTCACCAGCTCCAGGAACTGCGTCGAGTCGATAATCCCGCCACGCACCTGCACCACGTCCGCGTAGTAGTCCGTGATCCCCTCGCTCACCCACAGCCATGTCGTGGGCTGCGGCCGGTCGTAGCGGTACGGCACCATTTCGGCCGGACGCATCCGCTTCACGTTCCACAGGTGAAGGATCTCATGCGCCGTAATCGACGGCAGGAATTCGTGGTCGACGAGGAATGGCGAGTAGATGCCAAGGTGCGAGTTCTGGTGCTCCAGCGCAGCGGCGCCGGACATGGTCGAGTCGAAGAGGATCAGGTTCGTGTACGACGACACGGGCATTTCACCAAACACGGCCACCATCGGAGGGACCATGCGCGTGAGGTGGTCCCGGAAACGGTCGCGATTCGCTCCACGCAGGGTTCCCTTCGGGTACGTCACAGTGCGAAACATCGCTTCCCCGATACGCACACTGTCGACGTCGAGCGACCCGATGAAAAACGGCATGTCGACCAGGTCGTGATAGTTGCGCGCCGCGAACGCGCGCGGTGCATCGGCTGGCGCCATGCCTGTCGCCACCTGCCAGTCTGCCTCGGTGTTGATCGTGACCGTCGCCGTGAAATCGGGGCTGCGCCCCTCGGGAAACGGCAGGATGTTGGTGCCGTTGAAAAACGCGAACTCCCTGGTCGACCACGACATCGCGTTGTCCATCGAGTCGGCGATGTACGAAAACGCGAGCGTGATGCTCCGGGCGCCGTTCGGCACCACTCGCCACGTATCGGGATCCAGCTTGTCCCATCGCGGCGTTCCACCCTCGCCGGTCACGCGGACATTCGTGGCCTTCCGCACATAGTCCGAGATCTCGTACGCGCCTGGTGTCCACACCGGCATGGAAAGCAGCACCGGGTCATTCCCCGATACGCTGAACGTCATGGATACCAGCAGTTGCCTGCTGCGCGCAGTTGTACGGTCGAACGTCACCGCGTACCGCACGTTGGTAATCGGTGCCGACACCGTCGGCGTTGCGGCGGCACCCCGATCGGCGCGTTGCGCCACTGCAATGTCGGCGACTGACACGATCGCGGCCGCGGTCGCTGCGGCAAGCAGAAGCGGAAAGTTGGTGCGATTCAAGGTCGAAGGGTGGTTGAGGGGCGAAGTCTAACACGAGTGTCGGAGGACGACGTTTATTACACCGCCTGCGCACCATTGATTGATGCTGTAGCCATCGTGCATACTCGTCCTCGCCCCAGGCCTGAAAATCCTCGCTCGTCCCACCATGTGCAATCGCTTTGTCCTCTCGTTGAGGGCGGTCTTCCAGAAGCCGGTTCCGTGACGCCGGCTCGCGCGATCCGATTTGCGATGCTGGCAGGCGTGCTGCTGTTCGGGGGCGTCTCCTGGTTCGTCACGAGGAGCCCCGACTGGAGTCCCGCGGAACCTGGCGTGGCGGACCGGCTCTCGTTGATCGCTCGCATGGCGTGGATCTCCGTGGGAATCGCGCTTCCCGTGTTGTTCCTGAAGTTTCGCGACAACACCAACCCCGCCCGCGCCAGCACGGTGGCCATCGTGGCCTGGACGTTAGGCGAAACGCTCGCGCTGTTCGGCGGCGTGATCCTCTTCCTCACCGCGATGCCTGGCTGGTACGTCGCTGGCTTCATCGCGTTGTGCGTGGCAATGATCGCGTTCCCGGCCCCTCCACCGGTCAGTCGCTGATGCGTGTGGCGGCCCTGCTTCCGGCCGCGACCGACATCGTGATCGCGCTCGGGGCCGGTGACCGCCTGGTCGCGGTGACGCATGCCTGCACCCTGCCCGCGCGGCTGTCCGACGTGCCTCGGGTGACCAGGAGCCGAGTCGCCGTCACGGGAGCGGCGGGGATCGACGCAGCGGTCAGCGAGCTGTCGTCTGCCGGCGCGCCACTCTTCGAGCTGGATGAGGCCCTGCTCGCCGCCCAGCGTCCCGACGTGCTGCTCACGCAGGCCGTCTGCGACGTCTGCGCGGTGCGTGAAGAGGATGTGCGCGCGGTCGCCTCGCGGCTGCAGCCGGCTCCCGTCGTGGCAACGTTAGGCGCGAGCAGCGTGGAAGGCGTGATCGATGACATCGCCAGGGTCGGGAACGCCATCGACATCCCCGACGAAGCCGAGGAACTGGTGGCCGGATTGCGCAGCCGTATCGGTGCGATTCACCGGAAGCTCAAGGCGAACGCGGCGCCTCGGCCGAAGGTGCTCGTGCTGGAATGGACCGATCCGCCATTCAACGCGGGGCACTGGGTGCCGGACATGGTGCGTCGCGCCGGCGGACAGGAAATCCTCGGCAGGACCGGCGAGAAATCGCGACGCATTTCGGACGACGAGATTCGGGCCAGCAAACCCGACATCGTTGTGATTGCGCCCTGCGGTTACGGCCTCGAGGAGGCGGTCCGCGAAGCCAGGGCCCTGTTGTTGAGTGCTGCATTCTCGTTCTCTCCGTCGACACCGGTGTGGGCTCTCGACGCACATCGGCTGACATCGAGCCCCGGTCCCACGGTGGTGCGCGGAATCGAAGTGCTGGCTCACGTTCTTCACCCTGCCCTCTTCGGTGAACCGTCACCGCACGACGCCGTTAAGATTCCACGCTGAGTTACTCTGGCTTCTGGCCTCTGGCTTCTGGCCTCTGGCTTCTGGCCTCTGGCCTCTGGCTTCTGGCTTCTTGTACCTGGACTCGGACCAATGCTCTCGACGGATTCAATCGCTTTTCTCAAACGCTTGCTGGATTCCGCAGGCCCAAGCGGCTTCGAATCACCCGCCGCGCGAGTGTGGCGTGAAGAAGCCGCGAAGGTTGCCGAGGTGACGAGCGACGTCGCTGGCAACAGCGTCGCCATGGTGAAGAAGGGTGCGCCGGTGACCGTGATGCTCGCGGGCCACGTAGACGAAATTGGGGTCATCGTCACCTGGATCGATGATGAGGGCTTTGTGTGGATCGGGCCTATCGGTGGATGGGACCCCCAGGTCCTCGTTGGCCAGCGCATCCGGTTCAGCGGCAAGGACGGCGAAGTGTTCGGCGTTGTCGGTCGGAAACCGATCCACCTGATCAAGCGCGAGGATCGCGAGAAGGCCGTCAAGTTCGAGGACCTGTGGGTGGACATCGGCGCCACCTCCCGCGCGGAGGCCGAAGCGCGCCTTGGTGTCGGCGACGCCGGTGTCATTGACTCGCGCGTGCTCGAACTGCCTAACAACCGGCTGGCGTCGCGTGCCATCGACGACCGCATCGGCGCTTTCGTCGTCCTCGAGGCGCTGCGGCGTTATGCAGGGCAACCGGGCGTGGCCGCCGTTGCCGCCGTGGCGACCACGCAGGAGGAAATCGGGTTCCACGGGGGCGGGGCGCTCATTGCCGCCAGTCGGCTGGGGCCGACGATGGCCGTGGCCGTGGATGTCACGCACGCCACCGATCATCCCACGGCCGACAAGAAGGATACGGGCGATCACCGCCTCGACGGCGGGCCGGTCCTCACGCGTGGGTCCGTGGTCTCTCCCGTCGCATTCCGGTTGCTGCAGGGCGCGGCCACCCGGCTGGGGATTCCATTCACCGTACAGGCGGCCGGCCGTGAGACCAGCACCGACGCCGACTTCATCCACCTCGCCCGCGAGGGAATCCCCACCGCGCTCGTGTCCATCCCGAATCGCTACATGCACTCACCGAGCGAGATGGTGAGCCTCGAGGACCTGGACCGCGCCGCGAACCTGCTGGCGGAAACCTGCCGCGCAGTTGCGCCGGAAACCGACTTCACCGATCGTTAGGCGCGGTTCTCGACCCTCGACCCTCGACCCTCGACCCTCGCGAAGCGTTACGCCGTCATCTTCCCCACCGCCTGCTCCACCGCGGCGCGAATCTCCCGGTCCCGGTCAGCCTGGAGTGACTGCAGCGCATGCCTGGCGGAGGGAGTACCTGCTTCGGCGAGCGCCTCGATCGCGCGCAATCGTAAGGCCACCGGCTTGCGCACCAGCATGCCGCCCGCTTCGGCGACGCGCACCAGTCGCGACACGCCATCTTCTGTCGGTGCGGCACCAAGCGCGGAGATCATTGCCCCCTGCACGTCCAGGTCCTGCTCGTGATCCAGCGCCTCCATGACCCACGGAATGGCGCGTGGGTTTTTCGCCGCCGCAATGGCCAATACGGCCTGCAGCCTGACATCCGGCGAAGTGTCGTTCAGGCCCTGCAGCAATGCGAGCAGCGACCGCGACGTTCCCAGTTTTCCGAGCGCGATTGCCGCAGCCTGTCGCACTCGCGGTTCGCGGTGCGACATCAGTCCAGCCAGTTTCTGGTCAGCCTCGGTCGAACCGAGCTCACCAAGCAAGGCGGCCGCGTTTCGCACCACGAACCAGCGATCGTCGCTCAACAGGTGCAGGAGCGACTTCACCGCAACAGGACACTGCCGGAGCGCTTCGACGTAAGCCCGTCGCTCAGACGTCGCTTCGCTGCCGATCAGGAGGTCGATCAGGACGTCCGCGCCGGTCTCGCCGGCAAGCGCCAGCAAGCGGGCACACTCGTTCCTGAGATCGCGATGGCCCGGAATCAGGCGTGCCACGCCGCTCAGCATGGCGGGCCGCTGAAGCCGGCGCATACCCATCATGAACGCTCGCTTCACGTCTCCATCGTGCAGGGTCTGCAGGTGCTGGTGCGCCCGATCAAGCACCATCACCACATCCACCCACTTGCCCTGGTTGGCCAGGTCCTCGGTGGCCCGCGCGACGTCATCGACGATCGCGTTTGGGTTGGCCGCGGCGAGCGCCTTGTCCAACCGGTTAATCAGGTCGCTCACTGTTTCATCGCGTCCGGCGACGCGCATGAGCTGCACCTGCATCATCTCCTGCACGGCACTCTGCGGTCGCAGCAAACTCGCCGGTGGTGGCGCCGGTTTCGCAGGGATCGGGTTCAGAGAGATTGGCGTCCGGAGCTGCGCCGCAACTGACGGGAGCACACCTGGGGTCGAGTGACGCACAAACCCGGCGGAGCCGAGGTGCGTGGTGACACCGGTCAGGTACAGGTCCATGATCTTTCCATCAAAACCTGCACCTTCGTCGCCGGTTGCCGGATCCGTCGCGATGGCGCGCGCAATCTCGAGAACCTCCCGGACGGGCGCCGCGATTTCGAACTCGATCAGCCGCACCGAATGTCCCGACATTCGCATCGCCAGTTCACGAACGCTGACGGACATTTCGTCCGAGTCGCTCATGTGGGCTGCCGCGGCGAAAGTAATGTCACGCAGGATGACCGCCTGCGTATGCGCCGACAGCTGCGTCGATGCCTGCCGAAGTGTTTCCTTTTGCTCGTCGAGATCAGTGGGCCGATGGGCCAGCAACCAGACCAGTCGGGCGAAATGACTGACGAACGGTGAGACGTCTTCCATCCGGAAATTGGGAGCGGGTGTTACGCGTTTTCCCTGATAACAGGAGACGCGTCACACCCGCCTTGGGAAACGCCAATTTCCGGGTCGGGATGGTCAGTTTTTCGTGACCGTCGGACCCTCGATGTGAATGTCGAGGTTGTGGCTGGCCCTGATCCCGTAGACGCCATCCGTGGAGACGAGCTTCCCCGGCCCGATCATGTCCGCAGCAGCCGCGGAAAAGACCTCGGTGCCGTTTACGGAGCAGCCAACCCGCCCGCTTCGAACCCACATTGCGACTTCGTCGGTGGCCCCGCGCTCGCCCATTTTTGAGGCGGCCGCGTTGGCGGTCTTGCCGAGCAGGGTATGCGTGTCGCCACCGTCGCGGTGGCGCACCATCACGTTCCCCGACCCGAAGACGACGCAATACAGGTAGTTCTGCTTGCCGCCGTTGAGGTCAGATCCCCCGATAAAGAGGCCGTAGGACTCTTCGTGCGCGGAGGTGCTGCGCGGAGTCTTCGTCATCCGTGCCTTCACCGTATACTCGCCCGTAGCCCGGTTCGCGTTATTCCACACGATGGCGTGCGGCCCGCCGGTGAGGTGATATCCGGTCCCCATCTCGACGAATTTCACGTCGCCGATCTTCTGCTCCGAGCGGTCAGTGCGACCTTGCCATCCCTTCACCTGTATCCCTGAACCACTCACGGAGCGATCAGGATCCGCCTGCGCCATTCCGACCTCGGCCGCGAGCAGTGTGATGATCACGCCTCCCAGGACCAATCGCATGAATCCTCCCTCTAACTGTAAAGTCACCCACTCAAGCTATTCGGCCGCGACGGCGGTCGGCCAGCGTCTGGTCGAGTTTCTGCCCAGTCGAGGTAGCCGGGTGTATGCTGCTCGTGATAAGCGGGGCCCCTGACAACGCTGGTACACCACAAACGGGCGGTGATACACGTCCATGCCTTCACCAATTCCTCCACCCCGCGCATCGGGTCGAACCACCACTACGAGTGTACCACTGTACTGGTGCGAGTACGGCAGTCCGTCAGCGCCGCCGATTCTGGTACTCCATGGCGGGCCAGGCGCGCACCACGACTACCTCCTCCCACAATTCCTCCGTCTGGCGGAAAAGCATCGCCTGGTGTTGTACGACCAGCGTGGTGGCGGACGCTCGCGTGAGACAGGCCCGGGAGAGGTAAGCTGGCAACAGCTCGTGCAGGACCTCGCGCACGTCATTCGTGAGCTGAGGATCGAGCCGCTGACGGTCGTCGGCTATTCGTGGGGGGCGCTGTTAACGCTGCTCTACGCAATAGAGGCGCGCCGGAACCGGGGAATGCCGACGCCGGGAAGGCTGGTGCTGGTGGACCCTGCTCCCCTTTCCCGGCCATGGCGCCAGGCGTTTGAAGACGAATTTGCCCGCCGTCAACGGAGCGAGGCGATCCGCGAGATGCGTGAGGACCTGACCGACTCCGGCCTGCGGGAATCCGACCCTGACACGTGGCGACAGCGCCAGTTCGAGCTTGGGGTTGCGCCATACTTCGCCAATGCGCAGGCCGCACGGGAGCTGACCGCGTTCCGCGTGACCGCGAAGGTGCAGCAATCGGTGTGGCA
>Ga0075420_100001763_pt1 | contig 18444 bp, 18 predicted proteins | sample SoiMetdeltSBSDD4_FD_75296 | JGI IMG/M metagenome (GOLD analysis project Ga0075420, IMG submission 75296) | Bulk soil microbial communities from a Populus tree surrounding site in Tennessee, USA - Soil MetaG P. deltoides SBSDD4 | ecosystem: Environmental > Terrestrial > Soil > Tree plantation... | reverse complement strand
CCGCCATTGCTCGCGATAAGCGGCGGGAACGCGGCCCAGCACCGCCATCTGCGTGACCTGTCCGCAATAGCCGGCATAGCGGCCCTCGACCTCGACGCGCATGAAGTCGCCCGGCGCTAGACGCCGCGGCGTGGGTGGACCGGCGCATGTAAGGGTCTCGGGCGGACCTACCGCCCACATGATCATTGCCGGCACCTCGCTGCCGCGGGTGACCATCGCTGCCAGCATTGCAGCATAGACGGCGTTTTCGGTGACTCCCGGCCGGGCCGTCGCCCGCAGCGCGGCGATTGCGGCCTCCGCTTGCGCGACGCTGCCACGCAGGAATTCGATTTCCTCCGGTCCCTTCGTGTAGCGCGCTATGTCGAGAAGATGCGTGCAGTCGGACAGGACTGCGTTGGGGAAAGTCTGCCGCAGCTTCTCGTAGAAGCCGTGCGCGACGATGCCATCGGCGAAACGGGGCACGCCTGTAAGGCCCGCGAGCCCGATGCGCGAGCGATTGAGCCCGAGCTCTTTCAGGCGCGCGATGATGCCATCTCCGAAGGCGCGCCCGCTGGTCCGGATGTCATGGACCCAATCCTGCTGCGCGCGCCATTTCTCTGGAAAGACGTCGGGCACCACAATTGCCGTGACCGCGTCCTCGAGCGGGAACACCGCGCCCAGCTCGAAGGAATAGCCACCGAGGCCCGTCAGATAGCGCGTATAGGCCGAGAAATGATCGTGGTGACCGGTGTGTGGTGGCGCCACGATCACGTCAAGCCCGTCGCGCGCCATGAGTTCGCGGACGTGCCTCCACCGGCGATCGCGTTCGGCAGCGGAGAAACAGGGGGCGCCGTCCTCTTGCATGTTTCGCTCTCTAGTCAGCTGTGCCGGCGCCAAGGACTAGATCGCTCTTGGTAAGGAGCCCGATCTTCATCCGAAAAAAATCCACCGCACGAAGTGCAGGGGTCTCGCCGGCTAACTTGCTTGTTGGTTTGGTGTGCGTCGGATCACGGTAGTCGGAAAATAACGTCTTGCGACATGGTGACTGACATCATGCGCGCCAGTATCTGCGAGTGTTTGGAGCGTTCCATATTGGCAAGATACTGTCAAAGATAATTTGACATTAACTTGTCGTTATCGGTACTCTCGGATGCGAACACGAAACTAGCCGTTCAACAGTTCTGTCGCATCGGCTGAGGGAGCGAAATGCGATGGCCTGGATTAGGGCCTGTTCTGTGGAGCAGGTAGCGTCGGGCTCGATACTGCGTCGGCGGCTCGAGAGTGGAGAGCGGATCGGTTTGACGCGATTGCCGGATGGTCGCGTCGTTGCTTTTGAAAACAGCTGTCCGCACGCCGGCGGCCCTCTCAGTATGGGCGTCGTTCAAGGCTCTGAGATCGTCTGCCCCTGGCATTTCTTCAGGTTTGACCTTCTCACTGGAAAGCCGGCCGCCATCAAGGAAAGCGTTATGCAACTGCACGTGTTTCCGGTGGAGGTGAAAGACGGACAAGTTTTCGTGGAAACCGGTGCGCGCGCGGAAGCAGATTGACTTCATCCCACAGCCGGAAGGCGACGGGAACAATGCAAATAAAGGGGAGGAACACATGGTCGGACGTCACGCAACAGCGGCGCTATTTGGCGCAGTGCTCGCATTATCGGTGACCGCGCCATCGGCGATGGCTCAGGCTCCGATCAAGATTGGCTCCATGCACTCCCTCAGCGGTCCATTGGCGATCGTTGGGGCACCTGCACACGAGGGGTTTGCGCTTTACTTCTCGCAGATTGGCAACAAGGTCGCCGGCCGCCCCATTGTAATCGACACTCAGGATGACGCGGCGAATCCCTCGCAAGGGCTTGAACGCGTACGCCGGCTCGTCGAACGCGAGCGGGTCAACATACTGGTCGGCATTACCAGCAGCGCGGTCGCGTATGCGGTGCGCAACTATGTTGTCAAACATGAGGTGCCTCTGATCCTCATGGGTTCTGCGGGCGCCAACGGTCTCACGGACGAGCAGGGCAGCCCATATGTCTTCCGCACGAGCTTCAGCAATCGGCAGATAAACGGACCATTTGGCCCGTACGTCTGCAACCGTCTTGGCTACAAGAAGATCGCGATAATGGCCACGGATTTCGTGACGGGCCACGAGCAAGCAGCCGCTTTCGAGAGCCAGCTCACAAAGGCCGGGTGCGAAGTTGTCAAGAAGATCATGGTTCCGCTAGGCACCACGGACTTTGCGCCGTTCTTGAGTCAGCTTGCCTCCACGGATGCAAACGCGGTCTGGGCTATGTTCTTCGCCGCGGATGCGATCGCTTTCGTCAAACAATATGAGTCTCTCGGTTTCAAAGGAAAGCTCCCGTTGGTCGGCTCCCCAGGCCTGATTGATCTGCCCCTGATTAGTCCGATGGGAAAATCGGGCGTCGGAGTGGAGAGCCCGGTCTTCTACTTGCCCTCTCTCGACAATCCGGAGAACAAAGCCTTTGTCGACGCCTATCGAAAAGCATATGGACGCGAGCCCGGGCAAACGGCAGTCTCAGGCTACGTGGCGGCGCAAGTGGTTGCCGCGGCCATCGAAGCCGTTCGCGGCGATGTAGAGAACAAGCCAGCCTTCCTCGCCGCTCTAAAGGCCGTCAAGCTGAAGACCCCGATGGGACAGTTTGAGTTTGACGCCAAACAGAACATTGTTTTCGACCTTTATCTCGGCAAGGTGGTTGAGAAAGGTGGCAACTACGAGCAGGTGATTACCGACACGGTAATGCGCAGGGTCAACCAGTTCGGGCTGGCAAACTGAACGCCGGGCGGGATCTGTCGTGGCTTTTTCGAGTCTCCTGGCGTCATAACGGATGACCGCACTTTCGCTCGTAAACGGTGTTGCCTACGGCAACCTGCTGTTCTTGATGGCGGCTGGATTCACGCTGATTTTCGGCGTGCTGCGCGTCATCAACATGGCTCACGGATCGTTTTATCTGGTGGGCGCTTATGTCGCGATTGCAGTGGCACAAAGCGGCGGCGGTCTATTGCTCGGCATCGTGTGTGGCGCCGTAGCGACGGCGATTCTTGGCGCGATCGCCGAACGTCTGCTGCTTTACTATCTGCAGGGTGACTATCTTGCGCAGGTGTTGGCGACGATCGGAATCCTGATGATCGTCGGCGATGTCATCCATATTGTTTGGGGCGGCGCGCCCCGAATGCTGTCGGTTCCAGCCGCGCTTGATTTCAAGATTGCGATCGGGCCGCTGCATTACCCGGGCGACCGGCTCGTGCTTGTCGTGATCGGGCCGGTTGTCGCGTTCGTGCTTTGGTTTCTAACGGAACGAACTCTGATTGGAGCGCGTATCCGTGCCGCAGTCGACGACGAAGAGATAGCGCAGGCCATTGGCGTCAACGTGCCACGCCTTCGCATAATCGTCTTCGCGCTTGGGAGTCTGCTCGCGGGCTTCAGTGGCGCGTTGGGATCGACTTTCGTCGGCGCGAAGCCCGGTCTCGATCTTGAGGTCATCCTATTGGCACTGGTTATTGTCGTGATCGGTGGTCCCGGATCGCTGGTTGGCTCTTATGTCGCCGCGATTTCCATCGGTATCATCGATTCAGTCGGCAAGAGCCTGCTGCCCGAGGCGTCGCTTTTCCTGCTATTCGTACCAATGCTCATCGTATTGATCGTCCGACCGAACGGTCTCTTCGGGAAGTCCGTCAATCAGCCGCCGGTCGTTATGCCGGCCGTACCAATCACGGTCGCTGTCCCACAAACATTGCTGTCGATATGGAGGGCCGTGGCGTCCCATTTGCGCAATTTTCCGTTCGCATGGGGTGCCGGCGTCGTGCTGTTGGTCGCAGCCGCGATGCCTTGGCTCGCATCGTCCCATATTTTGGGCGTCGTTTCCCTTGCGCTCGTCTGGTCAATAGCCGCGATCTCATTGAACATCCTGATGGGGTATGGCGGCATGCCCTCTCTTGGCCACGCCGCCTTCTTCGGTACAGGGGCCTATATCGTCGCTGCATCGAGCTTTTTCGGCGTGGGGGGGTATTTGGGTATCGCGATCGGCGCGGCCATCGGCGGCGTGGCCGGTGCCGCGATGGCTGTTGCCTCCCTTCGCGCCAGGCATGCCCATCTGCTGCTTGTGACGCTGGCGTTCGGCCAAGTGTTTTGGGGAATTGTCTTTAAGTGGCGCAGCGTAACGGGTGGAGACGACGGGCTTATCCACTCGCAAGGATTCGGATTCCCAACAGCGTTTGGACACGGTTCCAATCTTTATTTCGGTATTTTCGCGGTATTCATCGTGGTCATGGCGATTTATTTCGCGTTCGCTCGAGGCCAATTTCGATTGATCCTCGAGGGGCTGCGCAACAATGAAGGCCGTCTGCGAGCCTTCGGCTATGATGTGAACACTTACCGCTTGCACGCCTTCATCCTATCCGGTGCGCTCTGCGCTACTGCAGGCGGCGTTTATGCAATCTACGCTGGCTTCGTGTCGCCCGACCTGTTTGGGATCAACAGCTCAGCCAAGATCCTTCTGATGACCATTATCGGCGGCGCCGGCACGTTCCTCGGGCCTATAGCCGGCGCGTTTAGCCTCGTGGCACTCGAGGAACTGCTGTCGGCTTGGACAGCACGATGGATGTTGGGCCTTGGACTAATCTATATCGTCGTCGCGATGGCGACGCGAGTTAGGTTTCGCTTCGTGGGATGGCAGCGATCCGGGCCACTCGCGCGCGAAGCGCCGGCTACGCGCGTGGTCAAGGTGCCATGACAACCGAAACGGGGAAAATCCGTGTTCGCGGGTTGGAAAAGTCCTTCGGCGCGGTACAGGTTATCAGAGGCGTAGACTTAGACATTTCCGGCACGCAGCGGCATTTGATTATTGGGCCGAATGGCGCCGGAAAGACTACGTTCTTGAATCTGCTTTCTGGCCAATTGTCGGCAAGTGCCGGCGAGATTGAATTTAACGGTGAGACGATCACGCACCTGCCAGTCCATCTGCGCGCGCGTCGTGGGCTAGGAAGGACATTTCAGATCGCCAGCCTGTTTCAGGGCCTGAGCGTGTGGGACAACATAACTCTCGCAGCCAGCGCGCCGGCCGCCTCTGATCGGTCGCGCGACGCGATCGCGAGCCGGGCTGCCAACGCGCTCGAACAATGCGAACTCGAAACGAAGCGATCGTCGCCGGTTCGAAGTCTGTCCTATGGTGAGCAGCGCCGGCTCGAGATTGCATTGTCGCTAGCAACCGCGCCAGCTTTTCTGCTGCTCGACGAGCCAATGGCAGGCTTGACTCAGGATGAACGAAAAACGTTGGCCGCCCGTATTGTCGATCTCAGCAATACAGTCGGCATCGTCTTGATCGAGCATGACTTGGAAATCGCACTTACGATCGCGGAGCGCCTTACGGTCTTCCACCTCGGCAAGGTTGTCGCGGATGGTGGTCCGGACAAGGTCCTGATGGACCCGTTAGTGCGCGAAATCTATCTGGGATAGCGAATGGCCGATCTCCAGCTTGACGACTTGCATGCTCATCTCGCGGGGGCCTACATCATCCAAGGCATCAGCTTGACTGTGCGCGCCGGGGAGACCGTCGTCATTTTGGGTCAGAACGGTGCCGGGAAGACCACGCTGCTGCGGGCAGTCATGGGCCTTTTAGGGCCACCATCCAGTGGCGGTATCCTCTGGGACGGGCACGAGATCAGCGCGGAGCCGGCTTGGTTGCGAGCTCCGCGCGGCATTGGCTACGTGCCGCAGTCAAGGCGGATATTTCCGTCGTTGACCGTCGAAGAAAATTTGAGGGTGTCCCAAGTCGTGGGCGCAGGAGGTGGCGAAAAATGGACGATGGCGGACATTTTTTCGCTCTTCCCGAATTTGCAAGAGAGGCGGCACAGCCGAACGGGGCTCTCGGGCGGTGAGCAGCAGATGCTTGCTATCGGACGCGCCTTGATGGGCGCACCCAAGCTGATTCTGCTCGATGAGCCGACGGAAGGGCTAAGCCCCTTAATGGTCAGCCGCGTGCTGGAGGTGCTTAAGACGCTCCGGCAACGCCGCTATAGCATCCTATTAATCGAGCAGAATTTCCGATTTGCCGCGTCGATCGCCGATGAAATCCATTTTATGCGCGGCGGCCGTATCGTATACAGTGGCCGCTCGATGTCCGAATCGCAGATTGCCACGATTGCTGAGGCTGAGCTCGGCATCAGCAGACGGATTCTTGAGGCGCATGCGAAGAACTAGACGAGGCGATCAACCCCACGTTCGATCCATCGATAGTGGGCGCATCTTTCCAGCGTTTGTCTTCGAACTGTTTAAGACGTACAGCCGCCTGAACAGCGCAGGCGACGATATCGCCCGGGAGTTCGGATTGTCGGCCGCGCGCTGGCGTGTGCTTGGTTCAGCCTGCCAAAGCCCGAAGACCGTGTCCGCCATCGCGCGAGAGCGAGGCCTAACGCGCCAATCCGTTCAACAAATCGTCAACTCATTGGTGGAAGAGGGCTTGGCCAAACTGGTCAATAACCAAGATCACAAGAGTGCCAAACTGGTCGCGCCAACAATAGCCGGAAAGCGGGCGATCCTTAATCTCAATAAACAAGCAATTGGTTGGATGAACAGCATAGCAGGTGCCGTTTCGGCGAAGGAACTGGAAACCACGACCCGCGTCCTCGAGAGACTTCGCATTCAGATCGAGACTGTCGTGACAGATCGCGCATCAGGTGTCGGTTAGAGCGCTCTCATCGAGGCGCCGTGTTTGATTGCGACGACCTTGGACAAGCGAGCATTCAGATCCGCAATCTCTGATTTCGCCGATCTAACGCATTGTCGCCTGTGAACAGTGCGCTGGCTCTCATAAGAGATAGATTCGGGTGAGGGGGCGCTATTTCGGCGAGCCAGGAGACGTGCTGATATATGTTCCTTGCGGATGACCGATATAGCTTTCGAAGCGCTTGCGCAGGTTGCCGGCCTGGGCCTCATTCGAAATGAAGGCGATATATCCATCGGCAAGGCGGCTACTCGCCAGCGGTTGCAGCCCGGCTGGGGGCGCGACGTCGCTGCGCACCGGTATCACGCCGGTAGCGGCCATGCGTTGTTGTCGCTCTTTAGAAATGGCGAAAGCCAGAAACAGTTTAGCGGCGTTAGGATGTGGTGCTTTCGCGAAGATTCCTGTCGTGATCGGGTAAACGGGCATCGGCAAGTCATCTGGGGCGACGAACTTGACTTTATTGAATTGCGAGATCTGATCGAAGGTGACCGGCCGTTCGCCTTTCTCGGTCTCCTGCGCCACGAGGACATGACTTCTTACGAATTTCATATCTTGTTTCAGCAGTTGCTCGATCATTCCCCAGCCGTACTTTTCGACGATCAGGGTATAGAGATAGAGCGTTAGATCGTCGTCGTGCGGATAGGTTGAGACGATCTTGCTTTTGAAAATGGGTTTGAGGAAATCTGGGATCGTGCGGGGCGCATTTGCTTCCGTGACATGCGTTGAATGATAGGCGCTTCCTATCATGACCAGAAACACTGGCAGGAATTCCGCTGCTGGATCCTTAAGATTGGCGGAGATCAGATCGAAGCCGGGCGGTGCGAACGGCTGCAAGGCGCCCTGACGCTTCCAACGCACGTAGTCTTGCGTGGTCTGCAGGATCGCAAGATCGGCGTCCAGGCGTCCAGCCGCGATCTGCGCGTCGATCTTGGGCATCAGATCGTAGCGGCCGGGCGTAATCCGTACCTTGACCTTGGGATATTGGGCTTCGAACTCGCGCACGAAATCAGCGTAGACTTGCGGCGGTCCCTGCAGGTAAGCCGAAACTTCGCCCTCTGCCGCGGCTCTTTGATAGAGCGCGTCCAGATCGATGGTTTGGGCGGTGGACACTGATGCACCACCGCAAAGGGTCAGTGCACTGATCAACGCGTAAATGCATCTTCGTGCTCTGAATTTCATGGTGAAAATCCCCCGCGGTGCCTAGTTTTTTCTCGCTTCCGAATAGGGGTAGATCATGGGGCCTGTCTTATGCTCGGGCGGCCATAGGATCACCTGCCTGGTCGTGTCGCGGAATTGATCGAGGTCGCGACCGGTGACGTTCTGGAACTGCGTGAACACCGTACGCGGCTTTGCCCATTCCCCGTCTTGGCCGAAGGCGATGTCGCCGGCCACGGTCGGGAAGCTGTGGCTGCGCATATAGTCGGCGAGCTTGCTGTGATCGAGACTCTTCGTCTGCGTGACCGCCGTGGCCAGCACCTGACCGGCCGCGTAACCGAACGGAACGAAGCCGTAGCCCAGCGGATCGATGCCTTGGCTTGCCGCCTTCGCTTGGTATTTGGCGAGCACATCCTTGAGACCCGGGAAATCAAATGTCGGAGCGGGCGCGAAGCTCTCCATGATCACGATGCCGTTGACCAGCGGACCGAGTTGCATCTTGATCGGCGTCGCCAGCAAGCCAATCATCGTGCCCCCGAACATCTTCGGCGTGAGTCCGATCTCGCTCGCCGCGCGCAGGATGCCGACCGTATCGGGCGGATAGGCCGCCACGAACACCACATCGGCGTTCGCCGCCCGCAGCCCCCGGACAACCGGCAAGAAATCGGCGGTCGGCGGCGGATAGCCCCGGTCGTAGACGATGTTGAAGCCGAGCGCTTTGGCATTCTCCTTCGCGCCGTCTGCCGCTGTGCGAGCGAACTCCGCGTCGGCAGCAAGCAGCGCCACCGTCCGAGGCTTCGGGTTCTGTGCAGCCGCAAGCTCGAAGAATCCCCGCGAGAATTCCTTCACACCACCGGGTCCGATCGGGACCATGGAGAAGTATCTCGGATAGTTGAAGTGCCGGTTGATCCCGATCGCCATCATGCTGACCGTTGTCTTGTTGTTCTGCATGATGACCGGCATCGCCGGCGCGACCATATTGGTTGCGTAAGGACCAAGTATCAGGTCGACTTTGTCGACGCTGATGAGCTTGGTGTAGATGGCCGGCACGTTCGACGGATTGCTCTGGTCATCGTAGTGGATCAATTCGACCGGGCGGCCTAGCAAGCCACCCTTGGCATTGACATCGTCGCGCCAGATCTCCAACGCAACCAGCAACTGCCTGCCGTTAGGCGCGACAGCGCCGGTGAGGGACATGCTGAATCCGACCTTGATCGGAGTCGCCTGGGCCAGGGCCGCGGTCCCTGTCGAGAGCCACAGGATGACGCCCAGCAGTACGATGGCAAATGCGCAGCACTTGCTGCGAAGTGATGATAGGTCAGACATCGTATCCTCCCATTCTATGATTCGCCGCGGCGTTTGCGCCACGTGCGTTGTGCAAGGCCAGCTAGCGCGACAGGTTTTCGAGAATCTCCACCATCACCGCGACGTCCTTGCTTTCGACGCCGCTCTCCCGGGCCTTCGCGTAGAGTTCGGCCGCGCGATCCAGCATCGGGGTTGCACGGCCGAGCTCGGCCGCCATCTGTTGCGCTTGGGCAATGTAGTGCTCGAGCATGGCCGAGGTTCCCATCGGGGGCGTGAACCTGCGGTCTGCCATCGCCTGGGCGCGCGCGCTAAACGCGCTTGATGCTCCGCTGCCGCTGGAAATCGCCTTGATGGCGGACGATGGGTCGATGCCGGCTTTCATGCACAGCGACATCGCCTCCGCAGTGGCAGCGATGTGAATGGCGACAAGCAGGTTGTTGATCAGCTTGACCTTCGTGGCCGCGCCGAACGCGCCGAAATAGAACGAGCTGTCGGCAAAACCTTTGATGACGGGGTCGATCGCGCGTGCGGCTTCTTCGTCCCCGGCGAGATAAACGGCGGCTTTGCGCGACGCCACCATTGGCGGTGTGCCGCTCACCTCGCCATCGAGGAACGTGACGCCTTTCGCAGCCAGCGGCGCAATGTGACGGGCCTTCTCCTTGGCATCATACGAGCCCAGTTCGACCACGATCTGGCCGGGTCGGGCGGATTTCAGCAGTCCCGCCACGGTCTCTTCAAGTGCAGGGGCCGAGGCCAGGCAGGAAAGCACGACGTCGGTCGAGGCACCGACCTCGGTCGCAGAATTTGCGCGCCGCATACCGAGCTGCTCAAGCTCAAGTGTCGGGCGCCGGCGGAAGCCCACCACATGGAAGCCGCTCTTGATCAAGTTCTCGGCAATCGGCGTGCCGATGTTGCCTAGCCCTATGACGCCGACCGTCTGCATGTCTTCCTCCCACAGTGTCCTCTGGCTTCCAGCGTTAGCGCCGCGGGCCAGTTATGACTCGGCTCACGAGAGCTGCGAGTTGCGTCAACCGACTTCAAGTGATTTTGAGGAAAATGAGAGACTGACGTTGATCCGCCCCTCCATCAATGTCCACTCCCGCACGCTGAAGGACCGTGCGCCCGAGCGGACGAAGGGGTCGATCGCCGCAAGGGTCCGTGCGTGCTCGAGACTGTCCACGTTGAGGATGGTGAGCCCGTCGCCGATGGCGGCACCGTCGCCGGCGCCAAGGGGCCCGGACGCAAACAGGATGCCGGCGCGCTCCAGGCCGATCATGTACTGGAGATGCTCCGGCAGCAGGCTCTGGATAAGTTCCGTCCGTCCGCTGCCCTTCGAGATCACGGCATAAAGACGCTTGCGCAGCATACCTTTGGTGAGCTCTGCGATGCGCTCCTGCGGCGTCGTCATGCTCTTCTCCCAATCACAGGCGCTTTCCCCCTCAGTCGAGGAATCCTGGGGGCGGAAGGATGCCCCACAGGTTCGCCGCGGTCGGGTCCTTGGCCCATACTTTGGGAACCTGTGGCTGGTCTCTGTGCCACGGCCGCGGTTCGAAATATCCGAGGTCCTCGTCGTAGATTCGGTCGAGCTCGCAGAACAGTTCTACGACCTGTCCGTCGGGGTCACGATGATAGGCGAAGATGTTGTGTCCGATGCCATGGCGTCCGGGTCCCCAGATCAACGGGTAGCCGTTGCGAGAGAGGAAATCGCATGACGACTGAATATGCGCCCAGTCGCGCAATTCGAACGCGATGTGGTTGAGACGTATACGCTTGCTGTCGACCAGATTGATGGTGTGATGATCGGGCCCGCAGCGCAGGAAGGCGAAGAAGTCACCCATCCAGTCGGAGACACGAAAGCCCAGCACATCGACATAAAACTGCACGACCTTCTTTACGTCGATCACGTTGAAGGCGACATGGCCGAGCTTCGTCGGTACCACTCCCTTCTCATTGAACTTTTGTGGGCTGGTTGCTCGCTCATTGAACACCATCATCTTTGTGCCCGCGGGGTTCTCAAAAACCACCATGTCCGCGATACCGGGCTCCGGGTCTTTCATGCGCTGGGTGGTGATGCCTTGAGCTTGAACCTGCTTCTCGAAGTCTCCAAGATCCGCGGACGGCGCGATCTGGAACGCAAGTGCCGTGCAAAGTGGCGCCTCGCCATGACGGATGACGACGGAGTGATGGTCGTTTGTGCTCGCGAGGTAGGCTGCCTGCGGAGTCTTATCAACCAGCGTGAGCCCCAAGATCTCCGTATAATAGGCAACCTGGCGGTTGACGTCGGGTGTTGTAAAGTTGGCGTGGCCGATGCGGCGTACCTTGATCATTTGCGTTTTCCCCTAAATCACACTGCGTTTCTGGTCTGAGGCGCGCATATACTGCTACGCCAACGGTGTTGTCATTTTGATCCTCGGGACGTGTTCGAGCGCCGCCAAGACCTGGTTGGCCGTCGTCCGGTAGTGCCTATCGAGAACGCGGAGCGCAGCCTTTGGGTTGCGCGCGAGGGCGGCATCGCAGATCTTTTTGTGCTCGGCCGCGGTATCGCGAACGAGTTTTGGCCTTGGCGCAATTCGGGCTCGAACGGCGCGGTGCCGCTCCGCTTGATCGAACAACAGCCCCGCGAGTTCGAGTAGCCATGGCGACCCGCAAGCATCCAGAAGCGCGAGGTGGAATTGGCGATGATGCCTGAACCAAAGTTCGGCTGACGTGCCGGCACGGTTCGGGACCGGCACGCGCGAAAGCGCATGAAAACTGGCGACGACGCGCGTCTCCCAGGCAATATCCCCCCGCCGTATCGACCGAACGAGAGCTTCCCCCTCGATGAGAACGCGGGTTTCCATCGTGTCTGCGACGTCGGCGGTGGTCAGCGGCGCAACGCGGAAACCTCTTTGACCGACCGTCGTGACGAGACGTTCCGCCACCAGACGCGAGAGCGCTTCCCTGAGGGGGCTGATGCCGATGCCGTATGCTTCGCGCAAGTTGTCCGACCGCAGCGGCGCTCCGGGCGGCAAATGCCCCCAGACAATGTCCTGACGCAGTCGCGTATAGACTGCTTCGCCCAATGTTCGAAATTCGTTGGAGGTTGCATCCCGCGATTCCACGGCTTTGGCTACGGCGCGTTTCATGAGGCTATTCCAACGATGAGAGGAGTCAGCTTATCACGCTTGGTACAACCTTAGCTGCGGAAGACGGATTTTGGAAATCCATCCGGTATTTCCAAAATATGTTGCCAATTTCTCGGCCAATGTCTAGGGTTTTGAAAGTCCGGCATGCCGCAGAAGCGCGCCGACAAGAGGAGGGACTAAATGAGCTTGTCAAAGTGTTTGGCCGCGCGTGCTCAGGTGTTCATCATCGCCATGATGACGGGGCTGATTGCGGCCGGGGGCGTCGCAAGTGCCCAGGACTATCCGGCACGGCCAATTCGCGTGATCGTGGCCTCGTCAGCTGGCGGCACCAGCGACGTGTTTATGCGGGCAGTGGCAGAACAATTCCAAAAACGCACAGGTCAGCCGCTCGTCATCGAAAATCGTGCAGGTGGCGCTTTCAACATTGCCGCGCGCGCATGCACTGAGGCGCCGCCGGATGGCTACACATTGTGTGTGATGCCCAATGAGCCGGTCACTTATAACCTTTTCCTGTTCAAGAATTTGGGCTTTGATCCCGACAAGGGTCTGGTGCCGATCACCAATCTTCTGTTCATGACGCAGACGTTTGCTGTCAGTCAGGCGCTGAATGTCAAAACTCTTTCCGAGCTTGCAGCGTTGTCAAAGGCGAAGCCTCGGACTCTGAGCTATTCCGCTCCTGCACACGCACAAGCGCTTTTTGTTGAACGGTTCAAGGAAGAGGCGGGTGCCGACTTGGTTCGGGTGCCGTTTAGAGGCGGCGGTGACGCCGTCACCGGCTTGCTATCAGGGACAACACCTGTTGTTTTCATTGCGTTGAGCAATCTCATCGGTCAAGTGCGTGCCGGCAGCGTTCAGCCTCTGCTTGTCGACAGCGAAAAGCGATCCGCCTTGATCCCCGATACGCCGACCCTTCTGGAGTCTGGATATCGTGGGGACATCACGCGGAGCTATTTCGGCCTGTTCGCACCCGGCGGCACGTCCCAAAGTCACATCACCAGGATTCATGGCATCATCGCCGACATTGTTGCCGACCCTTCATTCACCGACCGGAATCTTATCCAGCGCGGCCTCGAGCCGGCTATAACCACGTCCGAGCAGTTCGCGGCGTTTATCAAACAGGATCGAGCGGCGTCAGAACGAATTGTGAAGGCTTCCGGCCTGGAGCCGCAGTGAACGTTGGGCTTAAGGACAGCTTATGCCCGCACGTTTGAACGTCACTGTCTTTCCTGGAGGATTCAACCTTCCACTTTGGGCAGCGCTCCAAACGGGCGCCTTTGCGCGTCAGGGCCTCGACATCCAACTTCATTTCACGACGAGCTCCGTGCATCAGCTTTCAGGGCTGGTGAACGGTGAATGGGAAATTGGACTCACCGGCTTCGATAATGTTGTCGCCTACCAGGAGGGGCAGGGTGAAGTAAAGCTCGAACGCGAGCCGGACCTGTTCGTGTTCATGGGCGGGGACAATGCCTTCCTCCGATTGGTCGTGCAGAAAAACATTGATAGCTACGCGGCGTTGCGCGGTAAGACGTTGTCGGTCGACGCGCTCACGACCGGTTTCGCTTTCGTGTTGAGAAAAATGCTGAAGCTGAACGGGATTTCAGAAGAGGACGTGCGTTTCGAATCGGCAGGTGGCGCCTTGCAACGCTTCGAAGCGCTGTTGGAGGGTCGGCACGCGGGAACGCTGCTTGTCACACCGTTTGATCTGATTGCGCAACACCGTGGCCTGCGCGTCTTGCAACGTGCGTCGGAAGTTCTGCCTCACTACCAGGGAATTTGCGGGGCGGCGCGACGCGGCTGGGCCCGGGACCATGCTGACGAGCTAGTTGGGTTTATTCGTGCTTACACAGAAGGGCTGGATTGGCTGTACGATCCAGCAAACGCCACCGCGACCCAATCGTTGCTAGTGTCGAAAGTACCCAACATGTCCAAGGAACTGGCGGCCGCCACCTGTTCCATCCTGGTCTCGAAGCAAGGTGGGTTCGAGCCGAAGGCGCGCCTCGATGTGCGCGGCATCGAAACGGTTCTCGGCCTGCGCAGTGAATTCGGTCGGCCCGTCAAGTCGCTTGTCGAGCTACGGAAGTACGACGACATGACCTACTATGAGCGCGCGACCGCGACGGGCTGATGCGGCAGGACCCGGGGCCGAATTGGGCGGAATCGACAGATGCTACATTATGCCCTTGGTTTTGAACTCCTCGATTTCGTCGGGCTGGAGACCCAACTCAACCATCAAAGTTTCTGAATGCTCTCCTAGAGCGGGCGGCGGGCGGTGCTCAATATCGCGCTGCCCGTTAATCCAGATAGGTCGCTGAATGCCAACGACTTCGCCTTGTACAGGGTGGTTCACCTTATAGAACGTGCCCAGATGACGAACTTGCGGATCGTCGAGCACGTCGGCGATCGGCTGGATGGGAGCGAACGGGACGTCGTAGCGGTCTAGGATCTGCATCCAGTCAGCCCGGGTTTTGGTTGCAAAGTCCGCCGCAAGGCTCTTTTCGAGCTCCGCAAAATAACGGACCCGACCGTCGCGGGTAGAAAAGCGGAGGTCGTGCTGCAGATCGGCCCTTCCAATCGCTGCTATCAGTGAGTCCCAGAACTTTTGCGGCGAGGAAAGGTGAATCGCTAGAAGTTTTCCGTCCGCGCAGCGAAATGCAAATGATTGGGAGGTTGCAACGCGAGTGCGAGCGTCACTTTCGATTCCGAGTTGCGTATAGTTGGCAAAGGAGTCCGGAATAAATGAAATGGCCGCTTCCAGCATATTGACCTCGACGCGAGCTCCTTGCTGGGTTCGCTCCCGATCAACCAAGGAAGACAGGATGCCATTACAGGCGTACATTCCCGTGACGTTATCGGCGATGGTGGGGCCGCTTGTTCGAGGATCCTCGGGATCGAGAAGAAGGCTGTACATGCCGCTGAGCGCAGTCGCCACGGCGTCGTAGGCGGGGCGGCTCGAATACGGTCCGGAGGGACCGAAGCCGGTGATTGAACAGACGATCAATCGAGGAAATTCCGACATCAACTTCTCGGGCTGCAGATCCAGCCGAGTCAGTACTTCGGGTCGAAAGTTTTCAATCAATACGTCCGACGTGCGAAGTAGTCGCTTGAAAACGCTTCTTCCTTCCGGTTTCTGCAGGTCAAGCGCAATGCTGCGCTTATTCCGGTTGTATGCCGCAAAGTGCGGACTATAGAGACCGCCACGAAAGCTACGAAAAGGATCGCCCCCGTCGCGGCGTTCAATCTTTATGACATCGGCACCAAGATCGGCCAGCATCATTGCCGCGAGTGGTGCGGTAATCATGGTTCCGAGTTCAACGACGCGGATCCCAGAGAGAGGTGCTGTCATTCTGCTTCCACTTAGAAATTACTCGGGTTTAGCGCCAGTCGCCTGAATGATCTTGCGATACTTCAGCATGTCCGCTTCCATCATGTCCTTGAATGATTGTGGCGTCCCTCCCGCAAGCTCGCCTCCGACTTGACCGATGCTTTCAACGACTTCCGGAGACTGCAACACGCGATTGAATTCCGCATTTAGCCTGGCGATGATTGGCGCGGGCGTCTTGCCCGGGGCCACCATGCCGTACCAGGTCACGAATTCATAATCGGGAAAGCCTTGTTCCGCGAAAGTCGGAATATCCGGCGCACTCTTTAGCCGGTGCGCGCTTGTGATGGCGATGGCTTTCGCTTTTCCCGAGTTGACGAGTTGGCTCGCTATTGCGGCCCCCAGGAAGGTCCCCTTGATGTGGCCGGCAACAACGTCCTGAAAGGCGGGATTGACCCCCCGATACGGGACCATGAGTGCATCGAACTTGGCTAGCTCCTTAAACCATGCAAACCCGAGTTCATGGGGGCTGCCCGGGCCAAGTGATCCGAAGCTGAACCAGCCGGGGTTCTCTCGCGCGTGCTTGATAAGCTCCGGAAGCGTATTCATCGGAACCTGCGAGGAGTTCACAACGAGTACCAAAGGAACACGAACGAGCTGCACGATCGGCGCAAAGTCCTTCGTCGAATCATAGGGCAGGGACTTGTCGAAACTGGCGTTTATGGAGTGGGAGTCGGTGATCAACCCGAGCGTATATCCGTCCGCGGGTGCCCGCGCGACGGTCGTTGTTCCGATGATCGTGCTGCCACCCGGTCGATTATCGACAACGATGGGCTGCGACAAGGCTTCAGAAAGCTTCGCGCTCACCACCCTGGAAACCATGTCAGTGCCGCCACCGGGGGGATAAGGCACAACCCATCGGATGGGCTTGCTGGGATATTGGTCAGCAAACGCAGCTGTCGTAAGCACGAAAACGGCACCAAGAGCAGTCAAGAGTCGTTTCGATCTCATGTTGTTCGTCCCTGTGCTATGGCGATGTCGCCGCATTTGAGACCGCCTCATTTTCCGTGCGTTCCCATATTTCGCGTGCAATCGGATTGCGCATCTCTTCTGCTACATGGCCGACTAACCCGATTGCCCGCCCAATCACGGCAATGCCGCGACAAATCTTCCATGAAAAGCCGAGCTCGCAGAGAATTGCTCCAATCGCTCCCGTCGCGTTGATCGGAAGCTGGCGGGACAGCCTTGTCTCTGCCGTGCGAGCGATGGCTTCCAGGAGCCGCACATATTTCCCCCTGAAATTGTTGCGCTCAGCAATCGCGAAAAGAACTGGGGTGCGCGGATCAATCGGCTTGTGCACCGGATGCCCTAGGCCCGGCACAGGTATTTTCCGTTGAATATGATCCTCGACGATCTCCGTTGCGACGGCATCGATGTCGAGGCAGTCACCCTTTCGGTCGAACGCCTCTTGCAGGATGCGTGCGACCGCTTCTGATCCGCCGGCGAATACGCTACCGACACCAAGAAGGCCCGCGGCGACGGCGCCTTGGAGAGCCTCGGGCGCCGACAGATGGATTAATCGGGACGCTATTGCTTGAGGGGTCAAGCCGTGCTCGACAAGCGTGACCAGAAGCGCATTGAAGGTCTCCGATTCAGCCGCCGTGGGTAAGCGTCCGCTGATTTCCAGGAAGGCCATGTCGCCCAAATTGAGCTTGCCCAAAAGATCGTTCACCAGATCGAAGCCGCGCACGACGATCTTGTCGGGCGAACTCCAGCCCATGTCAGATTGAATTTTCTTCGTCCCTGTCATGTCGTGCCTTGTCTCCTTGGCTGTCCGTCTAGCGGACATCCGCCCGGTACATGGACATCAAAATAAACAATTGTTAGAGTGTCAAGCGAGCCCTTCTGCTGAAGCGGATGTCGGACGTTTTGGTTTGCGGCGGATATTGAAGCGAGCTTCGACCATGGCCTTTGTCGGTTCGACACAAGCAACGGGTGTCCGTTCGTCGGGACTATCCGACGGGGAAGACGATCCCGATTTCGTTCGCGCTTTGGCTCGCGGGCTTCAAGTTATCGAGGCGTTCGATGCCGCGCAGGAGCCACAAACCCTCTCGGAGTTGTCGATCAAGGTTGGCCTGAGTCGTGGCTCGACGAGACGATTGCTACTGACGCTCGAGCACCTGGGGTATGTAGGGAGTGCAGCGGGGCGTTTCTTTCTTCTGCCGCGCACACTGCGTCTGGGTCACGCCTTCTTGTCCTCTCAGCCCGTATGGCACTTGACCCGCTCGTATCTCGAGAAACTGGTAACGGCGACAGGGGAGTCGGCATCGATCGCGATTCTTGATGAGACCGACATTGTCTACGTTGCGCGTGTTTCCGCCCGACGCCTCGTCAATGATACGATTGGGATCGGCACGCGCTTCCCGGCTTACGCTAATTCCATGGGAAAAGTGCTGCTAGCGGCCTTGGCGGAGAAAGAATTGAAGCGGCGACTTTTGAAGCTGAGCTTAAGAAGGATAACGGAGCACACGATTGTCGATAGGAGTGAGCTCGTCAGTGAAATACAGAAGGTGAGAAAAAACGGATGGGCAATTAATGATCAGGAGATGCAGTTGGGCTTGAGATCGATTGCAGTTCCGCTGCGTGATTCCGAAACAAATATCGTCGCGGCACTCAACCTGAGCACCAACCCAGCGCGCGCTTCGTTGAAGACTCTAGAAAAGCAGTATCTACCGCTATTGATGGAATGCGCCAACGAGCTTTCGGCGATGATCGCATGGCACCGGAACGTTCGTTGATGCGCTTGCCCTTTTGCCATCCGTCTCTTC
>Ga0075420_100001760_pt1 | contig 18459 bp, 18 predicted proteins | sample SoiMetdeltSBSDD4_FD_75296 | JGI IMG/M metagenome (GOLD analysis project Ga0075420, IMG submission 75296) | Bulk soil microbial communities from a Populus tree surrounding site in Tennessee, USA - Soil MetaG P. deltoides SBSDD4 | ecosystem: Environmental > Terrestrial > Soil > Tree plantation... | reverse complement strand
TATATATTTATCAGTTAAGAAACGCATTGCTCGTTGGTACCAATCAAAGCAGGTATATGGTAATGGGAACCGCTGCTGAAGCGATTGCCAATGTCGTGTTTGACTATACATTGATCTTTGGCAAATGGGGCATGCCTGAATTAGGATTCAATGGCGCTGCCTATGCATCAATCATCGCCGAGTTCATGGGCATGTTTGTAATTTATATTGTAATTCATCAGAAAGGAATAGCGCAACAATATGCATTATTCAAAAACCTGCGCTGGGATAAAAAGAATGCATCTTTGATCACGGCGATGTCTGCTCCGTTATTGTTTCAACATGCGATCAGTATTATTAGTTGGGAATTCTTTTTTATCCTTATTGAAAGAAATCAACCCGCGGATATACCGCAGGCGCTTTCCAATGTAATGCGTAATGTATTTGGCATTTTTGGGTGTATGAGCTGGGCATTTGCATCAACGAGCAATAGCATGGTAAGTAATATTATCGGTCAGGGCAGAAAGGACCAGGTCATTCCTCTTATCAATAAAATCGTGAGGCTTAGCACAGGCATCGCCCTGGTAATTTGTCTGCTTCTCAATTTGTTTCCACAGGCATTTCTATCAATATTCGCACAGGGAGACGAATTCATAAAACAAGGAATTCCTCTCATCAGGGTGGTATCCCTTGCTATGATCTTAATGTCATTCTCTGTTGTATGGCTTCATGCCGTTACCGGCACAGGAAATACAAAGGTTACGTTCCTTATCGAGGCGGCAACGATCATTTTATATTGTATCTACATTTATGTAGTACTCGAAATGCTTAAACTTTCGATAACTATCGGGTGGATGAGCGAATGGCTATACTGGACATGTATGTTCATTCCCGCTTTCTTCTATTTAAGAAGTGGAAGATGGAAGAAGAAAATTATCTAAAACCCTGTCCTCCGCCTGAGGCGGAGAGACTTAGATTTAATCTTTCTCGGTATCTAAATAGTGTACTATTTCGGATTAATCAAACGAGTAAGATTTGGCAATCAACTTCGGTAACTCCGATCAGGCTTCCGTTGCGACGCCTTGTTTATGGTTTTGTTCCCTGATAAGCTTTTTCCTTACTAATCTTTACATCTCACCTTACTAACACATTCCAACCTACCGCGTTTGATTAAAATAGTTTTTGAGTTTGATTCTTTAATTATCGAGTCTCCTGGTTCGATTACAAAGCAAGTATCAGAAAGCGGAAAGGCAACTGTGTACCACTTTTTTTTATTGTCAATAAAATATGACGGAGTATGCTCGGTTGTCTTTGAAGAAACAACACCCTTTATCTCATCTTTTACAATTTCACATTCTAATTTATTGGTTGAGTAATTGTAACGATATTGAGTAATAAAAACGAAGAGGCCAACCAACACACTTATTAAATATATATTTATCTTTTTTTTATTCATTGTGATGTTCATATAAATTCAGCCTCTAATTTAGTTCACTAAACACAACAGCCCAATAAATTGAATCTTCTTGCTGAATAGAATTACTTAAAGTAAAAGAGTGCGACGCAACGAAAGCTTAATAGTAATTCTGAAGATGGGTTCCAATAACACATCAACTAAAAAATAATTCCTTGCAAATGAGACTGCATCGATCTAAGTCTCTCCGCCTCAGACGGGGGACAGCGGATCAATCGACAAACTGCACCGAATAAATCATCGGCAAATAATTATTAATTGTCTGCCAGCTTTCACCACGATCGGGTGAGAAAAATAAATTACCGGTAGTAGTACCAAATGCAAGAGTGTCGCCTGAATTAGTAAGACAATGACGATAAACGATATCAAAACATCCTTCCTGAGGTAATCCATTTCGTTGTTCCTTCCAGGTTTTGCCTCCGTCGTCAGTACGACAAATACAAAGAGCACCTTTTATAGCAGTTCGTGTCATATCACTATTTGCAGGAGCTACCCATGCCTGGTTTGGATTGTCCTCGGCAACGGCGATTGCAAAACCAAATCTTGCAGTGCCACCTTTTTGTCCAACATCTTCCCAATTCATCGCGGCATCTGGAGATTTGAAAATGCTACAGTGATTTTGTTGCCACATCATATCAGGGTTCGAATGAGCAGCAACAAGAATATGCGGATCATAACCAGTCTCTGCATTAGGATCGGGTAAAAAATCCGCCCACATACCTTTGTTGCGAATATGCCATGTTTTACCACTATCTGTAGTTTCAAAAACGCCGGCACAGCTGATACCGATATGAATGCGTTCTTCATTTCTCGGGTCAACAACAATAGAATGAATACCTGGCTGATCACGACCGCCGCCAAACCACCCATCTTTTCTTGTTGGATGCTGCCACAATGATTCAACTAACTGAAAATTGTTTCCACCATCTTCGCTTACAAACAAACCACCGGGATCAGTGCCCAGCCAAATGCGCGATGGAAATTTTTTACCACCATGCGCCATTGCCCAGATATATCTTGTAGTTGCAGGAACACCATCCTTGATCTCCGAACCTTCAGGATATGCAGGCGCGGCTACTTCATCCCAGGTCTTGCCCCTGTCAATTGAACGATGAAGCTTAACACCCCAATGTCCATGATCCAACGCAGCCCACCATGTATTTGTTCTCGGATCAGCATAAGCGATAGAAACAGGAATTCCTTCATGAGATACATTTTCTGATTGCCATTTACCATTCTTAAACTGGTAGGAAATAAATCCTTTACGGGTCCCTAATAAAAGCGTTGATTTCATAAACTATAATTTATCCGCCTGATAAGGCTTGCATGATATATATTTCGCTGGTTGAAGAAAACCTGTCGCTTAATTTATTTCGATCAGTGATCATCTTACCATCAATAAAAATATTTACATGGCGGCGAAGACTTCCCCTTTCATCAAGCACATAGCTCTGCAAACCCGGATAGTTCGATTCTATTTCTTTAAAGATATCTGGCAGCGTCTTTCCATTCGCTGAGGTATCTTTCAGCTTTGGAAAAAATCTTTTTAAAGCATAAGTAAATTTTACTGTTGGCACGCTGCAAAATATGAAGGGCTAAGCTAAGAATAATTTGCAGTAAATAGAAGTCAATACACTTTTCTGTAACTCGCGGCAACGCTGCCATGCAACCCAACGATCGGGGCTTTCTTTTTTTCAATCCTTATTTCAACCTCCTTGATCACACTGTATTTTGCATAAATCTTTTCAGCAATAGACTGGGCAATCGTTTCAAGCAATTCGCGGGGTTGGTCCATCTCATCTTTGACGATCGTAAATAACGCAGCATAGTTCACCGTTTCATTTATTGAATTGAGCAAATGATCTTCTGCAGGAAATTTTGCCCATACATCCACTACGAATTCACCGCCCACTTTTTTCTCTTCCTCAAATAATCCATGAAAGGAATAAAACTGCAGGTCTCTTAATTCAATAGTGAACTCTCCCATCACAACAATTTAACCATTAAACAATTCAGCAATTTATCAATGGAAACCCTTTGCTCCTAACCATCTTTCGGCGTCAAGTGCCGCCATACAACCGCTACCTGCCGCTGTTACTGCCTGCCGGTACACCTTGTCCTGCACATCGCCACTGGCGAACACTCCTTCCAGATTTGTTCGTGAAGTACCCGGAACTGTCTTGATATAACCCGCTTCATCCATATCCAGCCAGCCTTTAAAAATCTCTGAGTTTGGCTGATGCCCGATCGCTACAAAAAATCCGCTGACCGGGATGGTTTGGGCTTCTCCTGTCTTATTGTTTTTGACCCTTACCCCATCAACATGACTTTGGCCCAACACTTCTTCCGTATCGGTGTTCCAATAAATTTTAATATTCTTTGTATTCAGCACTCTGTCCTGCATCACTTTGCTTGCACGCATGGCATCACGCCGGATAAACATATGAACAGTAGTACAAAGTTTGCTTAAGTATAAAGCTTCCTCTGCTGCGGTATCACCCGCACCAACAATCGCTACTTCTTTATTTCGAAAGAAAAAACCGTCACATACTGCGCACGCACTTACACCAAAACCGTTTAACCGTTGTTCACTTTCCAATCCTAACCACTTTGCAGAAGCGCCAGTGGAAATGATCACTGCATTTGCTTCAATCCATTTTTCTTCATCAATCTCGATCTTATAAGGATGTGATGAAAATTCAACTTTGGTGGCAATCCCATACCGGATATCTGCACCCATTCTGTGCGCCTGCTTTTCAAAATGAACCATCATTTCCGGTCCTTGCACACCATCGGCGTAACCTGGATAATTTTCTACATCAGTTGTAATAGTTAGTTGTCCTCCGGGTTGGATACCCTGGTACAATACCGGTTTCAAGTTCGCTCTTGCAGCATAAATGGCAGCGGTGTAACCAGCAGGTCCTGATCCGATGATAAGGCAATTCACTTTCTCGTTCGTCTTATTGTCCATTCTTTTCGTTTTACAAAAGTCCCTCTCCTTGCTTCCGCTTCGCTTTACTCAGCGTCGCCATGATGGGGAGAGGGATTAAGTATTCGTACAAAAATAGCGTAATCGATGTATCATGCAGTCAGCACAGTGACTATGTTGATAATCTTCAAAAAGTCACCTGGGAATTATGATCGTTCGAAACTGCGGAGCATAACCACCAAAATATCCTAAAGCACCATTGCTGATATTGCTTAAAACTTTTGTTGGTGATCCAAATGGATTGCCAATGTTTGCATAACTGAATTCCATTGTTCTCCAGAAGTCAAATGTTGCCTTATCGATCTGGCAAAGTTTTAATGTAACAGTATCGCCTTTTTCAAATAACGTATAATCATCCGGCAGATCCTGAGTTCTGTCTACTCCTCTTTCCACTTCAACTTCATAGGTAGTTCCATCGATAATCTGATCATCAAATACCGAGGTAAATGCAGGATAAAAGCCTTCACTGTTCCTTTTTGTGAAGTACCGGATATAATCGCCAAAGCCCGGCTGATCAGTCGCTCTAACCATCACCACTGCCTTATTTGGATCATTATTTCCCGGCGCCGGTTTCGAAAACATGGAATCAATTTTCCTGGTGATTGCCGGTATTTTTGTGGTTGCAGCATATTCTTTTCCCTCTGCAACGATACGTAAAGAATATTGAGTGTTTGTTTGCCCTATAAATGCGGTACCAAGATTTGAAGAGTCTATCGAATAAAAATAGAATGTGTACCCATTAGCAAGCGGTACAGCATATTCTTTCAGCTTATGTGTGAAGACTCCATTGGAAACGTATACCTCGGCGTTTCTTACAAAACTTGCAGCAAGAATATCAGGAGTTATTTGCGCAAAAAAATCCTGGCTCTTACTTAAAATAACCAAAGGTGGCTGATTTGTTTCAATGGTTGCTTCAACCACAAGTTTTGGCGCGGGCTCATCAAGATCGAATGTTACTCCTTTTTCGCAAGAGATAAGGATAAAGCTTAGAGCGATTAAACAGAACAGGTATTTCATAATCCTGATCAAAGGTAAAAGCTGTGTTAGTGATTTTATTTACGAATATGATAAAAAAGAAACAGTCCCGACAAGTCGGGACTGTTCTAGTTTAACCCATCAATTTATTATCCTAAATAAGCTTTTAAGGCATTACTGTAGCGAGCTTTTTGCAAACGCTTTATCGCTCTTTCTTTGATCTGGCGAATACGTTCTTTGGTAAGATCATATTTCTGCCCGATCTGTTCGATAGTTACTCCATTTTCACCATCAAGACCGAAGTAAGCATTTACAATTTCAGCTTCACGTGGAGAAAGAGATTTCAGAATGCGGCGGATCTCATTGCGCAATGAATCTTTCATTACGTCATCATCCGTATCATCGCTTCCTTCCAACAGATCACCCATGGCTACGTCTTCCGCTTCATGCACGGGTGCATCAAGACTCGTATGACGAGTGTTGCTTTGGAAAATGTTGTTGATCTCGGTCTCACTCATTTCAAGGATCTCAGCTAACTCTTCAGTACTTGGCTCTCTTTCATGTTCCTGTTCAAAAGCCATGTAAGCTTTGTTAGCCTTGTTGTAGGTGCCAATTTTGTTTTGAGGCAGGCGGACTAATCTGCCCTGCTCTGCCAACGCCTGAAGGATGGACTGGCGAATCCACCAAACAGCGTATGAGATGAATTTAAAACCCTTGGTTTCATCGAAACGCTGGGCTGCTTTTATCAAACCGAGGTTGCCCTCGTTGATCAGATCGCTAAGTGAAAGGCCCTGGTGCTGGTACTGCTTAGCAACAGATACCACGAAACGAAGGTTTGCCTGCACCAATTTGTCTAATGCTCTTTGTGCGTCAACCGGATTGCGATGAGCCATTTTAATTCGCTGGGCAAGAGTTGTCTCCTCTTCGGGAGTGATCATCGGAATTTTAGAAATTTCCTGCAGATACTTTTCAACTGCCTGGCTGTCTCTGTTCGTAATCTGGGTGGCAATCTTTAACTGCCTCATAATAATAAAAGTATTACAAGTTAATAAACGTGAATAAGAGTCGGTTTGTTCAAGGAAAGTTGCAAAGGGTAAGTTAATTACTACCGTCCAAGTATCTGTGCAAATTTACGCCACAATCGCCGTTTCTCATAGCGTTTGGGGAAAAATGTTTGAGAATGTGAACAATACAAACGGTTGATAAAAATCAAAGCGCCTTGAAACCTAAGCCGGCAGCGGCTTTAAAAGGATTTATTTTTCAGGCTGGAATTTTTATGTGAGTGATCAGCATTGCATAGTAAGATCAGACCATAACTGCCGCATTCCTTTTTCTCAGGTAAAACCAAAGTACCACACCTGAAATTACAAGTAATGATGAGATCAGTTCTGCCTGTGTGAACTCTATTCCAAACACATTCATTTTTGTATTCACCCTTATCTTTTCAATAAAAAACCTCTCAAGACCATTTACGATCAGATACAGGGCAAATAATGTTCCAGGTATCTTCAATCGTTTCCTCAATGACCACAAAAGAAGAAACAGGATAAATGCCATAATTGTTTCATAAAAAGGTGTTGGATAATGTGGTTGTGCTAATTCAAAACAATACTTATCGTTGCAGCCGGGAATTGGATTTGTGGAATCCATCCTGGCCACATTATGAGGATATGTGTAGCCCCACATCCAGTCTGGCAACCAGCTAAAGGGCTTCGGGTTGGTATTTACAATTCCCCAGTCACCATCACCCGATACCTGGCAACCAATACGACCAACCGAATAAGCCAACATCAGGCCCGGCGCTGCCGCATCATTCAGATGCCAAAAACCGATCTTATGTTTTTTAGCATACCACCAAATGGCCAATGCAGCACAGATCAAGCCCCCATAAAAAGTCAAACCCTCAGCAGAAAAGAGAATACTCGGGTCTTTTATGAAATCATTCCAATTTTCAAAAGCATCAAAAAGTTTCGCACCGATCAATCCAAAAACCAAAGCAAGGATCGTTAGTTCACCAACCCTATCCTGTGGCCAGATCCTGATCTTCCTCATCTCCGGTTTTTCCAAAACCTGTTTTCTTTTCTCCCACCATTTTAAACCGGCGAATAATAAACCAAGTGCTATGCCCGCGGGCCAACTACCACGATCTGAAAAAATAAATGCTTGCGGGTCATCTGTAACAGACTTATTCATGATAAACAGCGCAAGTATTTTGTAACCCAGAACAAAGCCCAGTAAGAAATTCAGAAAAAGGTCAATGAATGAAGCGGGCTTGCCCACCATCACCTGCACTTCAGTTGGCTGCAAAAGACCCTGCTTGCTTTTTCTTCTTAATTCTGCCGATAACGTCACCGCCGCAAGAATAAATGAGATCGCAACAAAAAAACCAAATGAGTTGATAAATCTGAGTGGCTGCCATTCCACATTAAAAAGATCACGGAAGGCATAATAAAGATTTGGATACATCAGCTGGCTATTGGTTAGTTCAAATAGTGTCGGCGAATATACAAGAAAGCTACGAGCCACGAGCTATTAGCTATAAGCCGCTTACTGAAAGTTTATGTTGCATTCAGAACGACTAATTGTGTCATAGAGCTAAAAGCTCGCGGTTAGAGGCTCGTGATTATTTAGTTGCAATATTGCCCGAACGCATTGATAAGATTAGAAGCGATCATTTGCGCAGGCCGGCCTTCGATTTGATGCCTCTCTATAAAATGAACGAGCTGCCCATCTTTAAATAACGCGATAGCGGGTGAAGAAGGAGGATAGGGAAGCAAGTGTTCACGAAGCTTTTTTACTGCATCAATATCGAATCCCGCAAAACTTGTAGTGAGATGGTCAGGTTTCTTCTCGCTGTTAAAAACAGCAAGAAGAACGCCCGGTCTTGCGGACCCGGCAGAACAACCACAAACTGAATTGATCATCACAAGTGTCGTTCCTTTTTTTGCGAGCTGCTCGTCTACTTCTTGTGCCGTTAATAACTCGGTAAAGCCATGCTCAGTTAGCTCTTCCTTCATTGGTATTACTATTTCTTCCGGATACATTTTTTGTTGATTTTTAATGGGCAAAATTAGTCAAAAACGAGTCCCAAATGGCTTTGAACTGCCTTGCTTGATAATCTGTCAGAAAAAATTTCCCATTTCGGAAATTATGTCTTTTATAAGCCGTTGATTTGAACAAAGAGTCAGAGAAAAATCATTTTCACTGGCATGGTATATGGTTTGAACTAAACAGGAGGACCGATAAATGATCAAAACAATAAAAACAAAATAGCTATGACACAATCTAAATTTCACAACCGAAACTTCGACAGGAATTTCGACAATATGGTCGATGAACTTTTCAATGGTTTACCTGTCGTTCTTAATGATGGTTACAATTTCCTGACAAAACAAGGTTATGTACCGGTAAACATTAAGGAAAATGCAAATGGTTACACACTTGAAGTGGTGGCCCCTGGTTTTGAAAAAACTGATTTCAAAGTAAATCTTGACAATAGTGTGTTGACAGTCTCTGCTGAAAAGAAATCAGAAGAAAAGGTCGAGAATGAAAAGCAAATTCGTAAAGAATATAGCTATAGAAGTTTTAAACGTTCTTTCACAATTGACGATAAAGTTGATGCAACGGCAGTGGAAGCTTCCTACGTCAATGGAGTGTTGACATTAAACCTTCCGAAGAAAGCGGAGGTCAAAGAAGCAGCAAAAGATATTAAAATAAACTAATCAGTTCTTACTTATAAATTTTTTCTCATAAGCAGTTGGTTTTGGTTTACACCCTGCCGTTTCTACGGCGGGGTTTTTTATTTATACACTTGATAAAATATTAATCACAACCTTGCTGCCTCCTGGTATCAATCAGGTACTGAATTTTCCAGCGGCCATTAAGTCGTACCAACTGAAATGAGTTGACGCCGCAATGAAGAAATTTACCTGCATAATAAAATTTATACGGGGTCCACACAGAAGCAAGCGGCCCGTCAATTTTTATGGTTTCAAAAACAATCCTTTCATCCAGGGAATCTTTTTTGGCGTTACTAATGCTCTTTTCGAAATCAATTACTTTCTCATTCCGGATAAAAATAACCCCATCCGAACGACGCCGTGCAATTGTTTGAAGTATCGCGCTATCAGCAAATGCATCTTTTAGCATTGCACCATCAACATTTCTCATAGCTGTAAAGAGTTGGTTCACGACTGCCTTTACTGAATCTTCGGGTGTTTGTGCTTGCAGAAGCGATGAGAAAGCGATCATTGCTGTTAATAATATCAAAATTCGTTTCATGTTAAAAAACTTTAGATTTTTTTGGACGTTGAATTGTTTATAAATGTAAAGCTACTTAGGACTATAATTTCCAAATTTCTATAAACGGTTATCGAATCTAGTTTTTTAATTTTTAAAACCTAAAGCCATGAAGTCAACGGGTGCCATTCAAATTGTAGCTGTTCTGTTGCTGGTAGCTTCTGCTGCAAGTTGTGAAGTCGCAAAAGAGTATTCCACCAGGGTTTTTAAACCGTCGATACCTCAAAAAAAATCAGACTCAACCGCTATGGCATTAAGGTTTATGGAATTTGATAGTAACAATGCATCTGATAGTATAGACCTGAGAGAATTTGCCGGTAAAGAAATGAACGAACCGCTGCAACCGGCCATTACTCCGAAGGACACAACAAAAAACGAAGTAGTAGCTGTTGAAACCAGACCTGTACCAAAAGAACAGCCGGTCGATGCGACAAAGAGAGGAACTGCCAGAACCAGGAAGATCCGTCAATAAGCTCTTTAAAAATACCAGGCCTTTCAAGCCTAACCATGAATTGCGCGAATCGAATGTCCCTTTGAAATTGTAACCGTGCGTTTGGGAGGAAAGGCCTCTTTTATTTATATCCAAGAATTTTCAACATGCTTTGCGCCGTCTGCTGTTTAGCATACAACCAATCGGTTAGTTTTCCATTTTTGTCATAGCCAACAATTACATGTTTTGGTGACGGGATCAAACAATGTTTTATTCCGCCATACCCGCTTATTTGATCCTGGTAGGCGCCAGTATGAAAGAACCCAACGTATAGTGGTTCTCCATTGGTGTTTTTGGGAAGGAACACTTCATTGATATGCTCTTCTGAGTCATAATAATCATGACTGTCACAAGTAATGCCGCCAAGAACGACCCGGTGATATTCCTGGTCCCATTTGTTGATCGGCAACATCAGAAACTTCTCACCTATACCCCATGTATCGGGCAGCGTAGTGATAAATGACGAATCGATCATATACCACGTTTCTCTGTCGTTCTGTACTTTTTCGCCAATCACACTATAGACATGTGCCATACTTTCTCCTACAGTAAAGCTGCCAAATTCTGTGAAGATATGTGGCATAGGCACTCTTGCTTTTTTACATGCCGTCTTGATGTTGCGGATAATTTCATTGATCATGAACTGATAGTCATATTCAAATCCCAATGAGTGTTTGATGGGAAAACCTCCGCCGATATTTATTGAATCAAGTTCAGGACAAATCTTTTTTAACTGGCAATACAGATTAATGATCTTATTTAATTCGCTCCAGTAATAAATATCATCTTTAATTCCTTTATTAAGGAAAATGTGTAACATCTTTAGCTGGAACTTACTCTCATATCCTTCTATTCTGTCAACGTAAAATTCAAGGATATCTTTTGCCCTGATGCCGAGTCTCGACGTATAGAATGGAAAAGTGGGTTCTTCTTCTGCCGCTACTCGTATCCCCAATTTGAATGGCACTCTGACGGATTTAGCATACTCTCGCAATTCATCCTTATTATCCAAGACTGGAATCACATTGGTGAATCCGGTGTTCAGTAAATTCGCTATACGCCTCGTATAATTCTTTTGCTTGTAGCCATTGCAAATGATATATGTTTCTTTGCTTATTTTCTTTTTGTCGTAAAGTTTTTTGATGATCTCAATATCGTATGCATAAGATGTTTCCAGATGAATGTCGCTTTTGAGCGCTTCTTCTACCACGAAGCTGAAATGCGAACTTTTGGTACAATAACAGTAATGATACTTTCCCTCGTACTTGTATTTCTTAATGGCGGCGGCAAATAATTGCTTGGCTTTTTTGATTTGCATACCAATCTTTGGCAAATAGGATAGTTTCATTGGCGTGCCGTATTTAGCAATCAGCGCCTTCATGTCGAGACCATTAAAATAGAGATTGCCTTCGTCTACTTCCAAACCTTCCTGGGGAAAATTGAAAGTTTGCTTTACAAGGTCGAGGTAGGTGTTGTTCATTAAAAATCCAATGGGTTGTTTGTGGTCAGTTTACTTAACGGCAACAAATGTAGAAGTTTGAGCAATTCAAAAAACAAAAAGCCGGCTATGATTTTTCACAGCCGGCTCCGGGAGGCGTTCTGCAAATTATTTTACTTGTGCAACAAGACCCTTAAATGTCTCCGGATTGTTCATAGCAAGATCAGCAAGAACTTTACGATCAAGCTCTATTCCCTTTTTCTGAAGTTTGTTGATGAATTCAGAGTAAGTCAATCCTTCTTCTCGACAAGCGGCATTGATACGGGCAATCCATAATTGACGATAATTCCTTTTCTTCAACTTGCGACCTACGAACATATAGGTCATACCTTTTTCAACTACGTTTTTGGCAACCGTAAGAACGTTCTTTCTTTTGCCATAAAAACCTTTGGCTTGTTTTAATATTTTTTTTCTGCGGGCCTTACTTGCTGCAGAGTTTACCGAACGAGGCATATCTGAATGATTTTAGATTTAAGAATTTATTTCGGATGAGATCTGATGTCTGAAGTCGGAGGTCTGATATCTGACTTCGTACTGCTGACTTCTTACTTCAGTCTCAACAATCGTTTCACAAAGTCAAGGTTTGCCTTGCTGACAAGACCATCATGACCAAGTGCCCTTTTGCGCTTTTTAGATTTTTTAGTAAGAATGTGACGTTTGAAACTCTTTTGGTGAGTGATCTTGCCAGTCGCCGTGACTTTAAAGCGTTTCTTGGCGCTGGAGTTTGTTTTTACCTTAGGCATTTTACATGCTTTATAATTAACCTTTGAGGCGGCCCGAACAGTCGGAGCTCTTGGTGAGCCTCTTCAGGAATCTTTAGGTAGGGACAAGGCATGCCTTATCTCTATCATCGTTTTTAAGCGGGTCGCAAAGATAGGCGGGAATCAGTGTTTTACAAAGCTGATTTTTAGAAAAAGTAAGTTCATTCTAATCCCAATTCCTTCCGCTGTCTTTTCGGGATCTTCGTCCTTATCATTTCATAACTCGTGTGCAGGTAATTCTTAAGATCTTTCTTGTTAAGTTTCGCAGAATCAGTGCAAAGTACCCATTTTGCCCGGGCAAGGTAGGGCGCTGGCTGAAAACCTGGAGATCCGGAGAGCTCATCAAATTCTTCCTCTGTCACCTTAAAAGAAAACTGGTGGGGTGGTTCAAGACTGGCGACACAAAACATTTTCCCTCCAACGCAAAAACAAAGATCATTTCCCCATTTTACATCCTCTGTAACACCGGGAAATTTTGAACAAATAGATCTAAGTATTTCGATGTCCATAATTGAAGATTAATCTCCATCCGCAAAAGCCAGCGCAAAAACAGTTACCGCCCACAGAAACTCACAGTCCTTATTGTTCCTTAGTTGTGTGGCCAGTTTAATAGTAAAATCTTTTTCCTTCTCGGGCGTATCATTGAATTTTTTGTACTTCGCGTCAAGCATGATACCACAACGCCCAGATTCTGTATTGTCAGATTCCATCGCGGTTCCAAGCAGCATCAACTGTTCTCCCAATTTTTTTTGTTTACTTACATCCAGCGTCTCCATCTCCTTTGTAAATGCAGTCTTTATATCAGGTTGTTTGGCAACGCGGATAAGAAGCTCGCGAAACTCTATATCCATGGTGTCCTTCGACTTTCTAAAACAATCACAGTATTCTTTCGCGGCAGCAGTATAATCCTGGGCCTTAGAACAAAATGATAAACCTGTTACCAGGGTGATAGCAATGATGATCCTTTTCATATATAGGATTAAAAAAAATAGTGATCAGGATAATTAAGCTTTTTTCTTTCCGCTTTTTGGAGCAAACATGGCGAGCATACGACGACCTTCCATTTTTGGCATGCTTTCGAGTGTTCCGATCTCAGCCAGTCTTTCGGCAAATTTTAATAGCAACAGTTGGCCCCTTTCCTGGAATTGTATAGCGCGGCCTTTGAACTGTACATAGGCCTTTACCTTATTACCTTCTTTCAAAAAGTTCTCAGCGTGTTTTGCTTTGAAGTCAAAGTCGTGATCGTCTGTATTTGGGGTAAATCGAATTTCTTTTACTTCGGCCGTTTTGCTCTTGGCCTTCATCTCTTTTTCCTTCTTCTTCTTGTCGTAAAGGAATTTATTGTAGTCAATGATCTTACATACCGGCGGATCAGCTGTTGGAGAAATCTCCACAAGATCGAGTTGCTGGTCCTGCGCCATACGCAGTGCATCCTGCGTATTATAAACTCCCACTTCTACATTTTCACCTACAAGCCTTACTTGCGGCACTCGTATAAATTGATTGATGCGATGTTCGGCTTCTTTACGCGGAACAAATCTTCCTCTGAATCCGCCTTTATTGAAACCTCCCGGTTTGTTGAATCCTCCTCCACCGCCGGGTTTGTTAAATCCACCACCCGTTCCTCCCGGTTTGTTGAAACCACCTGGATTATTACCGCCTGGTTTAAATCCTCCGCCTTGTTGTACTGCCATTTAAATTGTTTAGTTACGCTCCCAACCCCTGAAGGGGAGCAATTGATTTATTTTTTTAAGCCCCCTAACAGGATCGGAGGAGTTTAGTAAAGAATTATTTCTTTTCAACAAAAGCACTAACATCTATTCTGTCTTCAATCTCATTTTTTATTTGACTCACAAAATCGTCAACTGAAATTGCACCAGCATCACCAATCCCCTGTCTTCGCACGGCTACTTTATTTTCATTCATCTCTTTTTCACCCACCACAAGCATGTAAGGTACCTTCATCAATTCAGTATCACGAATCTTCTTTCCGATCTTTTCGTTGCGGTCATCAACCTCTGCACGAATATCTGATTTTTTCAGTTTATCTGCTACATTGTTAGCATATTCCAAAAACTTATCGCTGATCGGGAGCACCTTTACCTGTACCGGGGCCAGCCATACAGGGAATTTACCCGCATAATGCTCCAGCAAAAACCCTATAAACCTTTCATGGGTACCGAGCGGGGCCCTGTGGATAATAAGTGGCGTTTCCGTTTTATTATCGTGTGTAGTGTACTGTAATTTGAAACTCCGGCCTTGTGAAAAATCTACCTGGTTGGTGGCCAGTGTGAATTCGCGACCGATCACGCTCCAGATCTGTACATCGATCTTTGGTCCGTAAAAAGCCGCTTCATCCTGTACTTCCACATAAGGGATATTGGACTCCTTCAAAACATTTCTCACCATCTCTTCTGTTTCGATCCAGAGATCTGGCTCATTTACATATTTGATACCGAGTTTTTCTTTAGAGTGAAGTGAAAGTCTCATGACATATTTATCGATACCGAATATCTTAAAATATTTCAGGTACATATCATTCACTCTTCTGAATTCATCATTGAACTGTTCCTTCGTGCAATAAATGTGAGCATCGTTCATATGAAGACACCTTACTCTCATCAAGCCGAATAACTCACCACTTTGTTCATACCTGTACACTGTACCATATTCAGCTATACGATAAGGAAGATCGCGGTAGCTTTTTGGTTCCGCTGCAAAAATCTTATGATGATGCGGACAGTTCATGGATTTCAGGTAATACTTCTCTCCTTCCAACTCCATTGGGGGGTACATACTATCAGCATAGTAAGGTAGGTGCCCGCTTGTGATGTACATGCTTTCTTTTGCAATATGCGGTGTCACCACCCGTTTGTATCCGGCATCCTGTTCTGTTTCTTTTGCAAGTTTTTCCAGCTCTTCAATCACGATAGTACCATTTGGCATCCACATGATCAACCCGGGCCCAACATCGTCATCCATTGTATAAATGCTCAATTCTCTTCCCAGTTTTCTATGATCTCTTTTTCTCGCTTCTTCTAATAAAGCAAGATGCTCATCCAACTCTTTTTGTGATGGAAATGTGACGCCATACAATCTTGTCAGCTGTTTATTTTTTTCGTCTCCTTTCCAATAAGCGCCGGCAATGTTGGTGAGCTTTACAGCCTTGATCAATCCAGTATTCGGAATATGGGGACCGCGGCATAGATCGGTGAAATTTCCCTGGGTATAGAAAGTTATTTGTCCATCGTCAAGGTTTTGCAACAGATCAAGTTTGTATTCGTCTCCCTTCTCAGCAAAATAATTTATTGCTTCCGTTTTGGGCATTTCCTTCCTGGTATATTGGCTGTTCCGTTTGGCCAGCTCATTCATCTTCTTTTCAATTGCCGTAAGATCATCTTCAGTTATTTTTTTATCACCAAGATCCATGTCGTAATAAAAACCCTTTGGGTTTTCGGTTGCAGGACCTACCCAAAATTTTACTCCGGGGAACATACTTTCCACCGCTTCAGCCATCAGGTGGGCAGACGAATGCCAGAAAGTGCTTTTCCCTTCCGGGTCGTTCCAAGTATAAAGTTTTATCGAGGCATCGTCATTGATCGGTCTTGAAGCATCCCATACTTGTCCGTTCACACCTGCAGCAATCACCTTTCTTGCCAATCCTTCGGAAATTGACTTTGCTATATCCATTGCAGTGGTGCCTTTTTCATACTGTCTTACCGCGCCATCCGGAAATGTAATATTGATCATTAAACTTTGCTTTTACGGGGTGCAAATCTAACAAAGTCCGCCCACAGTTTTTTATTTATCATCTGCTTATAGCCTGCGTCTTATATTGTAACTGATTATATGGTCAAATAGAAAAGCCGTATCCGTTTCCCACCTTCCTGAAGCTGCGAGGCATCACATTAATGTTGGCAAATAAGATTAATAGATTTACCTTTTGTAATACCGGGTGACGTTTCGATAATATTAACATTCCATTCGTGTAGCAGGTTTACATGAATGAACTTATTTATTAGTTTTACATTGTGTTAGCCAGGAATATGAAAAGAATACTACTCACTTTTCTCACTTTTTTACCGGCTTTTTCATTTATAGCATCCGCCCAGGACATTACCGGCATATGGAGGGGATATTTTATCACCGATGATGGCGATCAGTATCGGTTCGAAGTACAACTGGAGCATAGCAACAAAACATTGTCCGGAGTTACCTATTCATACCTTGATAAAAGATTCTACGGGAAATGCACTATGACAGGGAATTACAGTTCGTCGTCGGGAAACGCATTGATACAGGAAATTAAGACAATAGAAGTCAGGATGTCTTTATCAAGTGTGGCATGTATTCAAAAATGTTTTCTTAGTTATGCAAAGTCAGGTAAAGAAGAATTTCTGGAAGGGACATTCAGCAGTGTATTTGAAAAAACTGATACGCTGAACAGAAGAATTAAAGGAGAGGATTGCGGCGGTGGTAAAATGTATTTAAGAAAGGTGGCAACGTCGGATTTCTATGTCGAGTCATTCTTAAGAAAAAAGATTCCAACGCCAAACCAGGCGCCTCCTTTAGCAAAAAATAACCCCACGAATAATACAGTCGCCAAAAACACTCCAAAACAATCAAACACCTCAATCCCTAAAAAAACACCATCAACCTCTAACAACAAGACTGTTCTGGTAAAACCAAAAACTGATACGGCAAGGAAAGCTGACATCCAGCCGTCTGAAAAAGATAAAGGCCTTACGGTAAAACCGAATGCAAAAGTTCCTGAGATCCTAAAGACGAGGGAGAATAATCTTGTAAAAACACTTATCGTTAATTCTGAAAGTGTGAATGTAAAACTCTTTGACAATGGCCAGATAGACAATGATACGATCTCTGTTTATCTCGATAATAAATTAGTACTTTCCAAGAGAAGACTAACAGCCACTGCGCTGAGCATTAATTTAAAAATGGACGAAGAAAACTCTGAACATGAGTTAGTGATGGTTGCAGAAAATCTTGGTGAGATTCCACCTAATACTTCCTTAATGGTAGTAACCGCAGGCGATCAACGCCACGAGGTAAGGATTACTTCCACAGAGCAAAAGAATGCTATGGTACGGTTCAAATATGTAAAACGTGCCAACCCGATACCGCTCCCGTAAAACATTCCCGGCAAATAGATAATTTCTCCTATGTTTACCTCGATGAGAGCCGCTGCTTTATCCGCTTTTGCCTTATCGTTTTCCCTGATTTTATTCTCCCAAAACCTCAATGGTGTGTGGAGAGGCACACTAACACAGGGACCCGGTGGTTGCTTTCGTGTTTATAATATTGAATTGAATATAAAAAACACGGGCACACAGATCAGTGGCGCTTCGTATCACTATTCTGATGTTACCAATTACGTAAAAGAAGATTTTGGCGGCACTTATAATCCCGCTAATAAAATACTAAGCATTAATGAACTGAAAGTACTCACCTTTCATGTGCCACCGGATTGTATCCCCTGCATCAAGCAATATAATCTTACCTATGAAAAAAAAGATAATAAGGAAGTATTGACAGGTGACTGGGGTGGTGTTACCATGAATAATTATGCAAGCTGCCCTCCCGGAAAGATCACGTTATCGAGAGTTGCAGAATCTGATTTTGATCATATCAAGGAAATAAAAGTTGACACAGGAATGATACGCCTGGACTTTTATGATAATGCACAAATTGATGGCGATATCATTTCAGTTTTATTAAATAATCAGCCATTAGCGTCAAATCAAAAACTTACTGCCAAGCCCATCACTCTTCAAATAAAAGTTGATCTTAATAATCGTGAACAGGAAGTGACCATGGTGGCGGAAAACCTTGGCGATATCCCTCCAAATACTGCTCTTCTAATTATCACTGCAGGTAATAAACGATACCAGCTTTATCTTACATCAACAGAAAAAAAGAATGCGCAGGTGCGGTTTATATATGAGAGCACCCAAAAAAATAATCAATAATTATGAA
>Ga0075420_100001758_pt1 | contig 18467 bp, 19 predicted proteins | sample SoiMetdeltSBSDD4_FD_75296 | JGI IMG/M metagenome (GOLD analysis project Ga0075420, IMG submission 75296) | Bulk soil microbial communities from a Populus tree surrounding site in Tennessee, USA - Soil MetaG P. deltoides SBSDD4 | ecosystem: Environmental > Terrestrial > Soil > Tree plantation... | reverse complement strand
GAATACTTCCGGCAGGCATCAGCATCCCCTCTAGGCAGCGCCACCCGGCTCGGCGACGTTGTCTCGATACATGGGCATCAGTACGCGAAAGATCGTCTGTCGCGGTTGCGACTCGCATTCAATGATACCGCCGTGATCTCCGACGATTTTCGACACCAGCGCCAGGCCAAGGCCCGTGCCCGTCGGCTTCGTCGTCACGAACGGTTCGAACAGGTGCGGCAGCAGGTCTTCGGGCACGCCCGGCCCGTTGTCCTTGACGCAGAATTCCAGCGGCAACGATACCCGGGTCTTGCTGCCCGGCCGCGTCAGGCGCACGCCGGGCCGGAATGCCGTGGTCAACTGGATCTCGCCGTCGGACGCGCCCTCGCCGATCGATTCCGAGGCGTTCTTGACCAGGTTGAGGAACAACTGGATCAGGAGATCGCGGTTGGCGAGCACCGGCGGCAGCGAGGGATCGTATTCTTCGACGAATTTGATGTTCCGCGCGAACCCGGAATGCGCCAGCCGTTTCACGTGATCGAGCACGACGTGGATATTGACCGGGTCCCGCTCGATCGGCCGCTCGTCGGTAAAGACCTCCATGCGGTCCACGAGCTTCACGATCCGATCCGCCTCATCGCAGATCAGTCGCGTGAGGGTCCGGTCGTCATCGTTTGCATTGGTTTCCAGCAACTGCGCCGCGCCGCGGATGCCTGACAGCGGATTCTTGATCTCGTGCGCCAGCATGGCAGCGAGCGCGGTGACGGAACGGGCCGCGCCGCGATGGGTGAGCTGGCGGTCCATCTTGTCGGCGATCGTCCGCTCCTGGAGCATCACGATCACGTTCTGCGGATTCTCCGTCAGCGGCGCGACGTGCAAATCGACCAGACGTTCGCCGGGATTGCGTGGCGTCGAGAGATCGACCTTGTATTCGTTGACCGCGGCGCCGCGGGCCCGGGCGGTTTCGATCAACGCCAACAACGGGCTGCCGAACGGCACCAGGTCGCCGAGTGAATGCCGGCGCAGCATCGGCAGCGATGCCTCGAAGAAGGATTCGGCGGCCGCATTGGCGTTGGCCACGCGCCCGTCCGCTGCCACCATGATCACCGGGTGCGGCAACGCGTCGAGCATCGCGTCGGCGGTACCCGAGGGCAACGTAGCCGTGGGCTCCAGGCTGCTCATGCCGCGGCCTGTTCCGGTCCGGAGAATTCGTCGAACGCCGCCATCATCCGAAGACGTACGGCACGGGAATCGTTTTGTGTGAGCACGCTCTCGCGATGCGCCCTCAGGCGCGCGGCGGCGGCGCCCACCGTCTCGGCGGCGGTATCGAGCGCCCAGCCGAGATGCTTGCGGGCATGACGCAGCCCGATGAAGCCGTGATGCGTGAGCATTTCATCGTAGAGTGCCAGCGTTTGCGCGAGCTGCACCGGCAGCGAAGGCGCGCGTTCGCGGCGACCGGTGGCGAGGTAGCGCGCGATCTGTCCGGGCAGCCACGGCTTGCCCTGCGCTGCGCGGCCGACCATGACGGCATCGGCGCCCGATGCGGCAAGCGCCGCGTCGGCATCGTCGAAGGTAGCAATGTCGCCGTTGACGACGACCGGAATCGAGACCGCCTGCTTGACCGCACGCACCGCCGTCCAGTCCGCGCGCCCCTTGTAGAACTGGCAGCGGGTGCGGCCGTGCACGGTGATCATACGCACGCCGGCCGCTTGCGCGCGGCGCGCGAGTTCGGGTGCATTGATGGTGCGGTCGTCCCAGCCGAGCCGCATCTTCAGCGTGACCGGCACCGACACCGCGCCGACCGTCGCGTCGATCAGCGTCAGCGCGTGATCGAGATTGCGCATCAGCGCCGAACCCGATTCGCCCCCGGTCACGTGACGTGCCGGACATCCCATGTTGATGTCGATGACGGCCGCGCCGTTGCCCTCGGCGATCCGGGCGCCTTCCGCCATCCAGTGCGCCTCGCAGCCCGCAAGCTGCACCACGTGCAGGCCCAAGCCCTGCCCTTCGGCGCGCAGCACCGCATCGCGACGGCCTTCGACCAGCTTGGAACAGGCGGTCATTTCCGACACGACCAGTCCCGTGCCAAGCCGTGCGGCCAAACGACGGAACGGCGCATCGGTGACGCCTGACATCGGGGCAAGCACCACCGGGTTCGGCAGCTCGATCGTGCCAATGGTCAGGGGGTGGGAACGAAAATCGGTCATCCTTCGAACCGTTTATCCGGCATGCCCAGGAATTAGGCTAGCCGAATATCTGCACAGACTTTAGCCAAATCCGACGGAGGCGGCAAGTGCTGCACTGCAAAATGTTGAGCCTGTGAGCAACCCGCCTATTTCTCAGTGGAATTCCCGTTTGCGCTGGCCGCACAACGCGCTAATCCCACGTTCCTATCGGAAAAGGGCTGAGGAATGGCACCGACGGTCGCAGCAGTGGTGGTCGCCGCAGGGCGCGGTTTGCGCGCCGGCGGAGGCATGCCGAAGCAATACCGACCGATTCCCGGCGGTACCGCGATCCAGCGCTCCCTGGCGATGTTTTCCCGCCATGGCGAGATCGCGTTCGTGCAGCCGGTTATCCATCCCGATGACAAGGATGCGTTCGCCCGAGAGTCCGCCGAGTTTCGACTGCTCCCGGCGGTATTCGGAGGTGCGACACGGCAGGATTCGGTGCGCGCGGGACTGGAGGCGCTGGCCGCCCGCAAGCCCGATATCGTGCTGATCCATGACGCCGCGCGCCCGTTTGCATCGCCGACCCTGATCACGCGCGCGATCGCCACGGCCGAAAAAAGCGGCGCCGCGATACCGGTGCTGCTGCTTGCCGACACGATCAAGACGGTGGACGCGGACGGCCGCGTCACCGGCACGCTCGACCGTTCGCTGCTGCGCGCCGTGCAGACGCCGCAGGCGTTCGGATTTGCCGCGATCGTCGAAGCGCATCGCCGTGCGTTGCAAGCCGCGCGCGACGACTTCACCGACGATGCCGCGCTCGCCGAATGGGCCGGCATGGCCGTCGCAACCTTCGCCGGCGAGGCCGGCAACATCAAACTCACCACGCCGGAGGACTTCCTGCGCACGGAATCCAAGAACCTGTCCGACCTCGGCGATATTCGCACCGGCTGGGGCACCGACGTTCACCAGTTCATCGCCGGCGATCATATCTGGCTCGGCGGCGTGAAAATCCCGCACTCGCATGGCGTCACCGGCCATTCCGACGCCGACGTGGTGTTGCACGCGCTGGTCGATGCGATCCTCGGCGCGATTTCGGACGGCGACATCGGTGTCCATTTCCCACCCAGCGATCCGCAATGGAAGGGCGCCTCCTCCGATCGTTTCCTCGCATTCGCGATCGAACGCGTGCGTGCTCGTGGCGGGCTGATCGCGCATCTGGATATCACGGTGGTATGCGAGGCGCCGCGCGTCGGGCCGCACCGCGATGCCATGCGCGCGCGCATCGCGGAGATCGCCGGCATCTCGCAGGAACGCGTTGCCATCAAGGCCACCACCAGCGAGAAGATGGGATTCACCGGCCGTGGTGAAGGCATCGTTGCCTTCGCCACCGCAACGGTCCGGTTGCCTTGGCGCGATTAATTTGACGCGATTGATCGGGAGAGACTGATGGCGGCGCCGATCGAGCAAGCCACTGCCCTGCTCGAACTTTGCCGCCGCAAGAAGCTTCGCATGGCGACCGCCGAATCCTGCACCGGCGGCCTGATCGCCGCAACGCTGACCGAAATCCCGGGATCGTCCGACGTCGTCGATCGCGGCTTCGTGACCTACAGCAACGAAGCCAAGCAGGCGATGCTTGGCGTTCCTGCCGCAACGCTGAAGCAATTCGGCGCGGTCAGCCGCGAAACGGCGCTGGCGATGGCGAGCGGCGCGCTGGCGAATTCATTGGCCGATGTCGTGATTTCGGTCACGGGTGTCGCAGGCCCCGGCGGTGGCTCACCCGGAAAGCCAGTGGGACTGGTGCATTTCGCGGCTGCATCCAAGCGTGGCGCCCTGATCCATCGCGAACGCCGTTACGGCGATATTGGCCGGTCAGAGGTGCGGAACGCCTCGGTCCTCGAGGCGCTCGATATGTTGCGCGAACTCGCCGAGGCGGAAGACCGCGCCTAGCTGCGATAGATCCGGTCGGCGCGCTGCTCGAAGGCGTGCGCGAAGCGGCGGAACGCGATGTCGAACACGGACCCCATCAGCATTCCCAGCATCCGGCTCTTGAACTCGTAGTCGATGAAGAACTCGACGTCGCAGAGCTTCTCGCCGGCCGCGTGAAAGGTCCAGCGGTTCTCCAGATGGCTGAACGGACCGTCGAGGTACTCGACCAGTATCTGCAAATTCGGGCGGTCGAGCGTGACGCGGCTGGAAAATGCCTCACGAACCAGTTTGTAGGCGACCGTCATGTCCGCGACGATCACCTCGACGCCCTCCGCCTGTTGCGACCGCCGCCGCACCTTGAGCTCGCGGCACATCGGCACGAACTCGGGATAGCGCTCGACGTCGGCGACAAGATCGAACATCTCGGCCGCGGCGTGCCGAACCCGGCGCTTGTCGGAGAATTGCGGCATCGCTAGCGCCCTGCTGCCGTTGGCTGCAATGGGACTAAGGCGCTAGCATTTTGCTGGTGCATGATCTTATCCGAAAACCGGTTCCCACTTTTCGGGATCATGCACTAGCGCGCGTGAGCGAGACGCGCGGCCTTGAGCCGCGCAAAGTCCTCGCCGGCATGATGCGAGGAGCGCGTCAGCGGCGACGCCGACACCATCAGGAAGCCCTTCGCATAGGCGATGGTCTCATAGGCCTTGAATTCCTCGGGCGGCACGAAGCGGACAACCTCGTGATGCTTGCGCGTCGGTTGGAGGTATTGGCCAATGGTCAGGAAGTCGACGCCGGCGGCGCGCAGATCGTCCATGACCTGCATCACTTCGTTCCGCTCCTCGCCGAGCCCGACCATGATGCCGGACTTGGTGAACGCGGTCGGGTCGACCTCCTTGACCCGCTGCAGCAGGCGGATCGAGGCGAAGTAGCGCGCGCCCGGCCGCACCGTGAGGTATTTCGACGGCACCGTTTCGAGGTTGTGGTTGAATACATCGGGCCTGGCGGCCGCCACGATGTCGACCGCGCCATCCTTGCGCAGGAAGTCCGGCGTCAGCACCTCGATGGTGGTCGTCGGGCAGCGTGCGCGGATCGCGCGGATGGTCGCCGCGATGTGCGCGGCCCCGCCGTCGTCGAGATCATCACGATCAACCGAGGTAACGACGATATGCGCCAGCCCGAGCTTGGCGGTCGCCTCGCCGACGCGCACCGGCTCCTCGGCATCGAGCGGCGCCGGCAGTCCGGTCTTGACGTTGCAGAACGCGCAGGCACGGGTGCAGGTGTCCCCCATGATCATGAAGGTCGCGTGCTTCTTCTCCCAGCATTCCCCGATATTGGGGCAGCCAGCCTCTTCGCAGACGGTGTGCAGGCCGTTCGCGCGCACGATGTCGCGGGTATCGGCATAGCCCTTCGAGACCGGCGCCTTGACGCGGATCCAATCCGGCTTCTTGACGACAGGCGCGTCGGCGCGATGCGCCTTTTCCGGGTGGCGCAGGCGCTTGTCGGAATTGATGGTGTCGAGGACGACGACCATGGAATCTCGGGAATCCCGTGGGTTTCTGGCCTTCTACTTACGAAGCGGCCCCGTCCCCGGCAAGGGCGCAATCCGCCCTAAAACGCCCGCAAAAACGCCGTCCGCTCCCATCCGCCCGCCATCGCGGCCTTGACCCGCATCGTCGGGCACACCATTCGTGGCGGGGCAAGTGCCCGGAGCGAGGCCGCCCGTGAACATCGTCGATCCCGTGCTGTTCCAGTGCCGGCAAAGCCCGGCAGCGCCCGCGATCTGTGCGCCCGGAACGATGCTGAACGTGGTGAGCTACGGCCGCCTTGAGCGGTTCATCCACAACATCGGACACCGGGCGCTGGCGACCGGGCTCAAGCGCGGCGACGTCGTCGCGGTGTTTGCGGCCGACCCGATCTTCCATGCGGCGCTAGTGCTTGGGCTGACGGCGCTCGGGATCGTGACCCTGACCGGGCGCAGTGTGCAGCTCCCCAAGGACTTCACCGTCGACGCGGTCATCTCCGACGGCCTGCAACGGTTCGCGTCAGGCCATCGCGTCATCAACGCCGATGCGTCCTGGCTTGCCGGCGATGGCATGCCGGTCGCGCCGCCGCCGATCGGGACGCCCGACGCTCCCTGCCGCATCGTGCTGACCTCCGGCACCACCGGCGACGCCAAGGGCATCCTGTTGACACATCGCATGGTGCAACAGCGTCTCGCGTTGCATCAGTACGCATTCGGCGCGGTGCTGCCCGCTTGCACGCGCATCTTCTGCGATCTCGGTCTGACGACGTCGCTCGGTTTCATGTTCCTGATGCACACGCTGCACCGCGGCGGCACCTTGTTCCTGCGCGGGACCGATGCCGGCGAAACCATGCAGGCGTTCGGGCTCTACCAGGTCCAGGCCATGGTCGCGTCGCCGGGCGGCCTCGCGGAATTTCTGGGCTACTACGAGCAGACGCCGAATGTCCCCTCGGGGTTCGACGTCATCGTCAGCGGCGGCAGCCTGTTGAGCCACGAGCTGGCGCGGCGCCTGCGCGCGCGGATGTGCACCAATCTGGTTTCGGCCTATGGATCGACGGAAGCGAGTATCGTCGCCTCCGCGCCGGCGTCGGTTGTCGCGGTCACCGAAGGTGCCGTGGGCTATCCGCTTCCTGGCGTGATCGTGGAAGCGGTCGGCCCCAATGACGACGCCCTGCCCGCCGGACAGCAAGGTTTGCTGCGGATCAGCACCGAGAATGCCGCGAGCGGCTATCACGGAAGCGCGGGCGCCTCGGCATTCCGGAACGGCTGGTTCTATCCCGGTGACCTTGGCACGGTCATGCCCGACGGCTTGCTCGTCGTCGGGGGCCGCGACACGGCGATCCTCAATCTCGGCGGCGAGAAGATCAATCCGGAGCGGATCGAAGCGGTGCTCACATCATGTCCGGGTGTGGTGGAGGCTGGCGTATTCGGCGTGATGAATGCGCTCGGCGTCGAAGAGGTGCACGCCGCGATCGTCGCCAATGGCGTGTTCGACGATGCCGCGGCGCGTAATCATTGCGCGCGCAGCCTCCCGCTCGAGTGCCTGCCGGCGCGGTTCTTTCAGGTCGCGGCGCTCCCCCGGACCGGCATGGGCAAGCTCGATCGCGGCCGATTACGGGCCGTTATGAGCCCATAATATCAAGGGGTTGGGTTCTGGGGGCCCGCCGCGAGCGTGATTTGCCTGTGAAGTGTTGCCCAGTCGCTACAGACACCCGGCTCGGTGGAACCTAGGGTAATCCACAGTACTGGGAATCAAACAGCGGCCGTGCATCGGCGCTGGGGGCAAAACATGAATCGGACACGTGCGGGGCTGTTGGCAGCCGTTTCGTCGCTGGCGCTGGTTTCCCCGGTCGTCGCCGCCGACATGCCGCTGAAGGCGCGGCCGCCGGTCGTGGTCGCGCCGTCATGGGCCGGCGCGTATATCGGCGCCAGCGTCGGCGCTGTCTGGCACGAGCTCGAATACGCAGACCTCCCTACTGGTGGCGGAGGGCCGACCGCGGACGGCCGCAAGGTTGGAATCATCGGCGGCGGCCACATCGGCTACAACTGGCAGTCCAATAATTTCGTGTTCGGTGTCGAAGCCGACATCAGCGGCTCCAGTGCGAAGGTGACGCTGCGACCATTCGGGACCGCCCCTGACAACGAAACCGACACCAGCCGTCTGCATTGGCTGGCGACATTCCGCGCCCGCGCCGGCGTGACGGTCGGCAGCGGCAACACCCTGGTCTTCGCGACCGGCGGCCTCGCGTTGGGCGGTGTTGAAAACAGCCGTTTATTTCCGCCGGCCGCGTTCATCAATCCGCCGGAAGTTGGAGAGGGCAAGGCCACACGGGTCGGCTGGGTTGCCGGTGGCGGTATCGAACACATGCTGACCCGGAACTGGATTGTCCGGGCGGAGGCGCTCTATGTCGACCTCGGCAGCGAGACCGTGGTTGGTCCCCCGCCGAACACCAATTACCGGACCAAGTTCACCAACACCGACGTGATCGCGCGCGGCGCCGTCCTCTTCAAGTGGTAACGCGCGAAGGCTGACCACGCCGCGATGTGAACCGCTCACACGCGCCGTCAGGCATTCAGCACCCGCCCATACGCGTCCAGCACCGCTTCCTTCATCATTTCCGACAGCGTCGGATGCGGGAAGATCGTGTGCATCAGCTCTTCCTCGGTGGTCTCGAGGTTCATCGCCACCACGTAGCCCTGGATCAGCTCGGTGACCTCGGTGCCGACCATGTGGGCACCCAGAAGCTGGCCGGTCTTCTTGTCGAAGATGACCTTGACCAGACCCTGATCCTCGCCGAGCGCGATCGCCTTGCCGTTGCCGACGAACGGAAACCGGCCGACGCGGATGTCGAGCTTCTTGTCCTTGGCGGCCTGCTCGGTCAGCCCGACCGACGCGATCTGCGGCGAACAATAGGTGCAGCCGGGGATCAGGCTCTTGTCCATCGGATGCGGGTTAAGGCCCTTGATCGCCTCAACGCAGATGACGCCCTCGTGCTCGGCCTTGTGGGCCAGCATCGGCGGGCCGGCGACGTCGCCGATCGCGTAGATACCGGGCACATTGGTGCGGCTGAATTTGTCGACCACGACGGTACCGCGCTCGATCTTCACGCCGACCTTTTCGAGGCCGAGGTTCTCGACATTGCCGACGACGCCGACAGCCGCAACCACGCGGTCGACGGTGAGCGACTGGGTGCCGCCCTTGCCGTCGTCGATGGTAGCGGTGACGCTGTCGCCCTTCTTGTCGAGCTTGGTCACCTTGGCGCCGGTGAGGATCTTGATACCCTGCTTCTCGAACGCCTTGCGCGCGAATGCGGAGATCTCCGCATCCTCGACCGGCAAGATCTGCGGCAGCACCTCGACGATCGTCACCTCGGCGCCCATGGTCCGATAGAACGACGCGAACTCGACGCCGATCGCGCCGGAGCCGACGACCAGCAGCGACTTCGGCATGCGGTCCGGCGCCATCGCCTCGAAATAGGTCCAGACCAGCTTCTTGTCGGGCTCGAGCCCGGGCAGCACGCGCGGCCGCGCGCCGGTCGCGACGATGATGTGCTTGGCCTGATAGGCGCCCGGTCCGATCGCGCCTTTCGGCGCTTCGGTCTTGCTGGCCTTGACCGAGACCTTGCCGGGCGCGTCGATCGTCGCCTCGCCCCAGATCAGCGTGATCTTGTTCTTGCGGAACAGGAAGCCGACGCCGTTGTTCATGCGGCCCGCGACGGCACGCGAGCGCTTGATCACAGCGGCGGGATCGAAGCTGATGTTGTCCGCCTTCAGTCCGTAGTCCTTGGCGTGCTGCATCAGGTGATAGACATCGGCGGATCGCAACAGCGCCTTGGTCGGGATGCAGCCCCAATTCGAGCAGATGCCGCCCAGGAAATCGCGCTCGACCACGGCGACCTTGAACCCAAGCTGCGCCGCGCGGATCGCGGTGACGTAGCCGCCGGGGCCGGCGCCGATGATGATGATGTCGAAATTCGTATCAGCCATGTTTCTTCAGTCCACGGGTCGTTGATTGTCGGGTCGTTGATTGTCGCGTCGCCATCCGGCGAACGCTGCGCCTGGCGGTGGGGTGATTACATCGGTTTGTCCAACGCCGACTTCACGCAATCGGCGTTGAGGCTCGCAAAAATCCGGTCGGCCGGCTCGAACAGCTTGTCGAGCGCGGCAGGCGGTGTCTGCCGCGCCTCGGTGACGGCCTTGTCCACCGCCACCGACAGCTCCGTGTAGCGCACCCGCACCGAATCGTCGCGCAAATTCGCCAGATAAGTGCCCAGGGCGCCCAACCGGGCCACCGCCTGCGCCGCTTCGATCTGTTCGGAGGTCATCACACTAGAGGTCACACTGGAAGCCATGGCCCCACCCCCAGCGCCCGCGTTGTCGCGGTTCCTGCTGACGACGGAGGCGCGGAACTTCACCTGGAAGTAGGCATCGATCACGTCCTTGCAAGTCCGCATATATTCCGCGCGTCCAACGTTGCGCTGGATCAGATCGACGAACCGATTGTTGAGATAGCCGTTGTAGATCGACGTCACCAGCGACAGCGTTGCGATGAACATCGGGAAGTACGCGATGATAATCGATCGGACCCTGGTTTCGCGCTCGCTCATTGCGGTTCAGAGCGCCGTCGTCGCTTCATCGAACGGCGCCACCAGACGATTGCCTTCCGGCAGGACACAGGGCATGGCGGCCTAATCTTCCATCGTGAGTTTGAGGTCGGCGACGATCGGCCTTACCTTGGCGATCTGGTCGCTCAGCATCTTGCGCATTTCCTCGGGCGTCGATCCTGACGGCTCGGCGCCGACCTCGGTCATCCGCTTGACCACGTCGGGGTGCTTGGCAGCGGCCGCGATCTCCTGATGCAGGCGCGCAACCACGGGGGCGGGCGTGCCCTTCGGCGCGAGGAAGCCGTTCCAGCCCTGCAGCTCGAGATTGGGAAAACCGAGCTGCCGCACGGTCGGCACGTTCGGCATGGCGGAGGACGGCGTCGCCACCGCCATCGCCTTGAGCGCGCCCGACCGGACATGTTGCAGCGAGCTCGACAACTGGTCGCCGCCGAACTGGATGCGGCCGGACAGCATTTCCGTCACCAGCGGCGCCGCGCCGCGGAACGGCACATGCTGCATCTGGATGCCGCCGTCGCGTTTAAGCACCTCGCCCATCAGGTTCATGATGCTGCCCGGGCCGGTCGAGCCGTAGTTCAGCTTGTCCTTGGTCTGCTTCGCCCAGCCGACGAACTCCTTGAGGTCGTTCGCCGGCACGCCCGGATGCGCCAGCAGCCAGAACGGCACATAGGCGCCGACCGACACCGGCACGAAGTCCGCTTCGATGTCGTGACGCGATTTCTTAGCAAGCTGATACGTCGTCGTCGTCGTGGTGAAGGTGATGTTGTGGAACAGCAGCGTGTGGCCGTCGGGCGCCGCCTTGGCGACCTGATCGGCGCCGAGCGCGCCGCCCGCGCCGCCGACGTTTTCGACCAGCACCGTCTGTCCGAGGCTTTCGGTCATGCGTTGCGCAAACAGCCGCGCCAGCATGTCGGTGGTCGCACCCGCGGGGAACGGCACGATGATGCGTATGTTTTTGGTCGGCGACCACACCTGCGCAATGGCCGGCTTGCAGATCAACGTCGAGGCACCGAACGCGGCCGCGCCCGCTATGACCCGGCGGCGCGTTGTCGTGATGGCATTGCTTTCCGACTTCTCAGTCTGTTGCATGACATCCTCCCGATGCGGACCGTCTAGCGCGGTCCGTCTGCTGCAAATCTCCTAAACCACCATCATCACCGGATTCTCGATCAGGTTCTTGAACGCGCCGAGCATCTCGGCGCCGAGCGCACCATCGACCGCGCGATGGTCGGTCGACAGTGTCACCGACATGATCCACGCCGCTTCGATCTTGCCGTCCTTGACGATCGGCCGTTCCTCGCCGACGCCGACCGCAAGGATGGTCGCGTGCGGCGGGTTGATGACGGCGGCGAAGTCCTTGATGCCGTACATGCCGAGGTTCGACACCGCGCTGGAACCGCCCTGATACTCCTCGGGCTTGAGCTTCTTGGCGCGCGCGCGGCCGGCATAGTCCTTCATCTCGTTGGAGATGACCGACAACGACTTTGTCTCGGCATGGCGCACGATCGGCGTGATCAATCCGCCGGGGATCGACACCGCGACGCCGATGTCGGAATGCTTGTGCTTGAGCATCCCGCCTTCGGTCCAGGTCACGTTGGCGTTGGGCACCCGCTGGAGCGCCAGCGCCAGCGCCTTGATGACGAAATCGTTGACCGAGATCTTGTAGGCGGGCTTCCCGTCCTTGTCCTTCGGCGCCGCCGCGTTGATCTCTTCGCGCGCCGCCAGCAGCTTGCCGATATTGCAGTCGAGCGTCAGGTAGAAATGCGGGATCGTGAGCTTGGCCTCGATCAGGCGCCGCGCGATCACCTTGCGCATGTTGTCGTGCGGGATGACGTCGAAGCTGCCGGGCTCGAACAGCGCCCGGATCTTGTCGTCTGATGGTGCCTGAACGCTAAGCGATGTGCCGGCCGTCGCGCCCGCCGATGGCGCGAGCCCCTTGCCTGACTTCGCGGCCTCGACGTCACGCGCGATGATCCGGCCATGCGGTCCGGAGCCCTGGATGCGGGCGACGTCGACGCCGGCGTCCTTGGCCAGCCGCCGCGCCAGCGGCGACGCGAACACGCGGTTGGCGCCGTGCGCGGCAGCGGGAGCCGAGGCTTGCGGCGCGGTGCTCGGTTGCGCGGCGGCCGGCGTCGCGGCCGCCGGCTTGGCCGGCTCCGGCGTTTTTTCTTTGGCAGGAGCAGTTTTGCCGGCGGACGCCGCAGCGGCCTTGGCGTCCTCGCCCTCCGCCGCTAGCACCGCGATCAGCTGATTGACCGGGACATCCTGGGTGCCCTCTGGCACGACGATCTTGGCCAGCACGCCGTCGTCGATCGACTCGTACTCCATGGTCGCCTTGTCGGTCTCGATCTCGGCAATGACGTCGCCGGCCTTGACCGCGTCGCCTTCTTTCTTGAGCCAGCGCGCGAGATTGCCCTTTTCCATGGTGGGCGACAGCGCGGGCATGAGGATGTTTACGGGCATGGCGGTTTTCAATCTTGGCGGTGTTGCGTTTTGAGCATGATCTTATCCAAAAACCGGTTCCCACTTTTTGGGATCATGCTCTTAGCTGATTGCACTGGTGGAGCCGGTATCGGTCGGCCGTTCCATTTCGGCTTCGTAGATCGTGCGGACGCGCTCGATCACCTGGTCCTGGGTCAGGCTTCCCTCGGTCGAATAGATACGCGCAATATGCCGCGTCACGTCAGCGATCAACATCCCCCACGGATCGGGGTCGTCGAAGGCCCGCCGCAACGACACATGCAGGTCGCCGTCGACAATGACGGCGCGCAAAATCTCGACGCCGCCCTGGTCGAGCGCAGCCGGTGGGACATGGAGCGCATCGAAGACCGGTACGGCTTTGTCCGTGTCCATATACTCCCCCCTGTGGTCTAGCTTTTGCACGGGTAGCTCGTAGCCAGATGCGTGACGAAGATACGCGATACGTAGGTGTTCGGTTCAGCCTTCGCGACGACGTTGTTCAATTCAATTTCCATCCATTCGAAGGTTTGGGCGAGCGAACCGCGACCGGTCTCAGGCGGCAGGCAGAACAGCCGTCCATGACGATCGCCCGCAGCATCGCCTTCCGAACTCAGCAGTCCCTCGAACAGGCCGATGAGATAGTTTCGATACGCCGTCGAAGCCCAGCCCGCATTTCGCGACACCCGCTGCAACGTACGATAGGTCTCGACCGTCATCGGATGCAGGACACTCGTATGCGGCTGAAGAACAAAGCTCTGTTCCGCAGCCGCACGCGCCGGCACCATCACGCTCGCGACGCCGGTAATGCACAGTGCCAATGCGAGCATCCGCATCGTCGTCACCGATAACAGACTGCTTTCGCCGCCTCGACCACCTCCGCGACCGACGGCAGCGTGAGCTTCTCCAGATTGGCGGCGTAGGGCATCGGCACGTCCTTGTTGGTGACGCGCAAGACCGGCGCATCGAGCCAGTCGAAAGCTAGCTCGACGACCAGTGCCGCGATCTCCGCGCCAACGCCGGATTGCCGCCAGCCCTCCTCGACCGTGACGAGACGGCCGGTCTTCTTGACCGACTCCACGATGGTATCGATGTCCATCGGCCGGATGGTACGCAGGTCGATCACTTCGGCGTTGATACCGTCCTTGGCGAGCTGGTCGGCGGCCTTGAGCGCATAGCTCATGCCCATGGACCAGGAAACGATCGTCACGTCGGTGCCGCTGCGCGCGATCTTCGCCTTGCCGATCGGCACGATGTAGTCGTCGAGCTTCGGAACCGGGAAGCTCTGCCCGTACAGGATTTCGTTCTCGAGGAAGATGACCGGGTTGCCATCGCGGATCGCCGACTTGAGCAACCCTTTGGCGTCGGCGGCGGTGTAGGGCGAGACCACCTTGAGCCCCGGAATGTGCGCGTACCAAGACGTATAGTCCTGGCTGTGCTGGGCGGCGACGCGCGCCGCCGCGCCGTTCGGTCCGCGGAACACCATCGACGTCGCCATCTGTCCACCGGACATGTAGCGCGTCTTGGCCGCCGAGTTGATGATCTGGTCCATGGCCTGCATCGCGAAATTGAAGGTCATGAACTCGACCACCGGCTTGAGGCCGGCCATCGCCGCGCCGACGCCAACGCCGGCGAAACCATGCTCGGTGATCGGCGTATCGATTACACGCCGCGCGCCGAATTCCTGCAGCAGGCCCTGGGTCACCTTGTAGGCGCCCTGATACTCGGCCACTTCCTCGCCCATCACGAATACGTTGGGATCGCGGCGCATCTCCTCGGCCATGGCGTCGCGCAACGCTTCACGAACGGTCATGTTGACGGTTTCGGTGCCTGCCGGCAGATCGAGCTCTTCCGGCGCCGATTGCCTCGGTGCTGCGGGCGGCGCCTCGACCGCGTGTCGTTCCTCGACACGCGGCTCGGATTCCGCGATGTGCTCGGCGGTGGCGGGATCTTGCGCCTTACGCGCAGTCGGCTTCGCGGATTTCAGCGATGCAGCGTCCTCGCCCTCGGACAGGATCATGGCGATCGGCGTGTTGACGGCGACGTCCGCGGTCCCTTCCGGCACCAGGATTTTCCCGAGCGTGCCTTCGTCGACCGCTTCAACCTCCATGGTGGCCTTGTCGGTCTCGATCTCGGCGATGACGTCGCCGGACTTGACCGAGTCGCCTTCCTTCTTGAGCCATTTGGCAAGATTGCCCCTCTCCATCGTCGGCGAGAGCGCGGGCATCAGTACTTCGATCGGCATGAACGCATCCGTTGGAGAACTAGTGGGAGATCCGCGCGAGATTGGTCGCGATCGATATCGCCGCGACGGCGACAATCACGCAGGCGAGGAAAGCGACCAGCGCTTTGTTGACGGTTGAAGCATGGATGGACGCGTCGCCTTTCAGGCGACCGACCGTGAACATCCAGGAGAAGATGGCGCGCGACATGAGACCGCGCTGCTGCGGGTCATTCGATATCGCCTGCAGCGTTTTGACATAGAAGACGGCACCGACGATCCAGCTGGCGAACGCACCCGCCGCAGCGAGACCGACCACGATGAAGGCGGCTGTTGCCATGTCAGGCGTACACGTCGGTGTACAGCTCCGAGACATCAGGCTCGGGGTCGTGGGTGGCGAACTCGGCGGCCTCGTTGACGATCAGGCGCACCTCGGAATCGACCTTCTTGAGCGCTTCCTCGGTGCTCCATTTCTTCGCCAGGATCCGGGCGCGCACCTGCTCGATCGGATCGTGCTCGGTGCGGTATTTATCGACCTCTTCCTTCGAACGGTATTTCGCCGGGTCCGACATCGAATGGCCGCGGTAGCGATAGGTCAGCATCTCGAGGATGATCGGCCCGTTGCCCTCGCGGCACCACTTCACCGCCTTCTCGGCCGCCGCCTTGACCGCGCGCACGTCCATGCCGTCGACCTGCTCGCCGGGAATGCCGTGCGCGGCGCCGCGCGTCGACAACTTGGTCGCGGCGGACGCCCGCGCGACCGATGTCCCCATGCCGTACTGGTTGTTCTCGATGATGTAGATCACCGGCAGCTTCCAGAGCTTCGCCATGTTGAAGCTCTCGAACACCTGTCCCTGGTTGGAAGCGCCGTCGCCGAAATAAGTCAGGCTCACATTGTCGTTGCCGCGGTAGCGGTTGGCGAAAGCGAGGCCAGTGCCGAGCGACACCTGCGCGCCGACGATGCCGTGTCCCCCGAAGAACCCTTTCTCCAGGGAAAACATGTGCATCGAGCCGCCCTTACCCTTGGAATAGCCTCCACGGCGGCCGGTCAGTTCAGCCATCACGCCCTTCGAGTCCATGCCGCAGGCGAGCATATGGCCATGGTCGCGGTACCCGGTGATGACCTGGTCGCCTTCCTTGAGTGGCATCTGCATGCCGACGACGACCGCCTCCTGGCCGATATACAGGTGGCAAAACCCGCCGATCAGGCCCATGCCATACAACTGGCCGGCCTTTTCCTCGAAACGGCGGATCAACAGCATCTCGCGGAACGCCTTGAGCTCCTGTTCCTTGGTCAAATCCGGCGGCGTGCCCCGGTTGTCCCCCGCCTCGGATACCAACGGGGTAGCGACTTTGCTGCTGGCAACGGCCATAAAGCTCCTCGACGAATTGACGGCCCGGACTAGGCCATTGGCCGCCCTCCCCTTAGCCGAAATCCTGGCGGGGTGAAAGCACAGGTGACGTACAAGCGAATTGCTTTTGCTGGATAAACTAGTCGGGGTGCCGCCGCTCTAGGGACGGCGTACCATTAGCGTCAAATCGCGGGCATCCACGTAGTCGAGCAACGCCCGCGCGCGCTCGTCCAGCATGTCCGGATCGAGGCTTTGGGACCGAAGCAGCGCCACCCGCCGCTCCCACCGCTGGCGCTCGGACCGGAGCGTATCGCGCTCCGTCGTCAGCCGGGCGGTCTGCACGTCAAGGCTCAGCCGGGCCGTAATCCCGTGGTTCCCAGTATAGGCATTGACGTAGAAATAGCCGACCAGGAGCGCTCCCCCGAGATAGAGGCCGAGCGTGGTGAGAATCGTCCTGAGTCGCCTGCGGGTGACCATCCCATGACCATGCAAGCCGCGCGTTAAGGCAATCCTAATCGCGCACTACCGCCGCACTACGCTGCGCAACTCGTTGAGCAGGAAATTGCCGAGCCGCTTGCCGCGGTTGCGAAGGAATTTGAGCGGTCCGGCGTCGACATAATAGGTCAGCAGGATCGAATCGCGCGTTTTGACCTCCGGCCCGACCGTATCGACGGAATGATGCGTGTCCCGGTCGACCGCAAAGGCATAGCCCGTATTCGGCGAAAAAGCCTTCTTGCCCGCCGCCGTTTTATCCGGGTCGTCGGAATGGAAAACGGTGCCGATGTGTGAGGTTGAGTTGTCGCGCGGTAAATAGAACTGAACGGTGACGCCCTTCGACAGATGGTCGGAATGGATATTGATGGTGTATCCGGGGCCGTCACGGGTCAGCGTCGGCAGCGGATAGAGCCCGACGCTGGCGTATTGCGGCCCGAACCGCCGCGCCAGCGCCGGTCCAAGCTTGCGGACGACCGCGTCGGACACCTCGCGCGAGCACAGGGCCGCGCCGACCAGGTTCCACAGCGCGCGTTGTTCCGCCGGCAGAACCCGGACGTATTCCGGGAACAGATCGATCTTGGCGCGGGTCACGGTGCCGTCCGGCAGGATGTCGTCCGCGCGGCTGCTGCGGCGGTACGACGTCGTGCGCGGCATCGCGTCGACCATCGCGCGATAGATGTCGTCTGGAAACACGCGGTCGAATTCGAGGTGGAAAAACGGCTCCTGATTGACGCGGGCGGCGTCCACCGAGGCTGCAACGAAGCGGCTCAGGTCACCGACGGCGCGGTGCCGCTCGCTGGCCTGCGGGATTGTTGACTGATCCATCCGTTCGTCCCGGCAAAGACGGTTCCATTCCCCGCGCTTAGGTTGCCCGGGGATGAAAGCGGCGACAAGCCCCTATCGAAGCGCCGCCAGCGCCGAGCGGCCCGGGTACTTCGCCTGCGGCCCGAGGTCCTCCTCGATGCGCAGCAGCTGGTTGTACTTCGCGGTGCGGTCGGACCGCGCCAGCGAGCCGGTCTTGATCTGCCCGCAATTGGTCGCGACGGCCAGGTCGGCGATCGTGGCATCCTCGGTCTCGCCGGAGCGATGCGACATGACAGCGGTGTAGCTCGCCTTGTGCGCCATCTCGACGGCCGCGAGCGTCTCGGTCAGCGTCCCGATCTGGTTGACCTTGACCAGGATCGAGTTGCCGAGCCCGCGCTTGATGCCGTCGCCGAGCCGCAGCACGTTGGTGACGAACAGGTCGTCGCCGACCAGCTGGCATTTCTTTCCGATCAGGTCGGTCAGCGCCTTCCAGCCGTCGAAATCGTCTTCCGCCATGCCATCCTCGATCGACACGATCGGATAGCGCGCCACGAGATCGGCCAGGTACTTCGCATTCTCCTCGCCGGAGCGCTTTTTCCCTTCGCCTTCATAGTCGTAGACGCCCTTCTTGAAGAATTCGGTCGCGGCGCAGTCGAGCGCCAGGACGATGTCCTGTCCGGGTTTGTAGCCAGCCTTCTCGATCGACTTCATGACGAAGCCGAGGGCGTCGTCGGCCGACTTCAGGTTCGGCGCGAAGCCGCCCTCGTCGCCGACATTGGTGTTGTGGCCGGCGTCCTTGAGCCCGGACCGCAGCGTCTGGAAGATCTCGACGCCCATGCGCAGCCCTTCGGCGAAGCTCTTGGCGCCGACCGGCATGATCATGAATTCCTGGAAGTCGATCGGGTTGTCGGCATGCACGCC
>Ga0075420_100001757_pt1 | contig 18473 bp, 12 predicted proteins | sample SoiMetdeltSBSDD4_FD_75296 | JGI IMG/M metagenome (GOLD analysis project Ga0075420, IMG submission 75296) | Bulk soil microbial communities from a Populus tree surrounding site in Tennessee, USA - Soil MetaG P. deltoides SBSDD4 | ecosystem: Environmental > Terrestrial > Soil > Tree plantation... | reverse complement strand
TGCCTTTGTCGTATCAATGGATCCATTGTTGTCAGTACTCTTCCTGTTCTGACAAGATCAAACCAACGTTTTGCTTCCGCAAACAATTCCAACTGTCTTTCATCCAGTATTGCTTTTTCCATATCAAGCTGCGTAGCCAGGTTGTTATAGCTGGCAGGATTTAAATTTCCCGCCTTCGCTCTACTCCTTATCTGGTTGACGATAGCCGTAGCCCCGACCTTATCGTTATTTGCCCAGTTAAGTGCTTCTGCCCGCATTAATAAAATATCAGCCCAGCGATACAATGGCAGTTTTGTTTGATTCTGTGCGCGGCTTGGCACGGTAGGTTTTCCGGTTGCGGGATCAATAGGATAATATTTCCAGACCTGGATTATTCTTTGCAAGGCATTTGCTACGGTTGTGTCGTAAGTGATACCACGCCTGATGTCCGCTTTGTTTGTTTCCCATTTCATTAAAGGAACACTATCGACATAATAATTTGATGTTTGATCAGATGAACCGATCCTTCCGCCAATTCCATTACCTCCATCAACCAGGTAATCCCAATTCAATGTCCAGATACTTTCTTTTGTATTACCTAAAACAAAAATGTCTTTATAAGTCTGGAAAACAGGTGTTGAAGGTGTTAAAGCATACCTGTTCAAAGCGATCAACTGATCGATCGTTGATAATACATTACCGTAATCTTTTTTCCATAGGTAAACTTCAGCAAGGATGGCCAATATGCCACCTTTATTTAATTCAAAAACGTTTACAGCATTTTTATCAACCAGTGTATTTGCCTTCACAAGATCCGGAATGATCACATTATTAAGAACTGAATCTGCGGAGGTGCGCGCCAGGTTTGGACTTAGGGTAATATCCTCATAAGGTTCAAGTCGCACCGGCACAGCTCCCCATAAACGCACGGCCCAGAAAAACATGTATGCTCTTATACCGTAAGCCTGCGCCAGGTAATTGTTTCTTTGCACTTCACTTAATTCAGAAATATTGGGAAGGTATTTTATTGCAGCATTTGCTCTGGCGATTGTCAAATACAAATTATCCCAGCTGGCCGACCCGGTTGTAGCAGTTAATCCATTTAGCGCAACATTCACCTGGTTTTCACCCGTACCACCGAAAGTGAAATTATCTGATCGCGCATCGCCCCATTCCGTAAAACTGCCATTACTGCTGAATGTTTTTTGCATACCGTCGTAAATGGATGCATTGCCAAGTAAAGCATGCTCAGCTGTTTTCCAGAACAAAGCGCTTGAAAGATCAGAGATGGGTTGCTGATCCAATTGTTTTTTACACCCGATAGTAAAAAGAACAAACGAAGTAATTGTTATATAAAATAATCTTTTCATTTTTTTCTTTTTAGAAGTTAACATTTATACCTCCGCCAAATTCTCTTTTCCTGGGGAAACGACCATTGTCATTACCCGGCGTTAAAGCGCTTCCAAGAGATATTTCCGGATCATACCATGTATAATTTGTCCAGGTGAGCAGGTTGTTGCCGAAAACAAATATTGATACCCCCTGCAACTTTACTTTTGAAATTATTTTTTTAGGAAGATCATACGATATGCGTGCATTCCTCAAACGGATAAATGATGCATCTTCTAAATAAAGGCTGCTAAGGTCTCTTGCATTGCCAAGTGAATTATTACTGGAAACCGGGTAAATAGTTACATCACCCTGGTGCCACCATGCTCCGTGTATATAAGCAGGTTCTGGTGTAACGTTTGATGTTACATTGCGATTCAAATTAGCGCGGGCACCATTATATATCTTTCCGCCCCAGCTTGCATAAAAAGAAAATGATAAGGTCAGTTGCTTGTAGGTTACTGTATTGGTAAGGCCAGCGATCCAATCGGGTTGCGCATTGCCCAAAATTGTCCTGTCATTATCATCAATAACACTATCGAGATAATTATTCGCCCATATCATATCGCCGCCTTTGGAAATAAGTCCGTTTGTTGTTAGCTGTTTTACCACACCCGTATAGGGTTTACCATCCAATGTGTATCCACTAAAAACGCCATTGGCAAAAACCGGAGTCAATTGTTGTTTATAATCAGGAGTCCATGCGTTTGATTGATCATAAGCATAAACGCCAAGCGCTGTATATCCATAAAAATTACCCAGCTTTCCGCCTTCTGCCACTTTCCATAAGTTTGGATTACCCGGCAGCAGTTCCGTTCCTTCATACAACTCTTTAACTGTATTATTATTGAAAGACATGTTATATGAAACATTCCATTGCAGGTCTCTTCCGCGAATAGGATAACCACCTATTACAAATTCAAATCCCTTATTTTGAATAGAGCCAACATTTACTTTCACAGTACTAAATCCTGTATTAGATGGCAGCGGAGCACTATACAAAAGATTTTCTGTTGTTTTATTATAATAATCTGCTGTAAAAGATAGTCTGCCTTTTAACATCGCCAGGTCCATTCCAATGTTAAATTGATTGACAGATTCCCAGGCAAGACTGCTATTTCCGAATGTTGAATTGGGAGCAACACCGGAAACACCATTATAATAGTTGCCGCCAAATGTGTAGCGTTGGATGGCATCGTAAGGTCCGATCCTGTCATTGCCAATAGCACCATAGCTTACACGGAACTTACCATCGTCAAGGTATCTTCTTGACCAATCCATAAATTTTTCTTCTGAAAAACGCCATCCGATTGAAGCCGATGGAAAATATCCCCATTTATTTTCCTTACCGAAACGCGAAGATGCATCGGCACGGAAATTACTGTTGAACAAATATTTTCCCCGGAAAGAATAGCCTAGCCTTGCAAAGACCGAGGTTTTAAAATATTTTTCTTCATATGTTGAAGAAGGATTTTTTATTTGAGCAGAATTCATAGTAAGTACGGTCTCAGTAACCAGGTTACTCCCCGATTGGTTTGCTTCCCGTGAAAATCCTTTTTCAGAGCCGACACCCAAGACACCAGTAACAATGTGTTTACCACCAAATGTTCTGTTGTAATTGAAATATCCCTGGGCCTGCCAGTACGTTTCAAACACATTATTGTCTTCAATACTATTATTAAGCGGATTAGCACTACTCACAAGCTTTGGAAAGAAAACGAGTTGATGTGTGTTGGTAAATCTTATGTTTGCATCGACAGTAAATTTTAATTCTTTGAGGAAATTATAACTGATGTAATTATAGATACTGCCATCATAGATATCGTAATTGTTTTTATCCAGTAATGCTTCTGCTACCGGGTTTCTTCTTCCCCCAATCAATCCTGCAAGATTTCCATCCTGGAAATACACCCTGAAATTCGGAGGTCGCTGAATCGCTTGTTGTAGTGTATTTCCTTCGTTGATCCTGTTCTCTTTTTGATATAAAGCCTGTATACGGGTACCGAATGCAAATTTTTCAGTTGGTTTATAATCGACATTAAATCTCGCTCTTGCGATATCAGCCCAGCTGTTAATGATTAGGCCTTTATCTTTTATTAGTCCCAGGCTGCCGTAATAACTCAGCACTTTGGTACCTCCACTCACACTTAAGTCGACTTGGTTGCGGATGGCAGTTTGGGTCAACATATCCTGGTAATCATTATCCGCATTGTAACCGGGATTTAATGAATCGGTAGGTCTGTTACTTACACCGCTAGAGCTTCTCTTTAAATCAAGCAATCTTCTGTCTGCTGCATTAGCCTGCGGAACCTTATGAGAAAGGTTTCCAAAACTTGTAAAGTATCTTAGATCGATCTTCGGTCTTCCTTCTTTTCCTTTTTTAGTAGTAATGATTATAACGCCATTGCCACCAGCAGAACCATAAATAGCGGCAGAGGCAGCATCTCTTAATATTTCAATTGATTCAATATCGGCAGGATTGATACCATCAATATTTACACCTTGTGCACCATCAACGACATAAAGTGGTTCGGCTCCCGCTTCAATTGTTCCAATACCCCTGATCCTTATAGAACTGCTTGCTCCGGGTCTGCCCGATTCCTGCGCAATGACGACACCCGGCACCTGGCCTTGAATTGCTTCAAAAACATTTTGTGGTGCCCGTTCAGAAATTTGTTTATTTGTGATGGATGATATAGCGCCAGTAACATCGCGTCTCTTCTGCGAACCATACCCGATCACAACAACTCCTTCAAGATTACTTGCAGACTCAGTCAATGTTACATTAATTACTTGTCTCTCTCCCACTGCTTCTTCCTTATCACCATGATCAACCATCGAAAACACAAGGATACTACGTTGCCCGGGCACTTCGAGATTGAATTTTCCTTCCGAATCAGTTGTAGTACCAGATGTCGTGCCTTTGAGTATAACACTTACTCCTGAAAGCGCCCTGCCTTGCGGGTCCTTAACCGTTCCTGACACCCGAAATGATTGCGCTAACGCTGATAGTGCCAGACCTTGCACTAATAGTAAACAGAGAAATGCACGAAGCCACATTCCACTTCTCCGGCAGTAGTCAGAAAAGATTCTCTTTTCCATATAGCAGTTTGTTTTTTTCAATCTTGCACAAAAGCAATTTGTACAATGAATCGTTAACAATTGGATTTAGCAATCTTATTATTTAGAACTGTTCCCTTTGGACATCAATAAAGTTGTATAAATTACCTATCGCGTTTCCAGGGCATTGATATGCAAGTACGTCACATTTCCTTTTTTGCAGGTTCTGTCCATTATCCTACTACTAAGCTATTTTAACATGAGGCTGAGGTTTAATAATCAGGGTGAATATCTTGTTGATTATTGATAGGAAGGGATTTCAATTAGACTTAAAAGTTTGGAATTTTTTATTGCCTGGTAACAAAAAGATTTGACTTGTATATAAAAGGTACAGTCTTTTTTTGGTTTGCAAAGCCCAGAGTAAGAAAATAGTGTCACCCGAATGCAACTAGTGAAAATTATAGCTTCCGGTATCGTTCTCGGAGTCTTCTCTATATCCAGAATGCCTGCTTAACTGGCAAAATTATTGAACTACTGTTGTTGTATTTATTGGTGAACCAATTAAAAATATAACTATGAAAAAGAAACCCGCTGACCGCCATATTGATGTTCCTGCTGAAGCCAACCGGGACAAGCATATTAATTTTGTAGCATTGGAAAATAGAGACCCTGATCCTGCAGATGAGCCAGCGACAGGTAAACTTGCCCCAGACAAACAGCAAGACGAAAGCAATAAGAAATCGGGAAAACAGCCAGGGGAAAAATAACCGGGAATTGCATCAATACGTAGGGTGTATAACCAGATCTTACAAGTTGAATATGGCTTAGAGAAGTTCCACTGCTAAAAACCCCGACGCAAACGTCGGGGCTCATCCTAATCAAAACCATTCATTAAACTTTTGAACTTCATGCTATGAAAAATCCGGAAGGCGGGTAATATTTGTGTTTGGTATATCTGCAATATTTCTCCTGAATTCGATTTCAGCTTGAAGGGCTTTAATAACAAGCTTGCATTTTTCATACTCGGCACCCGTGATATTGTTTGTGATCATCCTGGTATAATCAGAAGTGTAATTGGCTAACAAATCTATCAACTGGGTAGTTTCCAGTGAGTGTAGTTCTTGCATGCTGATTAGTTAATGAAGACCGACAGCCACAAATACCATACTACGTTCAACAAAAAAGATAAAAAACAAGCGCATGATGAATTTCTTGATTTTTTGCAACCTGAATATTCACCATAAAAAAAAGCCCCAGGGCAAAAGGGTTATTTAATAAAGGGGTTAATCATTAAAACTTACCCTAAGATTCAATACTACTTTGGGTTTTATATTAATCGATGGATTCTATTGGGAGTAAAATATGAATTGTAGTTCCTTTTTCTTCCTCGCTTTCTGCCCAAATTTTGCCACGATGTCCCTCGACAAATTCTTTACATAGATATAAGCCAAGTCCAAGTCCCTGCGTTTTATTCGACGATTCGTTTACCCTGTAAAAGCGATTGAATATCTTATCGAGATGTTCTGTTGCTATTCCGATGCCGGAGTCGTGAATGCTGATCTTTACTTCGTCACCCGTACGTTCTGCAGATAAAATTATTTTCTTGTTATTTGAAGAATACTTAATAGCATTTGAAAAAATATTCAGGAGCACCTGCACCATTTTATCGGAATCAATTTTCAAAATAATATTTTCTGCCGGTAGCCGGCAGTCTATGGTATGCGCTGCAGATAGCTGCTTGGCAGATTCACAACTCTCTTTTACCAATGCTCCAAGACTTACATTTTGCAGATTAAGATCAAACTTACCGGCCTGAATTTTTGAAAGATCTAAAAGATCAGAGATGATTCCTGATAGACGCGAAACTTGCCTATCTATGTTTGGAAGAATTTTACTCACGTCTTCCGGGTGCTGTGCTATTAGCTGCACATATCCTTTAATTGCCGTCAGTGGCGTTTTTAACTCATGGCTGGTAAAGCCAATAAATTCATCTTTTCTTGCACTTAACGCCTGAATCTCGTGATATAACTTTGCATTTTCCAATGCTACGCCAGCGTGAGTGGCAATTGCCTGGACGAGTGTCTCATGATCTTTTGTAAACATTGCAGGTGTTGGATGGCCAAAGAAAAGTCCACCTATGACGATACCGCTTTGAGATATCACAGGGACGGCAAGATAACTGACAACAGGTAAATGTCCTTGCGGCATTCCTTTGTGCGGCGAGTTTTTTCCATATCTCTGGTCTTTAGTAATATCGTCCGACCGCAAAATTCCCTTTCCGCTAAATGTAATGTCAAAAACTTCAGTATTTCGTGGTGTGCCAAATTTTTCAAATGCTTCACGAGGTGCGCCTGAAAGTGTATACAATAACAAGGACTCGCCCTTTGAATCAGCCTTGTTATAAAAGAAGGCGCCAACCGCAGCGCCACACAGCTTCGTGGTTGCGTCAGTTGTTTTTTGTAAAATCTGGTTTATATCAAGTTCAGCTGAAAGGATCTTACCTGTTTCATTGATCAATTCAAGGCGTTGCGCGTATTGCACCATGATCGATTCAACTTCCTTCTGTTTACTAATATCCCGCGCAATTTTAGAAGCACCGACTATCTGGCCTTCCGCATTTAGTATTGGTGAAACTGTAACCGACAATGGAAATTCTTTTCCTTCTTTATTAATTCTGGTTGTTTGATAATGTTCCAGTCTTCTGCCCAGGCGAATTGTTGAAATGATCATTTCTTCTTCTTTCAATTTATCGTGTGGGATAATCAATGAAATATTTTTGCCGATAGCTTCCATTTCCGTATGGCCGAACAACCTTTCCGCAGCCCGGTTCCAACTGGTGATTATACCGTTAAGATTTTTACTGATTATCGCATCATCTGAAGAATCCACGAGTGCAGCAAGCATTGCCGCTTTTTCCGCAAGATCTTGTTCAGTTCGCATATGGTTCCCTTAATAAAGGTGACTTCTGTTTTCAAACTTGTTTAAGCGAATCAACAATCACACGAAAATCCTTGATCGTTCCAGGTAAAATATTTATGGATGCAATAAAGATTATGAAGCCCGCGACTAAAAATAAGAATTCAAATTAAAAAAAAGAAAGTGTTCAAACTTCGTGATTAAATAAATACCTGTAAAAGTGTTTTAAATGATGTCTTTCTTCACAACGTGTATAGAATGGGGAAAAGCTATCATGGCATCAGTTGATCATAAGAGTTGCATCAATCCGCAACTGATTAAAATGTAAACTCCCGATTTCTATCGGGAATTATTCGTTTTTTATACAATCGCCAAAAAAATCATTTCGATTGCCCATTCCGATACATGCTAATCTATGAAAGCAGAATTATTCACCGCCTTGTCGTTTACTCACTTTGAGAAAAGACTTCTACACCTCACTGGTGGCCCATATTATTTTTTTTGAAAACTGATGTCAATGGCAACTACCGTTGGTTGCTTCACGATTAAAATTTGTTATAAATATCAGGCGAGTGAACGGGCATAGAGTTTTTCTTTCTCCCGCAACATATCTAACAGTACGAACCACTGCTGGTAAATTGCCTGATACTAATCCTAATTCATCATCGAAAAATGTTAGTATGAAAAAGATCATCCAAAAAACCAGCTGTTCATGTATATGGATCCAGGCAATTATAGTCTTGCTGGTATTGGCTGGTTGCCAGAAATCCGTTGAGCCAGCTCCGGAAGAAGAAATGACGACATCAGCCAAGGATCCAAAAAGCTTAAAGCAATTTATACAAGTGAACCTTGTCGGAAACAATGATGAATATGATCCAGCCAGGATTCATCCCTTGCTGGTCAATGCATGGGGAATCGCATTCAGCTCCTTTGGTACGATCTGGGTTTCCGCAGAAGCAACGGGCTTCAGCACAGTATATAACAAAGAGGGTAATGATGCTTTGCCGGCTGTTACGATTCCTTCACCAACATCTAACACAGGTGGCCATCCAACCGGCCAGGTTTTTAATGCCAGCAGAGGTTTCAGATTGCCAAATGGTAACCCGGCCCGTTTCATTTTTGCAGGTGCTGATGGAGTTATTTCCGGTTGGAACGGTGGTGCGGCAGCGGTAAGAGTTATTAATGATCCCGGTGATCCATATCTCGGTATTGCTATTGCCCGCAATGGTACCGATAGTCTTTTGTATGTCGCTAATTTTAAAGACAACGAGATTGAAGTATTTGATACAGCATGGCATGAAGTAGAGATGGAATTTGAAGATGAGGATCTGCCCCCAGGCTATGCTCCTTTCAATATTCAGAACATCGATAACAAATTATATGTGATGTATGCGAAACAAGGTGTGGAGGAAGAAGAAACCGGGCCGGGTTTGGGCTTTGTAGATATTTTTAATCCTGATGGGTCATTGATCAGGCGGTTTGTTTCCCGGGGACAGTTAAATGCTCCATGGGGGATCGCCAAGGCACCCGCGAGTTTTTGGGGTGATGGCGGGACAAGCAATATCATACTCATTGGAAATTTCGGGGACGGACATATCAATGCCTATGATGAAAACGGAAATTTCCAGGGTCAGCTTCGCTCACATGGAAATCCGATCGTGATTGAAGGCTTATGGGGTATATCGTTTGCACCGGCAACGGCAACAGCAATCAATCCCAACTGGCTTTATTTTGCCGCGGGACCTGATGACGAAGAAGAAGGTCTTTTCGGATATATTACAAAAGAATAAAAAATAACCAATCAAATTCAAAGAGCCAGGGTCGACCTGGCTCTTTGAATTAAATTTGCTCGCGCGAGAAACTTGAGTCGCTATGCTTTTTTAATTAGCTTGAACAACTCATTAAAATTGCAGTATTTGGACAAATGCCGGGATTATCGAAATGAAAACTCCAAAATTCAATTCAGACATCTCACCACCCTATGCTCTAATTACCGGCGGAAGCAAAGGAATTGGTTATGGCATTGCAGAAGCTTTGGCTAAGCGCGGATACAATTTAATTTTAGTTGCCAGGCATGAGGATAGTTTGCTCTCAGCAAAAAATAACTTGGAATCGGCTTACAATATTCATGTAGAGATATTGGTCAATGATGTCAGCCTGGAAGGATCGAGTGATGAGATCCTGCAATGGTGTATTAGCAGGGACATACCGCTGAAATTACTTTGTAATAATGCTGGGATCGGTGGAGCTAACGATTTTTTATCGGCATCACTTGATTCAATGCGTTATATGATCAGATTAAATGTGGAGTCTGGGATGGCTTTGACATTGCGACTCCTTTCTTTATTGGAAAAGAATGCTCCGTCGTATGTTCTGAATGTTGCAAGTATCGCCGGGTTTTCTCCGATTCCTATAAAGAATTTGTATGCTGCCACACAATCAGAAGTCATTTTTTTTAGCTACGCCCTGCGATATCAATTAAAGGATAGAAATATAAGTGTTAGTTGCCTTGCTCCTGGCCCGGTTTACACTACACCAGAGATTCTCCTAGAAACCAAAAAACAATTGGGCTGGTTTGCTGATAAGATCGCTGTAACGCCCGAGATAACCGGGGAAATAGCAGTGCGAAAAACCTTACAAAAAAAAATGATAATTGTGCCAGGCACCTTAACCAAACTTATTTCAATGCTTTTACGGATAATTCCCAGGAGAACAATCACCGCTACCTACGCGATCAGAAAAAAATAAGCATTCAACCTGCCATTGACACTTCTGGATTACCGCCTCCAAGGGCAGCGTACCGTAGTTGTGTGAATAAGATCGTACCAGTTACAACAGGTTAACAGGAATTTCAAATTACCTGGCTCGAATATTAAATTTTCGCCGGATCTAAAAACTTAACATTGGCTATATTATACCAATATTATTTTTGTATTACTAAACTATTACCAAATGAACAACATACAAACAGTTTCTCCTGAAGCGACGAAAAAAGAGGTACGACAGATTATTTACAATAAGCTCGCAGAGGCCCTGGGTGAATTCAGGCCCCTGATCAAGAAAAAGAAATTTGATGATAAAATGTTGATGGCGACAAAGCTATTCGCTGACGACATTATCAAATCAAACCGCAAGACCCGACTAAAAGGCAAAAAGAAAAATGATAAGGCAGTCAAAACAATGAATGGTTATCTTGCTGATATTGACTGATCTTTATTACAAAACGATATATTCTTTTACAGCAAAGCCTCTTAATCGGGGCTTTTTGTCTAACCAACAGTATCTTAGCAAAGCAAGGTGGTTCAATGTCACCATCATTTCAAAAGAAAGTGGCACGCTGTTTTCTAATCAGTAGGTATGGCATTAGATCAAAACGAGAAAAGATTAATTGAGAAACTGACCGCTGCGCTCAATCTCCTCAATGTAAACGAGAAAGACCGCCAGGTGATATCGGGTGCAAAAAAGATCGATGCCAGTTTCCTCGAAAAAGCCCGCAATATTTTTGACAATACGGAAGCTTGTAGCGTTTGCAGTCATGCCTTTCATACCTGGCGGAAAACTATGGATGACGAAACTGTGTTAAGTTTCATTGAAGATTGGATAAACTGGAAAAAACAGAACACCAATCCTAATTCCAAAGTCGCTTCGTGAAAATGAAGATTGGAGATGTAGACTATCGACCCGATTAATAAGAGGCTCTACAAGAATTTTAAAAATAACACATGAAAAATATCCTGGTGCTTACTGATTTTTCTGAGAACGCTAAAGCAGCCGAGAAATATGCACTGCAACTGGCAGTAAATGTTAATGGAAATTTGATACTTTATAATACCTTTTCCCGCCAGCGTGAAATGATCAGCGGGAATGTTGTGTGGCCCCATAGTACGCCTTCCTCCGAATTGCAAAGCATCAGCAATCTGCAAGCAAGAGTCAGCGAATTAAAACATGAACTTGAAGAAGTCAATGATGATGCCCACAAGCCCGAGATTCGTGATATGGGAAATGCCGGGTCTTTAACTGACAACTTAAATGAAATAATTACAGAGAATGAAATATGGTTATGTGTTATGGGAACAAAAGGAGAAAGTTTTGCAAACAATGTATTATTCGGAAGCAATGTTTTTAAAGTACTTGAAAAAATAAACTGCCCGCTATTAATAATTCCCAAAGAAGCTGAATATAGAGAGCTTAAAAAAATTGCTTACGCCACCGACTTCAGAAGCTCTGACGTTGGCGTTGTAAACTGGTTATACGAACTTACTGATCCATTAAAGATCGAGCTCATACTGGTGCATGTTTCTTCAGATACTATTGCAGATAAGGAACAAGATGTTTTAAAAAACCAGGAAAAAATTTATAAATCACAATTCCCCAAAACCGCGATCGAATTTTACGAGGGAGAAAATATCCAGGACTCGCTGCATAAAATTGAAGAGCAAATGGATGTAAGTATGCTGGCCCTCCTGCACAGAAGACATGAATTTTTCGAAAGCGTGTTTCAGCCAAGTATTTCTCATAAAATGATTAAGCATACTGAGATCCCTGTTTTGATCTTTCGTGATTTGTAGAAGAAATAAATGTTGATGCATTTGATACCTGCAATTTTATTTGCTGTTTATTGATCTCTGAAAGTTTATATCCACCGGCCTGAGTTCGAACCGGGTTTGCAGCATTTAAAGGGTATTCTTAATTCTTAACAACATAAACATATTCTTTCCTGAGCCTGGTAAATTCTTTCCTAAGCGTGGTAAAATTTAATATTAATGTTCCACTAACAATTGTTACCTTCCCAATATACTCTCACTAAAAAACTGCGTATGAAAAACTTATCTTTTCAAAAAGCGGTATTGTTTATAGCTTTTTTATTCTCTGCCGTCGCAATTCTTAATGCACAGGTAACGACAGCAACCCTCTCTGGTTTTGTAAAAGATCCCAAAGGAGCCGGTATTGCTTCCGCTACAGTAACGGTTGAGTTCCCCGATGCGGGCATAAAACAAGTGCTTGTAACCAGGGGTGATGGAAGATTCACTGTGCCGAATCTAAGAGTTGGAGGGCCCTATAAAGTTTCCGTGACTCATGTGAACTACAAACAGGAAACGGTCGATAACATTATTCTTGAATTGGGTCTTAACAACACCGTCGAATTTTCTATGCAGGAAAAAGCAACCGAGCTCGCAGGTGTAACAGTCACGGCACAATCCAGAATTTTTGATAACAAGAGAACGGGCGCATCCACAAATATCAGCAATAGATTGATCAAAGCTTTGCCAACCATAAATCGTTCGGCCGATGATTATCTCCGGCTGACACCCTCCGCATCGCCAACTTATAATGGTCTTTCTTTTGCCGGGCGTAACGGTCAATACAACAATTTTTCTCTTGATGGTGCTGTCTTTAATAACCCCTTCGGTCTTGATGCACCAACGCCGGGAGGGCAAACCAATGCACAACCCATTTCGCTGGATGCTATAGACCAAATTCAGGTAAACTTAGCACCATATGATGTAACCCAGGCAGGATTTACCGGCGCCGGTGTGAACACAGTCACAAAATCGGGCAGTAATAAATTCACCGGGACCGTATATTCTTTTTATAGAACAGAAGGATTGACCGGAAAAAAAGTCGCAAAAACCAAACTGGTGGTTCCCGACCTGAGCCAATACCAGGGCGGATTTGCTTTAGGTGGTGCCATTAAAAAAAGCAAACTCTTTTATTTTCTCAGTTTTGAAACAGAGCAACGAAAAGAAGAAGCGAGCAGCTATGTTCCAAGAAATGCTTCGAATGCTAACAATTCTAACACCGCAAGGGTATTGGAACAGGATATGATAGATGTGAGTAATATTTTAAAAACAAGATTTAACTATGAAACGGGCCCTTACCAGGGATATACCCATGAGCAAAAAAATTACAAATGGCTTGCGAGATTTGATTGGAATATCAGCGATGTCCATAAGCTATCGTTCACTTATAACGGATTGGATGCAAAAAAAGATAAACCCGCTCACCCGAGCGCCATCGGTCGGCGCGGACCTGATTATACAACTCTTCAGTTTCAGAATTCAGGTTATCAAATAGAAAATAAATTACATTCATTTAGTACAGAGTTGAAATCGAATTTCAAAGGCAACTATGCCAACAAGCTAAGGTTAGTGTATACAACATTCAGAGATAAACGTAATCCTTTCTCAACTCCTTTTCCTGTTATTAATATCACCAAAAACGGTACCCGTTATATAATTGCAGGGCATGAACCATTCTCGATACACAACAGGTTAAACCAGGATGCCTTTCAGGTGACCAATGATTTCAATGCTTTCTTTACAAAGCATACCCTTACCGTGGGAGCTTCATTTGAATCCTTCAAATTTGCCAATTCATTTAATTTAACCGGCTATGGATTGGCATTGTTTTCTGAGACAGATATTCAGACCTTTAAAACGAATGTGCCATTGGGATTACCAAGCGTAAATCCTTTTGGTATACCCGGATTTGTTTACCCGCTTGATGCTGATGTGAACTATGCTAAGAATAGAGCTGCAGCGGACCAGTGGACCTGGGTTTATTTAACGTTAGGTCAGTTATCAGCGTATGTTCAGGATGAATGGTATGCCAGCCCAAAATTCAAACTGACTTATGGGGTAAGAATGGATAAACCAGTTTATTTCACTGATAAAATGAAATTACGTGACCCAGCCATTAATGGCGATGGAACTTTTGCGGGCACGTTTACTGAAGGAAGTCCTACAGTACAGAACAACGACAACCTGGTTTTATTTGATGAAAACGGGAACCAACTTACCAATGGAAAAGGAAAAGATGTTGACAATACCCGCTTACCAAAACGAACACCGTTATTTTCTCCCCGTGTTGGATTTAATTGGGATGTGAGGGGTGATAAGACCCTACAGGTTCGTGGCGGCAGTGGATTATTTACGGGGCGGTTTCCATTTGTATGGATCGGAAATCACATCGGTAATCCTTATAGTTTCTTTTATAATGTTACAGCAAAAGATTTTAAGTGGCCCCAGGTATGGCGCTCTAACGTTGGCACTGATTTCAGGATCCCTTACGGAACCATTTTTACTTTTGATATAGCTTTTACTAAAGATGTTAATGCAATGATGGTTCGTAACTATAAGCTCGGGATACCAACCGGTGTATTGAATTCAGGCACGGGGGATAAGCGCAATGTTTACTTACCCGCTAACCAGGGAGCGAATAATACTTATGCATTTACTAACACGAAAGAAGGCCATCAATTCACTATTACGTTCCAGGCCCAGCAAACTTTTCGAAAAGGTTTGTATGCCATGTTCGGATATAATTACCTTATAGCAAAGGATGCCAGCTCAATTTCTGCAGAAATATCAAGTGATGCGTTTGATCGTAACCCGATCCTTAACAATGCGAATAAAGCCATCAACTCAAATTCACTGTATGGAAATAAACATCGATTTATAGCTGCAGCCTCAAAAAAATGGGAATATGCAAACATCTGGGCAACGACTGTTTCACTTTTCGGATCATGGACATCGGGTAATCGTTTCGCCTATGTGTATGGGGGAGATATAAATAATGACGGAACTCTTTCTAATGATTTATTATACGTTCCAACTGATGCAGAAATTGACCTGATGCCTTTTACCACATTAGTCGATGTAAACGGTGTTAGTCAGAATGCGGCAGCACAGCGGACTGCACTTAAGCAATTCATTGCACAGGACGAATATTTAAGTGAATTAAGAGGACAGTACACGGAGAAATATGGAGGCGAAACACCATGGAACACGCAAGTGGATCTTCGGATTCTGCAGGACCTTATCGTTAACAAAAAAAATAAACAAACGCTACAGTTTAGTATCGACGTAATAAACCTGGGGAATCTTATCAGCAGCAAGTGGGGAGTGGTAGAATATGCAACCACTTCCGGTTACTATCAGCCATTGTCCGTGTCATACAACAACAATGCTCCAACATACCAATTCGATCCATCAATAAAGAAAACATTTACTGAAAGTCCGGATCTTCAATCCCGTTGGCAGGTACAGCTTGGCTTGAGATATATTTTCTGATTTGTATTGGTAGCATTTTTTATTTAGAAGAAAAGTGGCAATCGATTATGATTGCCACTTTTTCGTGTATACTTGAGCCCAATTGCGTCAAATTCGTTTCCACTTCAAATTTACGTTGAGATGACAAAGCCAGTATTATCTTATGGGTGACCGTCCTGTTATAGAAATTTTCTGGCCTGAATATTGAATACAAATTTTTATGAATACCTCCCAGGAATTTTTAAGTCGAGAGTTTATTCATTTGTTAAGCGACACTTTGGCCTTGCTGGGTGCTGAAAAACGATTAGTAGACGACATAAAAGCGATGGAGGAAACACCTTTATCGCATGCGATGATTGACAAGATCCGGAAATACAATCGTGAGCAATCCGTCAAAGCAAAAGATGCTGCGGCTCTATTGAATACTACTTTCTCCTATCCCGGCAATTAGAATTTTCTACAAGTTGTTTTTTACTTGCTGAACAATCATAGTTGTTTAGAGCTTTATTTTATAAACTTATTCACTATTCGATGTCCTGATATGGAATGCCATTCACAACCGCTATTTTTATGATGAGGCATTCTCTGTAAAGGAAGAAACGATCAGCGTCTGTCATCGTCATTCAGATGTGGAAGAAGTTGCCCTTCTCATTCTTGCATAAAAAAACTTCACGGGTTGTGAAGTTTTCGTGCCCAGAACAGGAATCGAACCTGCACATCCTTGCGGACACCAGATTTTGAGTCTGACGCGTCTACCAATTCCGCCATCTGGGCAATGGGGTTGCAAATGTAAATTGTAAATCGGGAATGATGAAATTAAATTAATAAATGATATTCTCTTTCAGCGCATGCATCAGGTTCAACTGACCTAACACATTAGGATGGATCAGATCGGGGCGGTAATCTGTTTCCCGTTTGAAGTAATCAATAGTATTTATCAGTTTGATCTTTTTTGTATACCCGGGATCGATCATCCCAAATTCACTTCTTACTTCAGCGATCGCATTATTCACTTTATCAATTGCTGCATCGCTCGCTTTGTTGGCCCATGGATCTACCTGGTAACCTGCTTCGGTCATATAAGGCACTTTCATGATCACAACAGGATTGACAAGCGACGGGTCACGCAGTGTAAAAACAAAATCAACAAACTTGATTCCTTCTCCGATTGTTTCGAGTCGTAAAACATGTGGTCCATTTGACAATCCCGAATATATTCTTATATAAGGAAATATCTTCTGCGATGCCATATAACCCGGCATATGACCAGTTGTTTGCTGATGTATGTTCGGCGTATCAATTACAACGCCATCGATCAATACCCGCCACTTGCCATGTGGCGGCTCATAGTATTCGAGTGCCGTTGTATCCTGCCCAACAAAAGATACCCCGATATTAGTTCCCGTAAAATCATATTCCAGATAAGCACCACTGGCTATAGAAGTATAGGCAGCTTTGCGGCCGGATGAATAAGAAGATTTAAAATGATTGGTTAATAGCTGATCAAATGAAATAAATGATCCGCCAAACCGGTCAGGGTTACCACCGGGGCGCCATGTATCAATAAACTGATTAACCAATAAAGCCCGGTATGCGTTCTTTTGAAAGTTAAGCATCTCGTTGGTAGCGCCTGTAAATCGCACATCGTTAAATCCGCAAAGAGTAATAATGTTTCTATTATTCTGCGTAGCATTTAGACATTTGAAAGCCTCTGCTACCATGTGCGCAGAACCCAAACCGATCAATGCCTTATTTATTATAACCTGCGACGAAGTATCGCCAAATAACTTAATAAAATTATTGGCTTCAAAACCGTAATCACTCCAGCTATCGCCAAAAACTATGGTGGTGTCATTTTTTGTAAAATCGATCTTTTGCAAAGTAACTGGTGGTCTTGGTGAAATGCTTTGTGAAGGAACCAATGGTGGTGTGGGCATGTCTTTTACTGGCCTAGAACAACCATAACCGACAAGAAGAATAAAACCAAGTGCAAATAGACTTTTGTTCATACGGGCTCGAAGTTACGTCCAACGGATTACCGGTAAATACCGGGGAAATTTTGCACATAAATACTGCTTATTTTGCATTAATCCAATCGGTAAACTACTATGGTCATTCTGATTATATTTGCCTAATAACCAAGCTGCATGAACATCGATTTCAACCGCAATGAAGACGCTATGAAAATGTTGCTGAGCGATATGCGTCAGCGCTTACAAAAAATATATGAGGGTGGTGGGAAAAAAGCGATTGCAAAGCAGAAAGAAAAGAATAAGCTGACTGCCCGCCAGCGTATTGAATACCTTACCGACAAAGGCAAAACATTTATAGAAATAGGGGCATTTGCCGGGTACGACATGTATGCTGACCAGGGTGGTTGTCCCGCAGGCGGCACTGTAGCAGGCGTTGGTTATGTAAGCGGCAGGCAATGCATGATTGTGGCAAATGATCAAACTGTAAAAGCCGGGGCCTGGTTTCCTATTACCGGTAAAAAGAATCTCCGCATGCAGGAGATCGCAATAGAAAATCATCTGCCCATAATTTATCTTGTCGATAGTGCCGGTGTCTTTTTACCGATGCAGGATGAGATATTTCCGGATAAAGAACATTTTGGACGAATATTTTATAACAATGCACGAATAAGTGCAATGGGCATTACTCAAATTGCAGCAGTGATGGGTCCTTGTGTTGCCGGTGGCGCCTATTTACCTATCATGAGTGACGAAACGCTGATGGTGGAAGGAAATGGTTCGATTTTTTTGGCAGGACCATATCTTGTTAAAGCTGCCATTGGTGAAGATATCGATAACGAGACATTAGGCGGTGCCGATACGCATACGGAAATTTCCGGCATCGCAGATTATAAATTTAAGACTGAACAAGAATGCATGGATCATATCAGGCGTGTAATGTCAATGCTTGGTGAAAGCCCAAAAGCAGGTTTTGACAGGATCGCTACCATGCCTCCAAAAGGATCGGCAGAAGAATTATATGGATTGATGCCGTTTGATGGTAAACCATATGATATGCTTGATATCATTGAAAAAATTGTTGACAATTCTGAATTTGAACAATTCA
>Ga0075420_100001752_pt1 | contig 18485 bp, 17 predicted proteins | sample SoiMetdeltSBSDD4_FD_75296 | JGI IMG/M metagenome (GOLD analysis project Ga0075420, IMG submission 75296) | Bulk soil microbial communities from a Populus tree surrounding site in Tennessee, USA - Soil MetaG P. deltoides SBSDD4 | ecosystem: Environmental > Terrestrial > Soil > Tree plantation... | reverse complement strand
GCCATCGACGATGGAGAAATGCGTCGTACCGTCCTGCTCCACGGTCTCGTCCACGCCGGGCAGCTTGCCGAGCCTTGGCGGCGTGCCGGGGCTCGCCTTCTCCATGGTCGCCTCGGGCTTGATGAGGAGCCGCCGCGCCCCGAGGTAGGCCGTATCGAGCAGGCCGCCCGGCACGGCCGCGAAGTCCGGGTCGCCCAGGTAAAGGTCACGGTCGGCGAACGCCAGCTTCTGCGCCTCGGCAACCAGATGCAGGGCGCGCGGATTGAGCGCGTCGTCGGGACCCTGGCCCAGGTCGAATCCCTCCACCATCGTCAGGATCTGGCCCACCGCCACCCCGCCCGACGAGGGTGGACCCATGCCGCAGATGCGGTTGCGCCGGTAGGCGAAGCACACGGGATCGCGCTCCTTGACGCGGTAGCCGGCGAGATCCTCCAGCGTCAGGTCGCCCGCACGGCCGGGGGCCAGGCGCACGGCCTCGACCATGGCCTGCGCGATGGTACCCTCGTAGAAGGCGCCGGCACCGCGCTCGGCGATGGCGCGCAGCGTGGCCGCGAACGCGGGGTTCTTGAGCAGGCTGCCCTCGGCGCGCGCGCTGCCGCCGCGATCGAAGAAATACGCCCGCGCGTGTGGCGCGAAACTCGCCGCCCCGTACCAGCGCAGCAGCTGGCTGAGACGGGGCGAGACGTGGAAGCCCTGCTCGGCCAGCCGGATCGCCGGGGCGAACAGGTGCGCCCATGGCAGCTTGCCGTGTTCCTTGTGCAGTGCCTCGAGCAGGCGCACCGTGCCCGGCACGCCGACGCTCAGTCCGCTGAACACGGCATCGTCGAAGCGGAGCGGCTGCCCGTCCTCGAGGAAACGGTCGGGCGTCGCAGCCGCCGGCGCCGTCTCGCGCCCGTCGTAGGACTTGAGCCGCTTGGTGGCGGCCTGCCAATGCAGCGCGAAGGCGCCGCCGCCGATGCCGGACGACTGCGGCTCCACCAGGTTCAGCACGAGTTGCACGCCGATCGCCGCGTCCGCCGCGCTGCCGCCCGCGCGCAGGATCTCGAGCCCCGCCTCCACGGCCAGCGGGTTGGCGGCGGCAACCATGTAGGTCGTGGCGGTGGTCGCCGTCTGCGCCGGCCCTGCCCAGGGCAGGGCGATAGCCGGCTCCGGGTCGCGGGGCGCCTGCGCCTGCCCGACGGCCGGGAGCGCCAGCGCGGCGGCGAGGGCTGCGAGGCCCGCGAGGGTGCGCAGCGCTGCCCTCCGCGGCCGGCGACGTTCGGCATTCGGCATCCTGCTACGTCCGGCCATCGTTGGATCGGGCTCGCGGATCAGGGGAGGAGGAAGCACCTTCTCTGTCATAGGGCAAAATGGATGTGGCTCAAATCGCACATCGCCCGACATTCGCATCTTGTCGGGGTCTTCAGCCTACGCGCGTGGGTTGCGTCTTGGGCGCGATTTCGCCACACTCCGAACAACTTCAAGCCATTTTGCGCCGGATAGGCCAAGCACCCAGCGTTCTTAAACCGGCTGTTTACGCTGCACGTGCAGACTGCTCTGCGAGTGCGGGATGAGCGTTTGCGCGCGTGGAGACACTGGTGGGCGCCCCCTTCTCGGGCCATTGTGTCGGGCAATATTCTGCTCGGCGTACGCTCACCAGCTTGTCGGCTGGCGCCTTTGATGCGTAAGCAACCCGAGCGACAAAAGGGAACCGAGCGAGATGATCATGCAAGGCGGGCTGCGAATGGCGGCCGTTGCGGCGATGAGCCTGGTGGCATTCGTGGTGGCGCAGGGCCGTCCGGCCTCCGCGCAGCTGTTCTGGGACTGGGGCGGAGACGAGACGGTGGGCGGCAGCGGTCGCCAGACGGTGTCGTTCAATCCGCAGTACGGCGCGGGCCAGATCATCGTCAGCTTCGGCGACCGCAAGCTCTACTACGTCACCCAGCCGGGGCAGGCGATCAGCTACCCGATCGCGGTGCCGCGCGAGAAGAGCCGCTGGGAAGGCGTCACGTCGGTAAGCCAGAAGCGGGAGAACCCGTCCTGGACGCCCACGCCCACCATGCTGGCCGAGAACCCGCGCCTGCCGCGCTGGGTGCCGGGCGGGCACCCCATGAACCCGCTCGGCGTGCGCGCGCTCTATCTGGGCAGCAGCATGTACCGCATCCACGGTACGGACGCGCCGTGGACCATCGGCACCGCGGCCTCCAAGGGCTGCATCCGGCTCTATAACCAGGACGTGCTGGACCTCTACCCTCGGGTCACCATGGGCGCCAAAGTGACTGTGACCTACCAGACGTTCACCACCTCCCCGGCCGGTGCGATCGGCGCGGTCAGCGGCCTGCCCAAGGTGCTGCCATCCCTGCCGAAGGTCAGCACGCCCAACTTCTTCATGTTCGGGGACGACGAGCCCGCCAAGGCACCGCGGCGCCCCCGGGCGAAGAGCAAGAGCGCAGCGCCGAGCAAGGGCACACCCTCCGAGCGCAGCAAGGCAGCGGTTCCGCGTCCGGCAGCCGACAAGGACGCCGAGAAGCGTGAGGAACCGGCGTCAGCGGAGCTGGTCGAGACGGCCTCGTCGCCGGCCAAGCCGCCGCAGCCATAGGCCGGGTGGGGCGCCAGCCGGATCCAACCGTTCCGGGCGAATGGCGAATGGTGAGTGGCGAATGGAGGCGCCCCATTCGCGATTGGCCACTCACCATTCGCCAGCCCCGGCAGCATTTGTCACGCCGGGCGAAGGCGACCATAATCCGCGGCAGCTCAAGGTTACGGAGCCGCCCCATGGCCGCCAAGCAATATCCCGTCACCCGCACCGACGCCGAATGGCGAGCGCTGCTCACGCCCGAGCAGTACGCCATCATGCGCCAGCACGGCACGGAGGCACCCGGCAGCTGCGCGCTGCTTGCCGAGAAGCGCGCCGGCACGTTCCTGTGCGCCGGCTGCGACCAGCCGCTGTTCGTCTCCAAGGAGAAATTCGAGAGCGGTACCGGCTGGCCGAGCTTTACCGATCCGGTGGCCGGCTCCGTGGAGACGGAGGAGGACGGCAGCTATGGCATGGTGCGCACCGAGGTGCACTGCAGCCGCTGCGGCAGCCACCTGGGCCACGTCTTTCCCGACGGCCCGCCGCCCACGGGCCTGCGCTACTGCATCAACGGCGTGGCGATGACGTTCGAGCCGAAGGGGTGAGTGGTGAGTGGTGCGTGGTGGTGTTGCGCCATCGAGCAGGGTGGACCATCACCCCCAAAAGGCCCAACCTGGTGTGCGGGTTCATGGAAGCCAAGAAACGTATGACAGAGGTCAATCCGCGGGCCGAGTACTTCACGGGTAGCGATGGCCCAGTCAGAGGACGATTTGTATGGTTCGGGCTTGAACCGAGCCGACTGGTACGTGCTCTGCGGCCAAGTTGTGGCCCACTATTCCTTTCGAGAAGGCAAATTCGTGCCACCTGAAGAAATCGACGTGCCATCGGTGCCCGAGCACCTGACCAACCATATAGTCGCCAAGCTCGTTCGGAAGTACCGTGCAACCGCAGAGAGCGAACATCTCGATCGCGCCGGGCAAGCTCTCGTCCCAGGAAACAAGCATTGGTGGTTGGTGATTACCAAGTCGTGAAAGCGGCTGCCGCGCTTCTTCTGGCATTACGCCATGGCTGGGCATCCACGTCCGACGCACCCAACTCACCAACTCACCAACTCACAATCTCACCATGATCCAGCCAGCCACCCCCGGTATGCCCCTCGCGCAGGTAGATACGCCGGCGCTTCTCATCGACCTCGATGCCTTCGAGCGCAACCTGCGGCGCATGGCACACTTCGCGGCCAAGGCGGGCGTGCGGCTGCGCGCCCACGCCAAGACCCACAAGTCGCCCGACATCGCGGCGAGGCAGCTGGCGCTGGGGGCGGTGGGCGTGTGCTGCCAGAAGGTGTCCGAGGCCGAGGTGATGGTGGAGGGCGGCATCGGCGATGTGCTCATCTCCAACGAGGTGGCGGGCACGCCCAAGCTGGACCGCCTGGCCGGGCTCGCGCGGCGCGCCACCGTCGGCGTGTGCGTGGACGATCCGGCCAACGTGGCGGAGCTGGAGGCCGCAGCGGCGCGGGTCGGCGCGAAGCTCGACGTGCTGGTGGAGATCGATGTGGGCGCCCGGCGCTGCGGCGCGGCTCCGGGCGAGCCGGCGGCGCGCCTTGCTGAGCTGGTGGCGCGCTCGGGTCACCTGCGCTTTGCCGGCCTGCAGGCCTACCACGGCGCGGCACAGCACGTGCGCGAGGCTGCCGAGCGGCGCGCCCTCATCGCGCGGGCGGTGGAACTGGTGCAGGAGACGCGGCGTGCGCTCGCCGCAGTCGGGCTGGAGGCGGGCCTCGTTACCGGCGCCGGCACCGGCACCTACGAGAACGAGGCGGCGAGCGGCGTCTACAATGAGCTGCAGTGCGGCTCCTACATCTTCATGGACGCTGACTACGGCCGTAACAGGCGCGCCGACGGCTCGGCCTTCGCCGACTACGAGCACGCCCTCTTCGTTTACGCCACCGTCATGAGCCTGCCGGTGCCGGAGCGGGCGGTGGTCGATGCCGGGCTCAAGGCGCTCAGCGTGGACAGTGGCATGCCCTTGCCCTGGCAGCTGCCGGGCGCCGCCTACCACCGCCCCTCCGACGAGCACGGCGTGCTCGACCTCGCCGGCGGCACCGCACGGCTCGCCCGCGGGGAGAAGGTGCTGCTCGTGCCCGGTCACTGCGACCCGACCGTCAATCTGCACGACTGGTACGTGGGGGTGCGCGGCCTCGGCACGGACGGCGCGCGCGTGGAGCTGGTCTGGCCGGTCGCCGCCCGCGGTGCGGTGTTCTGAGGTATCTGGCGAATGGCGAATGGCCAATCGCGTATGGCAACCTTCCATTCGCCACTCCCCATTCGCTCCTGCTCTCCTCAAACCGCGCTTAAATGCCGGTAAGGTAGAGCGCGGCCGTAGTTGTACGCGTTGCAAGGCCGGCATGTCGTCACGATATAAGGGGCTCCGAATCAAGAACCCTGAAGGGAGACCCACATGACCCCCGATGAACGCCAGCTCATCACCGGCCTGTTCGATCGCATGCGCGGCTTCTCGCTCACCGACAAGGACGGAGAGGCCGAGACGCTCATCAACCAGCAGGTCGCGGGCATGCGTGACGCGCCTTACATGCTGGTGCAGTCGGTGCTGGTGCAAGAGCACGCCCTGCAGCAAGCCGATGCCCGCATCAGGGACCTCGAGGAGCAGGTGCGCCAGCTGGAAAGCGAGGCGCGGCCGCAAGCCGGGGGCTCCGGGAGCTTCCTCGGCGGCCTGTTCGGCGGCAGCCGTCCGGCGGCCGAGCCCGCCCGCGGGCCGACCAGCGTGCCCGCCATCGGCTCCCGTGCGACGCCCTCGGTCTACGACAACCAGCAGGGTTGGACGCCCCAGGGGCCGGGCCAGCAGCCGGGTGGGCCGTTCGCCCAGGCTGCGCAGCCGGGTGGCGGAGGGTTCCTGCGATCGGCGATGACCACCGCGGCCGGTGTGGCAGGCGGCATGCTGGTTGCGGGTGCCATCAGCAACATGCTGGGCGGGCAGAGTGCGCACGCAGGCACTCAGGCTGGCTCTCAGCCTGGCTCTGGCGCCAGCCAGTCGGCATCCGACGCCGCCGGCGGATCCAAGGAGACGGCGCAGACCCAGGACGCCGCCACCGCCAGGGACGATGCCTACCAGGACGGCTATCAGGACGCGGCGGACGACGCTGGCTGGGGCGACGACGGCGGCGATTTCGATATCTGAGCGTGTTGCCTAACCAGCTGTCATCCCGGAAGCCGAGCCCCGGCGAAGGCCGGGGCGGGGCTAGCCGGGATCTCGTGCGGCGAGTGGGACCTCCTGAGATCCCGGATCGGAGCGCTGCTCGCGTTCCGCTCGCATCACTCCGTCCGGGATGACGGGTGTCGAGCTTCCTCGATGGCCTGCACGAAGCCAGCGGCCGCCCGGGACGGGTCGGCCGCCTGCGCGATGGGGCGGCCCACCACCAGATAGTCGGCGCCGGCGGTGATGGCCGCCTGCGGCGTGGCCACTCTGGTCTGGTCGCCGGCGGCGCCGCCCGGGGCGCGGATGCCTGGCGTGACGATGGTGGCGCCGGGCCCGAGCGCACGGCGCAGTGACGCTGCCTCCAGGCCGGAGGCGACGATGCCGTCGCAGCCCGCGGCGCGCGCGAGCCGGGCGCGGCGCACCACCAGGTCGGCAGGCCTCTCGGCAATGCCCTGCTCGGCGAGATCGCCGCCGTCGAGGTTGGTGAGCACCGTGACCCCGAGGATGCGCAGGCCGGTGCCGGCCGCGCCGGCGACGGCGGCGCGCAGGGTCTTGGCGTCGTGGGCGTGCACCGTGAGGAAGGTGGCGCCGGTCGCGGCGGCGGCGCGCGTGGCGCGCTCCACGGTGTTCTCGATGTCGAGCAGCTTCATGTCGAGGAACACCCGCTTGCCGCTATCACTCAGGCGGCGCGCCAGGTCGAGCCCTCCGGCCATCACCAGCTCCAGGCCGATCTTGTAGAAGGTGACGTCAGGGCCCAGGCGTTGCACGAGGGCCGCCGCTGCCCCGACCTCGGGAACGTCGAGGGCCACGATCAGGCGGTCTCGTGCAGTCAGGGTTGCCAAACGGCTAGGCCTTTCCGATGGCGGGACGGGGTCAGCCCCCTGGCGAAGCCGCTTCGAGCTTAGCTCATCCGTAGAAGCCAGGGGTCTGACCCCGGTGAGCAAAGGTTTCGGCGCCCCGGCCGGCCGCGTCAAGGGCCAATGCCCGCGAATCCCATGAGCCGCATCCGCCGTCTCAGTCCGGCTGCGCCCGGCGGCGGATCTCGTTCGCGGCCTTGAAGATGTGGTCGCGCCACTGCGACATGTGCCGCATGAACTGCCGCTCGGACGCAGGATCGGCCCCCCCGGCCTTGTCTCCGCACTCCTTGAGCGCCTGCGTGGCCCACTGCGCCACGGAGGTGTCGTTGATGGCGCCCATGTCGGGATCTTCGTTGACGACCAGCTCCACCTTCGCGCCAAGCCAGGCGTTGGCCTTGGTGTCGAGGCAGGCCTGGAAGGCACCGCCCTTCTTCTCCCAGCCGATGCCCGCCGCCTGGGCCGGGATGGCGCCCCCTGGAACGATCGAGGTGGCGCTCCACAGGAGCACTGCAACCGCCGGCGCTACAGCCCACCCACGCTCCTTACGCGACATGCACTCGTCCCCCAACTCAGACGGCGAGGGCTTTTGAGCGCGCGCACTCGGCCGGTCAGTATCTCGACACCCTATCGGCGAATTCCGCGCGGCCCGCAACGCCGCATAGGACCGCGCAGGGCTGGCATGCTGGAAGACGGCTGATGGCGCAGTATTTTCCGCCTGCGCTGCGGCTTTCGGGCGACTACGTGCCGCCCCGCAACGCGTCGCTACTTCCCGCGTCCGACGTCGTCGAAGAACTCCTTCACCTTGGCGAAAAAGCCGGCGGAATGCGGCGAGGTCTCCTTGTTGCTCTCGCGCTCGAACGCCTCCAGCAGCTCGCGCTGCTTGCGCGAGAGGTTCTTGGGCGTCTCCACCTCCACCTGGATGTACATGTCGCCCGTCACCTTGGAGCGCAGCACCGGCATGCCCTTGCCCTTGAGGCGGAACTGCTTGCCGCTCTCGGTGCCTTCCGGCACGCGCACGCGCGTCATCTCCCCACTGATGGTCGGCACATCCACCTGGCCGCCGAGCGCCGCCGTGGTCATGGAGATCGGCACGCGGCAGAAGATGTCGGCGCCGTCGCGCTGGAAGAAGTCGTGCGGCCTGATGGACAGGAAGATGTAGAGATCGCCGGGCGGCCCGCCGCGCACGCCGGCCTCGCCCTCGCCGGCAAGGCGGATCTTGTTGCCGTCCTCGACGCCCGCCGGAATGGGCACGGACAGCGTCCGCTCCTGCAGGACGCGGCCCGATCCGGAGCAGTTGCCGCAGGGATCGGAGATGATCTCGCCGCGTCCCTGGCAGCCGGGACAGGTGCGCTCGATGGTGAAAAAACCCTGGCTTGCCCTCACCTTGCCGAGGCCGGCGCAGGTCGGGCACGCGGCCGGGCGCGCGCCCGCCTTGGCGCCGGAGCCGTCGCAGGTCGTGCAGGCGACGCTGGTCGGCACGCGGATCTGCGCGGTCTTGCCCGCGTAGGCCTCGGCGAGGTCGATCTCCATGTTGTAGCGCAGGTCGGCGCCGCGCTCGCGGCCCGAGCGGTGGCGGCTGCGCCGGCCGCCCATGAACTCGCCGAACAGGTCCTCGAACATCTCGGACATGGACGAGGCGAAATCCGGCCCGAAGCCGTGGGTGCGGCCGTTGCCGTCGAAGGCGGCGTGACCCATGTGGTCGTAGGCGCTGCGCTTCTGCGGGTCCTTCAGGACCTCGTAGGCCTCGTTCAGCTCCTTGAACCTCTGCTCGGCCGTGTGGTCGCCGCCGTTGCGGTCGGGGTGGCAGTCCTTCGCGAGACGGCGGAAGGCCGACTTGATGTCCTGCTCGCTCGCCCCCCGCGAGAGCCCGAGCACCTCGTAGTAGTCACGCTTGGCCATGAGCCGAGTTTCCAGCCTTCTCAAGTCCCGCCACGGGCGCGCACGCCAGCGGCCAACACGCAAAACCCCCGCCCTCCCGGCTCAGCACAAGCGCAACCGGTCGGCCGAGGGCCTGCATTGCTGTACCCCCCTGTGCGAGGCTTACGCCGACTTCTTCTTGTCGTCCTTCACTTCCTCGAAGTCGGCATCGACCACGTTGTCGTCGCCGCCGGCCTTCTGTGCTCCCGCCTCGCCGCCCGCACCGGGCTGGCTGCCATACACAGCCTCGCCGAGCTTCAGGGCGGCCTGGGCCAGGGCGCTGGTCTTGGCCTTGATGTCGTTCACGTCGTCGGTGTTGGTGGCCGACTTCAAGCTGGCGATCGCGCCCTCGATGGCGGTTTTGTCGGCGGCGGCGACCTTGTCGCCCAGCTCCTTGACCGACTTCTCGGTGGAGTGGATCAGGGCGTCGGCCTGATTCCTCGCCTCCACCAGCTCGCGCTTGCGCTTGTCGTCCTCCTTGAAGCGGTCGGCCTCCTCGGTCATGCGCTTGATGTCCGAGTCGGAGAGGCCGCCCGACGCCTGGATGCGGATCGACTGCTCCTTGCTGGTGGCCTTGTCCTTGGCGGAGACGTGGACGATGCCGTTGGCGTCGATGTCGAACGTCACCTCGATCTGCGGCATGCCGCGCGGGGCAGGCGGGATGCCGACGAGGTCGAACTGGCCGAGCAGCTTGTTGTCGGCCGCCATCTCGCGCTCGCCCTGGGAGACGCGGATGGTCACCGCGCCCTGGCCGTCCTCGGCGGTGGAGAACACCTGGCTCTTCTTGGTGGGGATGGTGGTGTTGCGGTCGATCAGGCGCGTGAACACGCCGCCCAGCGTCTCGATGCCCAGCGACAGCGGCGTCACGTCGAGCAGCAGCACGTCCTTCACGTCGCCCTTGAGCACGCCGCCCTGGATGGCGGCGCCCACGGCCACGACCTCGTCGGGGTTGACGCCCTTGTGCGGCTCCTTGCCGAACAGCTCCTTGACGATCTGCTGCACCTTGGGCATGCGCGTCATGCCGCCGACGAGGACCACCTCGCCGATATCCGCCGCCTTCAAGTCGGCATCGCGCAGCGCCTGCAGGCACGGGCCCTTGGTTCGCTCGATCAGGTCGTCCACCAGGCTCTCGAGCTTGGCGCGCGTGAGCTTCATGGTCAGGTGCAGCGGCGACTGCGTCTGCGGGTTCATCGAGATGAACGGCAGATTGATCTCGGTCTGCTGCGAGGAGGACAGCTCGATCTTGGCCTTCTCGGCCGCCTCCTTCAGGCGCTGCAGGGCGAGCTTGTCGCCGCGCAGGTCGATCTGGTTCTCCTTCTTGAACTCGCTGGCGAGGTACTCGACGAGGCGCATGTCGAAGTCCTCGCCGCCGAGGAACGTATCGCCGTTGGTCGACTTCACCTCGAACACGCCGTCGCCGATCTCCAGGATGGAGACGTCGAATGTGCCGCCGCCGAGGTCGTAGACCGCGATGGTCTTGGCTTCCTTCTTCTTGTCGAGGCCGTAGGCCAGGGCCGCCGCCGTCGGCTCATTGATGATGCGCAGCACCTCGAGGCCCGCGATCTTGCCCGCGTCCTTGGTGGCTTGCCGCTGCGCGTCGTTGAAATAGGCGGGAACCGTGATGACGGCCTCGGTGACCGGCTCGCCGAGCTTGGCCTCGGCCGTCTCCTTCATCTTCTGCAGGACGTAGGCCGCGATCTGCGACGGCGAGTACTGCTTGCCGTAGGACTCAACCCAGGCGTCGCCGTTGGGGCCCTTGACGATCTTGTAGGGGACGAGCTTCTTGTCCTTCTCCACCGTCGGATCGTCGTAGCGCCGGCCGATCAGGCGCTTGATGGCGAAGAAGGTGTTGAGAGGATTGGTCACCGCCTGGCGCTTGGCCGGCAGGCCGGTGAGGCGCTCGCCGCTGTCGGTAAATGCGACGATCGACGGGGTGATGTTGGCGCCTTCCGCGTTCTCCAGCACCTTGGGCTTGGTGCCCTCCATAACCGCGACGCAGGAATTGGTCGTGCCGAGGTCGATGCCGATGACTTTGCCCATGCCTTTGCTGTCCTCTCTCTATGAACGGCAGACCGCCCGGACCCGGTTCTGTCGGCACCCGGCTTCCCTCAAGGGCCCCCATGACCCCGGGAACGATCCCCTAGAGCTGCGATGGTTTCCGGCGTTATATAGTAGGGGGTAGATAGGGCTGCAACGGCCCCTATCCCAGTCTAATCGCGATATGTCGTCGAAGTTGTTGATCGCCGAGCAACAGCCCTAAAGAGTTTTGCGGGTGACAACTGGCAGCGATGGAGACGACGCCGGCTGGCGGCATCTGCCCGGATGGCTGAGCCCGATCCGGCAGCACTCCCTGGTGGCCGAGATTCGCGCCGTGATCGGCAAATCCCCGCTGCTGCGCCCTGCCATGCCCAGGACCGGCAAGCCGTTTTCCGTCCTGATGACCAACTGCGGGCCGCTCGGCTGGGTCTCGGACCGCGACGGCGGCTATCGTTACCAGAGGACGCATCCCGAGACGGGCCGGCCCTGGCCGCGAATACCCGACTTGCTGGGTGAGGTTTGGAGTGTGGTGGCCGGCTACCGCGCGCCGCCCGAGGCGTGCCTGGTGAATTACTATGCGGCCGGCGCCAGGCTTGGCTCGCACCGCGACGAGGACGAGGACGACGCCCACGCTCCCGTCGTCTCAGTGTCCCTGGGCGACGACGCCACCTTCCACCTCGGCGGGGCGCGACGAGGCGATCCCAAGCGGCGCCTCATCCTCAAGTCCGGCGACGTGTTCGTCCTCGGCGGTGCCGCGCGGAATTTCTACCACGGCATCGACCGCATCCACCCCGGCACCTCCGGCCTGCTGGAGGAGGGCGGCCGGTTCAGCCTCACCCTGCGGCGCGTCACGCGTCCGCGTTGACTGAGCTTGAGGGCCCAAAGGCGATGCCCGCGCATCAACTGCCGAATGCCGACTGCCCATAGGAGTCCGCCATGCCCGCGAGCCCCCTGATCGAGATCACCTATTGCCGGCTGTGCGGCTGGGGCCTGCGCGCCGGCTGGATGGCGCAGGAGCTGCTGGCCACGTTCGCCGAGCAGGTGGGCTCGGTGGCCCTGACGCCCGACGCCTCCGGCGGGGTGTTCGAGGTGCGCGTGGGCGGCGATCTGGTCTGGTCGCGCAAGGAGCGGGGCAGGTTTCCGGACATCAAGGAGCTGAAGCAGCTGGTGCGCGACCGCATCGCGCCGGGCCGCCCGCTCGGGCATTCCGACGCGCCATGAGCTGCTTTCTACGCTCGGTCGTGGCGCTGAGGATCGTCCGCATCGCGGGGCAGAGTCGTCGCGACGGCGATCGATCCGGCAGCGGAGGCCGCGGCTGCGGCAGCCAGCCCCGCTTCGTAGCCGGATGTCCATGATGCAGCGCCGGCAGCCAGGGCGACACCGGCGAGCTGAGCGACCCGGCTTACCGCGTTGTTCACGCCCGAGGCCAGGCCTTCATCGGCCTGATCCACGCTGGACAGAACCGAGGCGGTCAGCGGTGCGGCGATGGCCGCGAACGCCAGGCCCAGCAGGGTCATCGGTCCAATCACGCCCAGCAAGAGGGACGCGTCTCGTCCCAGTGCCATCCACCCGTAGGCAAGGGCGGCGGCTGCTGCTCCAGCGATCAGCGGTAGACGCGCGCCGGCTGCATCCGCCGCTGCGCCGAAGACTCTCGACAGAAGGCCGACGGCAAGGGTGAAGGGCAGGAACGCGAGCCCGGCGTCGGTCGCGGACAGCCCGCGCCGGTCAACGAGCTCGAAGGGCAAGAGGAAGAACATGATCGACGCCGCTCCGTAGATCAGCAGCGTCGCCAGGTTCAAGCCCACGAAGGGCCGGTTCTCGGCGAGGCGGGGCGGGGTCATTGGATGCGCGCTCACCCGCTCCCACCAGCCGTAGACGGCAAGGCCGAGCAGCCCAAGTCCAGCGACGGCGGCGACCTCTGCCCCGGCCGCGTCGGCGGTGGTCGTGATTCGGGACCCCTCGGAGCCCAGCTGGCTGAGGGCCCAGGCGAGCGCGCCCAGGGCCACGGCCATGATGGCGGCGCCGACCACGTCGAAGCGGCGCGCTTCGCGCCGGTCCTCGGGCGCGTAGGCCGCGAGCAGTGCCACCGTCGCGAGCGCCACAGGCGGATTGATCCAGAATATGGATTGCCAGCCGAACGTCTCCGTGAGCCAGCCGCCCAGGATCGGGCCGCCGGCCGTGGTCAGGGCCGATGCCGCCGCCCATACCCCGATGGCCCGGTTGCGTTCCGCCCTGGGGTAGGTGGCGCCGATCAGCGCCAGGCTTGCCGGCGCCACGATCGCCGCACCGACGCCTTGCATCACGCGCGCAGCAATCAGCCATTCGACCGACGGCGCCAGCGCGCAGGCTGCCGACGCCGCGCCAAACAGCAGACAGCCAAGCGCCAGCATGCGCGCCTTCCCGTGGGCATCGGCAAGAGCGCCTCCGATCAGGGTCAGGGCAGCCAGAGCCAGGACATACCCATTCAGGACCCATTGGACCGACGCCAGGTCTGCCGCCAGATCCGCCCGCAGCCTGGGCAGCGCGACGGTCAGCGCCGACCCATCGATGAAGGCCATGGCCGACGCCAGCACGCAGGCGCAGAGCACCATCCGCCGCCGCCCCGGGGCGATCTCCCGCCCCAGCTCACGCGGGCAGGGCTGTGCCGCAATAACGCCGCGGCTGCAGGGCTCTGCAAGTGGTTGTGCCATCCGTCCGCGCTCCTGCAGCTTGACGCCGCACGCCGCGGCGGCGGCCGCACCCGCGTCGCCCTACGGTGCATGCAAAGAATCCGTGGAGCAACCTTCCATCCGTGCGCCATCTCGGGCTTTGCCTGGGGTAGAGTGTGGTGGCAAAAGCAGGGGAGGAACCACCATGATCGCGGTCATCGGGGCCACGGGCAACACCGGGCGCGCCGTCGTCAAGGAGCTGCGGGCGCTGGGCGAGAGCCCGCTGTGCATCGTGCGCAACGCCGACAAGGCGCGCGAGGTGCTGGGGGCGGACGCCAGGACGGCGGTGGCCGAGATCACCGACCGCGCTGCCCTCGAGAAGGCGCTGCAGGGCGTCGAGCGCGTGCTCGTCGTCACCGGCCACAACCCGCAGGCCGGCGACCAGCAGATCAACATCCTGGAGGCGGCCAGGGCGGCGGGCGTGCAGCTCTTCGCCAAGGTGTCCGGCGGCCGGGCGGTGGTGGGCCCCGATGTCGAATCGGTGGTGGGCCGAGGCCATCATGCCGTGGAGGAGGCCATCAAGGGGAGCGGGCTGGCCTGGGTGATCCTGCGGCCAGGCCTGTTCATGCAGAATACACTGGCGCAGGCGCAATCCATCAAGACCGAGGGCAAGATGGTGCTGGCCTACGCCCGGGACCTGCCCATCGCCTTCGTCGACGTGCGCGACACCGGCGCGGTTGGCGCGCGCATCCTGCGCGATCCGGACCGGCACGCCGGCAAGACCTACGAGTTCACGGGCGTGACGAGCAGCTTCGGCGAATTTGCCCAGGTCCTCTCGGACGTGTTGGGCAAGCCGGTGACGTACGTTGGCGCCACCCTGGAGCAGGCCGAGCAGGGCATGAAGGCGCGCGGCATGCCGGACTGGCTGGTGGCGCATATGGTCGCCATGGGGCGTGCCGGGGCCAACGGCGCCTTCTCCAACGAGAATACCGGGCCGATCCGGGAGATCGTCGGCCGGGCGCCGCTGTCGATCCGGGAGTTCGCGGAGGCCCACAAGGCCGCCTTCAGCTGAGCCGGGGGTTCCCAGGCCGCCGGGGGTTGCGCCGTTCAGGCGTGGATAGCGTGACCGTGGCGTAATCGTGCCGCTTTCGCGCCCCATCTATGCAGAGCAACAGCCTACGACGCGTTCCCCGAGGCCCGCCCGCCGAGGCAGGGTGAGGCCTCCGGGCGCGGGGGAACTGTGGCGTCGCCCTGATGTTTGACCGATAGGCCCGAAGCCCCGCAACTGCCAAAGCCAGGGAGAAATGCAAATGCCCTCCAAGACGAGCGCAACGACCAAAGTACAGCCGACCAGCCCGTATCTCACGATACGGGGCGCCACCGACGCCATCGACCTCTACAAGCGGGCGTTCGGCGCCAAGGTGAAGCAACGCATGCCGGCCCAGGACGGCAGGCGTGTGATGCACGCCGACCTCACCATCAACGGCGGCACCGTCTTGCTTTGCGACGAGTTCCCGGAGTACGGCGGCCCGCCCGCGCCCAGCAAGGAGCAGCCGGCGCCGGTGGCGGTCACCATCCAGTTCAAGAAGCCGGCCGACGTGGATGCCACGTTCCGGCGCGCCGTCGATGCCGGCTGCAGCGGCCTGCAGGAGCCGCAGGACATGTTCTGGGATGCGCGCTTTGCGATGCTCGCGGATCCCTTCGGCCACCGGTGGTTCCTGAACGCGCCGCTGCCGAAGAAGAAGCCGGCGCCCAAGAAGAAGGCCGCGGCGAAGAGAAAGTAGCCGACTCAGGCGAATGACCGATGGCGAATGGGGCCCACCATTCGCCACTCACCATTCGCCATTCGCCCAGCCCCGTCAGGCCGTTGCCGGCGCGCCGACGGGCTCGGCGCGGGCGGGCAGTCCGCGCTCGCGTCGTCCGGCGGTCTGCCAGCCGAGCGTGCGCCGCTCCACCCAGCGCGCCAGCGCGTCGAAGGCCACGGACAGCACCAGGATCATGAGGATGCCGGCGAACACGCGCGGGCTGTCGAGCACGGTACGGTACCTGGTGACCAGATAGCCGATGCCGGCGGCGGCGGTGAGCATCTCGGACACCACGACGCCGATGATGGCGAGCGCCCCGCCCAGTCGCAGGCCCGACAGCACGGTGGGGATCGAGGCCGGGATGATGACGCGGGCGATCTGCTGCGGCACGCTGGCGCCCATGCTGCGGGCAGCCAGCAGGAAGTTCTGGTCGATGGTGCCGATGCCAGCCGCCGTGGAAAGCATGACCGGGAAGAAACCATAGATGCCGGCGAAGGCGATCTTGGATTCCGAGCCGATGCCGAGCCAGGCGGTGAAGATCGGATAGAGGATCACGATCGGCACCGCGTAGAGGCTGGAGAACACCGGCAAGAGCAGGCCGCGGAGGCTGGCCAGTCCCCCCACCAGCGCGCCCACCAGGATGCCGCCGCCGCAGGCGATGGCCATGGCCAGCACGACCTCGTAGAGCGTCACCAGGAGCGCCTCGGCATACTCGCTCCAGTTCTGGAAGAGAACGATGAGTGTTTTCGACAGGGCCGGCAGGAACAGCTCGGGCAGCAGCCCCGTGCGCGGCACCAGCTCCCACAGCGCCAGGACCAGCACCAGGATCAGGCGGCGAACGGTGGCGGGGGAAGGGCGGTGCATGGCAAACACTCGTAGGTTGGCTGCTTTCATTCCTAGGCAGTAGGCAGTAGGCAATAGGCAGTAGTCGGTTAGTGATCGAGATGCCGGCTCAGCGCTCCTACTGCCTACTGCCTACTGCCTATTGCCCATTGTTCAATCCTTCTTCCTGATCTGCTGCCAGATCCTGTCGCGGAGGCGGCCGAACACGTCGGTGGCCATCATCTCGTAGGTGCGCGGGCGCGGCAGCGTGATGTCGATGCGGTCGATGATGCGCCCCGGCCGGGCCGACATCACCAGCACCTCGTCGGCGAGATACACCGCCTCGGTGAGGCTATGGGTGACAAACACCACAGTCTTGCCGGTCTCGTCCCAGATACGCAGCAGTTCGTGCCCCATGGTCATGCGCGTCTGCTCATCGAGAGCGGCGAACGGCTCGTCCATCAGCAGCACCGGCGGATCCTGCACCAGGCCGCGCGCAATAGAGACGCGCTGCTTCATGCCGCCCGACAATTCGTGCGGGTAGCGGGTGCCGAAGCCTTGCAGGCCGACGAGGTTCAGCATCTCGGCCGCCCGCTTCCGGCGCTCCTCGCGTGGCGCGCGGCGGATGCTCAGTGGAAACTCAATGTTGTCGAGCGCGGTGAGCCAGGGAAACAGGCTCGCCTCCTGGAACACCACGCCGACGCGGTCGGGGTCCGGTCCCGTGATGGGCTTGCCGCCGCACAGGATGCTGCCCGTCGTCTGCTCTCTGAGCCCCGCCATCATCATGAGCAGCGAGGTCTTGCCGCAGCCCGACGGGCCGACGATGACCACGAAGCGTCCGGCATCGACGGTGAGCGCGATATCCTCCAGCGCCGGCACCTTGCCCTCGCGGCCCTCGTAGATGTGCGACAGGCCCGCCACCTCGATGGCGGCGGCCGTCGTCTCGGCGCCGAGGCCCTTCATGTCCGCCCCTAGGTGCGCCATGCACTGCATCGAGCCTCCAGCCAGCGCACGGTCTCGTTGAAGGCGATCGCCACGGCGGCCAGCAGGATCACGCCGGCGAACAGCTGCGGCATCTGGAAGTTCTCGCCCCAGCTGGCGATCAGGTGGCCGATGCCGGTGCGCGAGGCGTACATCTCGGCGATCATCACGCCCGTGAAGTTGAAGATCATGGAGATGCGCAGCGTCTCCAGCAGGAACGGCATCATGCTGGGCACGTAGACCCGGGTCAGCACCTGCAGCGGGCTGGCGCCATAGGAGCGCGCCACCAGCACGTGGTCGGCCTTCACCGATTCAACGGCCGCCGCGGCGCTCATGATGACGATGAAGATGGTGGAGAAGGCGGCGTAGGCCACCTTCTGGCCGAAGCCGATGCCGAACATGAGAATGAACATCGGCAGGAAGATCGATTTGGGGATCGAGAACACGTAGAACAGCATAGGCCGGAAGATGGCGCCGAAGTAGTCGTTCTCCGCCGCCAGCACGCCGATGGCCGCGCCCAGCGGCACGGCGATGACGAAGGCGACGATCACCTCCGCCGCCGTCACGCCGATGGCCTCGTGCACCTGCGCCCGGCCGAGCAGCTGGGCCAGCATCGCCAGCACGTCGGAGAGCGGCGGCAGCAGCATCGGGTTGACGGCGCCCAGCCGCGGCAGCATCTCCCACGCGCCCAGGACGAGCGCCAGCAGCGCGAAGCGGACGAGGATGATTTGTAAGCGGGTCATTGGGCCTCTACTCCCTCTCCCCGCCTGCGGGGAGAGGGCCGGGGTGAGGGGCAGCACCAGACGCCGACGTTGGAGTGTGCGGCTGCCCCTCACCCTAACCCTCTCCCCATTCGCGCGAAGAAGCGCGAATGGGGAGAGGGGACGCGCATCACGCCGTCGTCGGCACCGGCTTGAATTGGGTGATGAACATCTCGGTCGCCGGCGCCAGGTCAGTCATGCCGATCAGGCGGCCCATGCCGAGGGCGCGCTCCATCCAGTCGATCTGCATCTCGCCGGTGCGCGACAGGTTCTTGACGTTGCCGTCGAGCTCGCGTGCGGCGATCGCATCGGGGATCTCGTCGATCTCGGCGATCAGCTTGACGGCGGCGGCGCGGTTGGCGTCGGCCACCAGGAAGGCGACGCCGCCGTAAAGGGCGTTGAGCGCCTTCTGCACGACCTGCGGGCGCTCCTTGATGATCCTGTCGCTGGCGATCCAGGCCGAGTTGGAGTGGGCGGGAACAGCGGCGCCGTAGTCGATCAGCGGGCGGGCCACCTTCTCGTCCATCACCTTATAGGTGAGGGGCGAGTAGAGCACCGTGGCGTCGATATTGCCGGTCAAGAGGTTCGGCACCAGGCCGCCGCCGCCCAGCGGCACGCGCGTGAATTCCAGCTTGTGGTGGGCGATGGTCCAGCGGGCACAGATGTCGCTTCCCGATCCGGCTGACGTGATGCCCACCTTCTTGCCGGCCAGCTCCTTGAAGTCCTTGACGGGCGAATCCGTCTTCACCACCAGGTACCAGCCGTAGTAGCCGTTGGCGCCGTTGGCCACGCACCTGGCATTGACGCCCTTTCTGAGCCCGGCGGCGACGCTGGAGGAGGAGTTGAGGATCAGATCCGCGGCGCCGGCCGCGAGCGCCTCGAAGCCTTCCGCG
>Ga0075420_100001749_pt1 | contig 18497 bp, 14 predicted proteins | sample SoiMetdeltSBSDD4_FD_75296 | JGI IMG/M metagenome (GOLD analysis project Ga0075420, IMG submission 75296) | Bulk soil microbial communities from a Populus tree surrounding site in Tennessee, USA - Soil MetaG P. deltoides SBSDD4 | ecosystem: Environmental > Terrestrial > Soil > Tree plantation... | reverse complement strand
GGGCGGGTCGACGTTGGGGAGGGGTTCTTCTTCCACGCCCCGGTGCCGCGCGACGCGTCGCGCGAGACGTTCGACTTCCTGGGCCTGTTGCAGGAGTCGGCGGGCTTTGAATTCGAGGCGGAGCTCGACCACGTCGGGTTCTGGGACCTTCGAGTCCTGATGGCGCGCGAGTACCGCAAAGGCCGGGCGTTCATCGCGGGCGACGCCTGCCACAGCCACCCGCCGTACGGCGGCTTCGGGCTGAACACCGGCCTGGAGGACGCCGCGAACCTGGGCTGGAAGCTGGCGGCGGCGCTCGAAGGGTGGGGCGGCGAGAGGCTGCTCGATTCGTACGGCCAGGAGCGGCGCCCGATCTTCCACGATATCGGCGTGGTGACGATCGCGGGCGGGATCGAGACCGACCGCGCCTTCCTCGAGGAGTACAGCCCGTCGAAGGACCGCGCGGCGTTCGAGCGGGCCTGGGCTGCGCTGGCGGAGCGGAACATCTGGCAGGGCAGCTTCGAGCCGCACTACGAGGGGTCGTCGGTGGTCATGGGTCCGCCCGGCGGGGTGTGCAGCATCTACGGGAAGCACGACCACGCGGCGCGGGCGGGGCATCACCTCAGCCCGCAGGTGCTCTCGTCGGGAAGGAACGTGTTCGAGGAGCTTGGCGCGGGCTTCACGCTGCTAGCGTTCGACGCGGAGGACGGCGCGGTGCGGGCGTTCGAGGAGGCGGCGCGCTCGCTGCGGGCGCCGTTGACGGTGATTCGCGACACCTTCGAGGATGACCGCCGGGCGTATGAGGCGCGGTTGGCGCTGGCGCGGCCCGACCAGTACGTGGTGTGGGCCGGCGACGAGGCACCGGCGGACACGGCGAGCATCGTGCGGACGGGCGCGGGCACCGCTTAGCAGGCTGAGGAACTGCGTCCTCTCATCGTGAGGCGACGACGGGCACCCTGTCGCGAGCCAGCCGCTCCAGCAGCTCGACGGCGTGGTCAACACCGGGCAGCGCGTCGAACTCGTCGCGGAGACGCTGGGCGGCCTGGCGGTAGCTCGGTGTATGGAGCACGTCGAGCACGACTTCGCGAACGTACTCGGGCGTCAGGTTGTCCTGGTCCAGAGTGCGGGAGGCCCCCAGCTCGGCGCAGCGCGCGGCATTCTCCGGATGGTCGGCGGCGAGCGGAAGGATCACCATCGGTAGGCCGTGTGCGACGGTATGGCTCAGGGTGCCCGAGCCGCCATGGAAGACTACGAGCGAGCAGCGCGGCAAGAGCGCCCCGAGCGGCAGGTAGCGCTCCAGGTGGATGTGCTCCGGCTGCGGCCCAAGCGAAGCCGGATCGAGGTCGCGGCCGACGGTCGCGACGACCTCGACATCGGCGTCCTGGAGGCCAGCCAGCAGCTTCGAGAAGATCTCCGAGGCGCGCACACGGCTGAGGGCGGTGCCGAGGCTCACGTAGACGAGCGGGCGCCGTCCGATGTGATCGAGCCGGGTCGGGAGATCGATCGTCCGATCGTCCGGCGGGAGCCCTCGGAAGTGATGGGTGACGGGCGAGGTCGGGGCGCCGACCAGCGTCAACGAGGGCGGGAACGGCACGAGCGCCAGGTACTCGTCCAGCATGCCCTGGATCGAACGGGGCGGCAGCCCGAACGTCGCCCGCACGCTCTGCAACGGCTTGTCGAGCATCGACGTGCACGTCGACATGCCCGTAGCAAGCACCACCAAGGTCGCGTGCGGGATGCCGAGCAGCTCAGCCGCGATCGTGGCGCCACACTCCGCCGAATCGTGGACGATGAGGTCGGGCCGCCAGGATTCGGCCAGCGCGAGAATATCGGGCACCAGCCGTCGGGGTCGCAAATCGCCGACGATGCGCGTTCTGAAGTAGCGGTGCTGCTCTGCCCCGCGCAGCTCGAGCAGCCGTGCCCGCCTGGGGGCCATCTCAGGATCGTCGTTCTCGACGCCCGCCTGCACCCAACGGAACCCGGCCGCCTCTACGGCCGGGCGAAAAGTGACGGGCGTGCCGAAGGCGACATCGTGCCCGGCCTCGGCCATGGCATGGGCAACCGGCGTGAGCGGCAGGAAGTGCCCGAAAGCCGGATGGCAGGTAAACAGCGCGCGCATGCGCCCTCCTCGCACGTCGTCCACCTACCGGAATCGAGATCAGACCAGGTACCATATCGTAACCGCAACGTAACGTCGATGGCGATCTGGCGCATGGGGGTGCGGTGCAATCGGCAGATCACGATGCTGGCGTTCATCCGCCTGGAGGAGCGGCTCCCGACAGCGGGACCACCGACACGTCCGCCAGGTCATTCCCAGGCGGGCCTTCGAAACCTGCCATCTCTCCCGCAACCTCCGCATCTGGAGGTAAGCCCGGATGACCGGAGCTGGCGATCGAGCTAGCGAGACGACGGCGTCAACGGCGTCGACGTCCGCGGCATCGGTTGGGCTGTCGAAGGAGCTGAAGAAGCGGGACTGGGATCGCTCAGGTGTCGAGCCGGTATTCGGCGAGTCTGGCGTCGTCGAGGGTGACGCCGAGGCCGGGGCCGGCGGGCAGGTCGAGGCTACCGCTGGAGAGGTCGAGCTTCTGGGTGACGACGTCCTCGCGGGACTTGAGCGGGCCGACGCATTCGAGGCCGTCGAGGACGTTGTTCGAGGTGGCGGCGACCATGATCTCGGCCATCGTGTGCGGGCCGAGCCCGAAGCCGTGGCCGACGACGCAGCGGATGCCGGCGGCCTCGGCGGTGGCGATCATGCGACGGGTGTTGAGGATGCCGCCCTGCTTCATGACCTTGACCTTGACGATGTCGGCGGCGTCGGCCTTGACGATCCGGATCAGGCTGGCGTGGTCCAGGACGGACTCGTCGGCCATGATCGGGATGCCAAGCTCATTCGCCTCGCGGCGCACCCGGGCAAGGCCGGCGATGTCGTGGTCGGGGACGGGCTGCTCGAAGAGCTGGAGCTTATACGGCGCGACCATGCGGGCCAGCTCGATCGAGGTGTCGGCGTCGTAGCCGGCGTTGGCGTCGATGCGGAGCTGGAAGTCCGCGCCGACGGCGTCGCGGATGGCGGCGACGCGGTCGCGATCGGCGCGGATGTCGCCGCCGACCTTGACCTTGGCCGAGCGGAAGCCCTGGGCCTGCCAGTGGCGGGTCTCGTCGGCCGCCTGATCGGGTGGGAGGATGCCGATCCAGGCGTTGAAGTGGAGGCGGTCCTTGACGGCGCCGCCGAGGTAGGCGTGGACGGGCAGGCCGGCGACTCTGGCCGCAAGATCGACGCAGGCCATCTCGATGGCGGCTTTGGCGTCGAGGAAGCCGTCGACGGCGGGCTCGATGGTGGCGAGAATCTGGTGGACGTTGGTGGGATCGAGCCCGACCACGAGCGGCGCGAGGCGGGTTTCGAGGACGCGCAGGCTCTCCTCGACGGACTCCTTGGAGTAGCCGGGGGTCGGCTCGACGCTGCCGCAGCCGGTGGCGCCGTCGCTCGCGGTGATCCGAACGACGGCGGCCTTGACGATCGACTTGGAGAGGTAGGCGTTCTTGTACTCGCCGACGAGCGGCATGGCGATTCCGAAGACCTCGACGCGCTCGATCTTGCTGGTCATGGGGCGTCAACTCCCGGGCATGACGCTCTTACGTCGTGAGCGCGAGCGCCAGGGGCCGGACGATCTTGCCGGGTCCGGCTCGCTGACGCTCGCGGTACCGATCTTCGGCGGGCGGCAGTGATAGGCGTCCTCTCCGGTGCAGGACGGATCAGGTCGGGAGGCGGTCGCCGTCCTCGGGGGCCGGTACCTCGAAGGCGCTGACGACGCCGGAGAGCATGCCGTAGTAGCAGGAGGCGGCCGTCAGCTCGACCATCCACTGCTCGTCGTGGTTGGCCTTGAGCGCGTCGAAGGCGGCCCGGTCGATCCGGTTGGTCTCGGCAAGCTGGCGGGCGTAGACGATGATGTCGCGCTCCTCGGGGGGCAGCTCGGATGGGTCGCCCTTTCGGCGGATCAGGTCGATGGCCTCCTCGCGGACGCCGTTGCGGCGGGCGAGGTCGACCTGGCGAGACCAGACGTAGGCGCCGGCCCGTGCGCGGGCGGCCACCAGGACGGCGAGGCTGAGATCCTTGCCCGCGACGGTGGTCCCGGAGCGGAAGAAGTGGACCAGCGGCAGGAGTCTCTCCGCCAGCTTCGGGCTGTGCAGGAGCATGCTGAACGGGCCGCGCACCTGGCCGAACGTCTCCAGGACGCCGTCGACGACGTGGTGGTGCTCGGGCGCGACGTCCGGCTTGCCGCCAATTGCCTTGATCCTCGTCATGAGTGCAACCCCCTTCCTGCGAGAGACGGTAGTGCAGTGCGGCTCTGTCTGACCAGTGCGAGGACGGTGCTGGGCGAAACCGCCGACTCCGGGCGAGATGCCCGACGTGGCCGCGCTCTCAGCCGTGCACGTCGACCTGCTCATGGCAGTGACGGACCTGCCGATAGCTCCGACGGGGTGTACCATGGGGCGTCCCGGAACGTGGCCTGCATCGACGCGGGCCAGATGCGAGGTCGCGATGAGCGCCATTTTCGTTCACCCCGAGGACCACGGGGCCGACGCACAGTCGCTGACGGCGGCGTTGGCGCTGGCGCGGCCAGGCGACGTCGTGCTGGTCGGGCCGGGCGTGTCCGGGCCGTCGCGGACGGGCGAGGTCTTGCCGCTGAGGATTCCGGCCGGGGTGGCGGTGGAGGGGGCAGGCGCTGACCGCTGCGTCGTGGACGGGGAGGGGCTGTTCGAGCCGTCGTTCGGGCCGATCGAGCCGGAGCTGGCGGTGGTGGTCCTGGGCGACGGATGTAGCGTAAGCGGCGTGATGGTGACGAACGGGGGCGGGCACGGGATCGGCGCGCCGCCGGGCGTCTCGGCGACGATCCGCGACTGCGCGATCACGCGGAACGGCGACCACGGAGCCTATCTGTGCGGCGTGGACGACGTGGCGATTCTCGGGTGTACGTTCCGCGAGAACGGGCTGAAGCAGTATCGGCCGACGCTGCCGAGGGGGACCGGCGCGCCACAGCAGGGTCACCAGATCTTCGCGGAGGCGCGGCACGGGCGGCGGAACCGGCTGACGATCGCCGACAACGTGATGCAAGGGTGCTTCGCCGACGGGGTGGCGTTCGTCTGCTTCTACCCGGAGCCGGACGGGGTGGTGTTCGAGGCGACGATCGTGCGCAACACGATCGAGGCGAGCGGTCGCGGCGGGCTGCTGTTCGCCTGCTCGTTCGGGCCGTCCGGCAACAGGCAGCGGATCGTGGCGGCCGGGAACGTGCTGCGCGGGAACCGGCAGTACGGCATCCAGGCGGTGGTGGCCTCGCCGCACGCCGACCCGGTACCGAGCGGGAACCGGCTGGAGGCGCTATTCGCCGGGAACGAGATCGTGGGAAGCCCGGTCGGGATCTTCGTGCGCGGGGCCGGCGGCGAGTGCCGTGGGAACGTCGGGGAGGTCGTGATCGACCGGAACACGATCTCGACGGGCGAGCAGCACGCCATCCGAATCGTCGGGGCGCTGGGGGTGGAGGGGGTCAGGACGGCCGACAACGGGCTGCGGGTGGTGGTGTCGCGCAACGTGCTGGCGGGGCGGGCGCCGAGCGTAGCGGTGCAGGCGGCCGCGAGGGTCGCCGGAAGCGAGACTCTGGGGAACGAGGTGCGGGTGCGGCTGCTCGACAACCGGGTGAGCGGCTCCGTGGAGGAGGCGTTCGTCGTGAGCGAGGGTGTCGCGGGGAACCGCGTCGGCGCCGAGGCGGGCAGCCAGGCGCACGCGCGCACCGACGACGACCTGATCGGCTGAGACGGGCCGAACGACGGAGGCGAGCGTCGATGCCGTATCTGCACTTCGACCTGCCCGGCCGGTACCCGGTCGAGGTCAAACGGACACTGGCGGCGCGGCTCGGCGCGCTCTACGCCGAGATCATGGAGACAAGCTCGAGCATCGTGAAGGTCGGGTTCCGGGAGCTGGGTGCGGAGAACCTGTTTCGGTGCGGGGCGCCGGGGGGCGGGGTCGAGCCGGTGATCGTCGGGCACTGCGACATCCGGCGGGGCCGGCCGACCGAGCAGCGGGCGAGGCTGGCGGCGGCGATCGTGGCGGCGTGCGCGGAGGCGTTCGGGGTCGACGCGTCGGCGATCGAGCTGGAGTTCACCCAGCACGCGGGCGACGAGATGTATCGGCGGGGCGGATTCGCCGGCGACTGGACGGCCGACGAGGCGGCTGGCGCGGAGTCGGGGCGCGGGTAACCCGGCCCCGGCGAGGCCCTCACCCCGACCCTCTCCCAGAGGGAGAGGGAGAAGGGCTGGGCGAGGGAGGCGGTCAGCGGGGCTCGTTGCCGGGGATCGGCTGGCCGGCGACCTTCATCCGGATGCGGTAGACCGAGGTGTTCGCGGTGATGAAGAGGGTCTGGTTCTCGGGACCGCCCCAGGCGCAGTTGGCCGGCGGCTCCGGGGTGCCGATGAAGCCGAGCAGGGTGCCATCCGGGGCGTAGACCCAGACGCCCTCGGCGGTGTTGGCGGTGACGTAGAGGTTGCCCTGGGCGTCGAGCTTCATGCCGTCCGGGCGGCCGACCGTGCCGCCGTGAGTGACGTCGGCGAAGACGCGGCCGTTGCTCAGCGTGCCGTCCGACCCCAGGTCGAAGGCGCGGACGTGGTGACGGTCGGTGTCGTCGATCAGGAGCTGGCGGCCGTCGACGCTGATGACGATGCCGTTCGGGCGCTCGAAGTCGTCGACAAGGAGGGTGAGGCTGCCGTCCGCTGCTGAGATGCGGAAGACGCCGTTGGTCCCGTACTCGCCGGGCGCGAAGGTACCGTCCGGCTGGCGGAGGCCGTACGGCGGGTCGGTGAAGTAGAGGTCGCCGTTGGGGGCGCCGACGACGTCGTTGGGACTGTTGAGCTTCTTGCCCTGGTAGTTGTCGACGGTGGTCTCGACGCGGCCGTCCGGATAGGTGCGCGAAACGCGGCGGCCCTGGTGCTCGCAGGTGACGAGGTTACCCTCTCGGTCGTTGGTGTTGCCGTTGGCGACCTGGCTGGGCTTGCGGTAGACCTGCTGGCCGCCGGATTCGGTCCAGCGGTACATGGCGTCGCCACGGACGTCGCTGAAGGTGAGGACCTGGTCCCGGTGGCTCCAGAGCGGCCCCTCGGTGAAGATGCAGCCCCCGGCGATCTTCTCGGGCGTGGCGGCGGGATCGACCAGGTTTTCGAGCCGTGGATCTAGGACGACGGTTTCGGACATGCGACCCTCCCAGTGACGGCATTCTAGCCGGAGGGTGCGATATCGTTCCGGGGTCGCCCCCCACCTCCCGACCCCCTCCCCCGCAAGCGGGAGAGGGGGAGTCCAATCGAGCGTCGTGTGATGCTGCCTTGGCTGGCGGTGCTGGAGAGAGTGGGCGGCGCAGGAGAGGTTGATGGCAAGCGAGCAGACGGCGAAGCCGCTGGTGGTGTACTTCGGGACCGCGAATCGGGGGAAGGGGATCCACGTCTTCACCCTGGATCAACAGACGGGCGAGCTGACCGAGCGCGGGGTGACCGAGATCAAGGGCCGGGGCTGGATCGAGCTGGACCCGACCGAGCGGCTCCTCTACGCGGCGACCAATCCGGACCGGATCGACGCGTTCGCGGTGGACCGGGCCACGGGGGCGCTGACGCCGTTGAACGGATCGCAGACAGGGACGCAAAGCGTGTCGCACGTGAGCGTCGATCCGACCTCGCGGTACGTGGTGGGGGCGAGCTACAGCGGCGGGGCCGTTTGCGTCGTATCTGTCAACGAGGACGGCAGCCTGGGAGGCCCGACGGACGTCCGCGAGCACGTACCGGGGCCGGGGGACATCCCGGGGCCGCACCCGGACCAGACCCAGGCGAAGGCGCACCAGTGCCCGTTCGACCCGGCCGGGTGGTGGGTGGTGGTAAACGACCTGGGGCTGGATCGGACGTACGTCTACCGCCTGGATGCCGACGAGGGGAAGCTGGTACCGAACGATCCGCCGTTCGTGCAGTTTGCGCGAGGGCGGGGGCCACGCCACATCGCGTTCCACCCGAGCAATCGGTTCGCGTACGTCGTCAACGAGCTGTCGTCGGAGCTGACGGCGCTACGGTGGGACGCGGACACGGGGGTGTTCGAGGAGATTCAGAACGATTCGACGCTGCCGGAGGGGTGGACCGGCCGAAAGTGGTCGGCGCAGGTGGTGGTGCATCCTTCCGGGAGGTGGGTGTATGCGTCGAATCGGGGCTCAGGCGGGCCGTCCGACGACATCGCGATCTTCGGGATCGACCAGGAGAGCGGCAGGATCAGCCTGGCGGGGCACGCCGACACACTGGGGCAAGTGGCGCGCAACTTCAACATCGACCCGTCGGGCCGGTGGCTGATCTGCGTGAACCAGGACAGCGACAACGCGGTAGTGTTCGGCGTTGACCAGGAGTCGGGTCTGCTGACGGCGACCGGGCAGCAGATTGCGGTCGCGAACGCGGTCTGCACGCAGTTCGCGCCGTCGATCGGGTAGGGGATCTCGCCCGCGCCCGGGAACGTCCTCACCCCCAACCCCCCTCTCCGGCGCGGAGAGGGGGAGTTAGAGGGCCTTTCCCCAGGTGTCGAGGTAGGTGACCTCTTCGACGGGCTTGCGGCGGAGGGGGCCGAATTTGTCGCGGGGGTAGCCGAGCGGGACGAGAGCGAACGTGTCGACGTCGTTGGGGACGCCGAGCACGGCTTTGGTCTCCTCGTCGAAGAGCAGATGGACGGTCGTGAGGCAGCCGCCGAGGCCACTCGCCCGCGCCGCGAGGAGCAGATTCTGGACGGCGAGGTAGATCGAAGAGCCGCGCGTCCAGGGATTTCGGCTGGATGGGCTGCCTGAGCCTGGATCGGGGCGGCTTTGACAGAACAGGACAAGGACGGGTGGCTCCGTCCCAAGGTGCTCGGCGAGGTAGACGGCGCCGGTCATCATGCGCTGGCGCGAGGGGTCGGTCTCCTGGGCCAGGCGCTCGGCGGGGTAGAACTGGAAGAAGCCTCGGCGATAGATCTCGCCGATCCGGCGGCGCTGCTCCGGGTCGCGGACCACCAGCAGGCGCCAGCTCTGGCTGTTCGAGCCGCTCGGGGCCCAGGTGGCGGCTTCGAGGACGGTATGGAGCAGGTCGTCGGGGATCGGGTCGGGACGGAAACGCCGGATCGAGCGGGTGGTCGACATCCCCGCCAGCAGGCCGATCTCCTCGCTCATGTCACGTCCTCCTCGTGACTTCGCTGAATGCCGAAGTGGGCCGTCGCGATTGTCTCATAGCGCGGCCCGGTCGGGAGCAGATCGCTCTTGACAAGGTTGACCTCGCGGACGAGGAGGGGCGGGTCGTCCTGCAGGTTGACGGACCGGGCCTGGAGCGGGCCGGAACGCCCGCGAGGCCGGCCGATCGTGACGTGCGGGACGAGGCGCTTCGAGTCATAGGGGACGCCGAGCTGGCGCAGGCCCCGGTCCAGCTCGACGCGGAAGCGCTGGAGCTGGCCGGAGGGGTCGTGGACTCTGGCGACGAGCGCGCCGTGCTCGTGGCGTCCGATCGGGCCGACGTCGACAAGATGAAGCTCGAACGGCTCGACGCGGGTCGCGGCTGCGTGCAGGAGCTCACCGAGCTGTGCGACGGACGCCGGGGGCTGGTCGCCGAGGAAGACGACGGTGACGTGGTAGAACTCGGGGCGGACCCAGCGGACCGACCGGCCGAGGCCGTCGCGGAGGCGGTCGGCGACGGCGCACAGGCGCTCGGTCCAGGCGTCGCCGACGTCGATGCCGACGAAGAGGCGCAGCGTCTCAGGCATGGTCGATCAGATTCTCGGCGGCGGCGATGGCGGTGCGCCAGTGGCGTCCGTGGCCCTCGGCGCTCCAACAGGCGGAGAGGACGGCGTGGGCGATGGCCCAGTCGCGGAGGCGGCGGCGGTCGTACGACAGCTCGGCGGCGAAGACGTCGAGGCGGCGGTCGAGCAGGGTGCGCGTCTTGACGGCGCTGTCGATGTCCGGGTTGAGGAGGAACGGGCCGACCTCGTAGCCGGGGTCGCCGAGCATGCCCTTGGGGTCGATGGCGAGCCAGCCGCGTTCCGAGGCGAGGACGTTGTCATGGTGGAAGTCGCCATGAAGGAGGACGTCGCCGGGGGAGGAGGCGAGCAGGTCGGGGAGGAGCGCTTCGGCGTACTCGAGGACTGAGGCGGGGAACGGGCCGGGGCCGCCATAGAAGGCGCGGTGGCGCGGGAAGGCGTTGAACCACTCGGCGAGCGGCTTGAAGAGGCCGGAATTCGGGAGGTCGGCGGCGGGGCGCCAGAGGCGGCGCATGACGTCGGCGCCGATCCGGGTGGCGGCATCGTCGTCATCGGCCGCGAGGTCGCGGAGCATGGTGCCGGGTCGGAGGCGCTCGAGGAGCATCGCCTGGCGCTCGACGTCTGATTCGAGGAGGCGGCAGGCGCCGACGCCGCCGTACTGGCCCAGGGCGTGGATCTCGCGGCCAAGCTCGCCGTCTTCCCAGGGCGGGCCGATCTTGAGGACGGCGTCGGTGCCGCCGCGACGACGAGCCCGAGCGACGTAGTTGTAGGAGAGGTCGAACGGCTCGCCGACGGCGATCCGCCAGCGAGCGGAGAGATCGGCGACGAGGGCGGGGAGGTCGCGGAGCCAGCGATCGCCGCTCGCGCCGAGGTGCTCGCGGACGTGGCTCGCGAAGCGGTCCGGAATGGTGACGGTCATCGGGTAGGCGATCTGGTTGTGACTGAGGACGACGAAGCGGCCAGGACGGCCGCGCTCCCAGCGGGCGCCATGTCTGCGGGATCCCTCGGAGTGTGGATTGCTCGGACCATGAGGTGACGAGAGGGTGGAACCTGGTTATGAGCGGAGGCGGGGGTCGAAGGCGTCGCGGAGGCCGTCGGCGATGAGATAGATGCAAAGGACGGTCAGGAAGATCATCAGGCCAGGCGGGTAGACCAGCCAGGGCGCGGTCCTGAAGGTTTCCTGCGACCCCGAGAGCATGTTGCCCCAGCTCGACAGCGGGACGGGGACGCCGAACCCGAGGAAGCTGAGGGCGGACTCGCCGAGGATCGCGGAGGCGACATCGAAGCCGGCGACGACGGTGACGATCGAGATGACGTTCGGGAGGACGTGGCGGGCGAGGATGCGGGCGTCACTGGCGCCGAGCACGCGCGCCGCGTCGACGTAATCGCGGTTGCGAATCGAGAGGACGAGGCCCCGAACCTGGCGGGTGGTGGCCGGCCAGTAGAAGAGGCCGAAGATGACCGCGAGGCCGAGCACGCCCGGCGTGAACATGACCGAGAGGATGATGAGGATGAACAGGGACGGGATGTTGATGACGAACTGGACGACGGCGTTGACAAGGTCGTCGACGCGACCGCCGTAGAAGCCGGCGATCAGGCCGAGGGGTGCGCCGATCGCGAGGGAGACGGCGGCGACCAGGAAGCCGATGGTGAGAGAAACCTGGCCGGCGTAGAGCAGCCTGGTGAGGGTGTCGCGGCCGAGCTCGTCGGTGCCGAGCGGGTAGCCGGGGCCGGGCGGCTGGAGGGTGGCGATGCGGCCCTGAGGGGTACGCATCATCTGGTCCGGCGTGGTGTCCAGCACGTAATTTGCGATCAGCGGGGCCGCCACGGTGACGAGGACAATCACCAGGAAGAGGGCGAGCGCCGCCATGCTGAGCTTGTCGCGGACGAACTTGCGGACGGAGCTGGAGAGGAAGCTACGGGACGGGCGGGTAGGGCCGGCGTCGGCGTGGGCTCGGGCGGCGACGCGCGCGGTTGGCGGGGCGGACTCCCGGGTGGGGGCGCTCACGGGGCCCTCCACGATGGACGGGGCAGGGCGGGGTTGAGCGTCGCCGGCATGGGGAGCGAGGGACGGGGCAGGTTAGGGTTGGGTGTTGACGGGATGGGCAACCGGAAACCTGCCCCTACACAGGGGACCGCTGCGCTCGACGGTCGTGACGGTTGCGAGGGGGCACGCGTCCCGGAGTGACGGGGGCCTCGGTGGGGAGCCGTCATGAGTAGCGCACCCGGGGGTCGACGAGGCCGTAGCCGATGTCGGCGAGGAGGGCGCCGAGGATCGTCAGGACGGTGCCCAGGAGCAGCATCCCGAGGAGCAGGGGGTAGTCGCGCGAGGAGGCGGCCTCGATGAAGAGGCGGCCCATGCCGGGCCAGTTGAAGATGCTCTCCATGATGATCGCGCCGGAGAGGAGACCGGGGAGCAGGCCGCCGAGGATCGTGACGACGGGGATCAGGGCGTTGCGCAGGACGTGCGCGCGCTGGACGACGCGCTCGTCCAAGCCCTTGGCGCGGGCGGTGCGGACGTAGTCCTGACCCAACACCTCCAGCACCTCCGACCGGACGAATCGGGTGAAGCCGATGAGGCCGCCGAGCCCGAGCAGCACGCCGGGGACGACGATGTGGCGCGCCCAATCTAAGAGGTCGCCGCGGCCCTGGCCGTTCGGGAACCAGCCGATGGTGCTGCTCAAGAAGACGATGATCGTGAGGCCGAGCCACCAGGTCGGGACGGAGGTCCCGAGGACGGTGGCGAGGCGGACGACGTTGTCGCCGATGCCGCCGCGCTTGCTGGCGGCGTAGACGCCGAGCGGCACGCCGACGATGCCGACGAGGTAGGCGACCGCTTCGATCTGGACGGTTGGCCAGACCCGCGAGGCGATGACGTCGGTGACGGGCAGGGAGTAGGCGTAGGAGCGGCCGAAGTCGAGCTCAGCGGCGCTGCGGAGCCACTTGAGGTAGCGGACCGGCAACGGGTCGTCCAGGCCGTACCGCTGGCGCATCCGCTGGAGCGTCTCGGCCGAGACGCGCGGGTTCTGCATCAACGCCGTCTCCGGTCCACCGGGCGTGAGGTGGATCAGGAAGAACGAGAACGTCATGACGGCGAAGACGAGCAGGGCGGACTGGAGCAGCCGCCGGATGACGAACCGCGTCACCGTCCGCCCCCGCCTTACTGGGCGAAGGCCCAGCGGGTGAGCGAGTCGTTGGCGTCGAGGGAATCGAGCTTGTTGGGCTGGACGCCGACGACCTTCTTCGACATCGGGCTGAACGAGGTGGCCGAGTAGAGGTACATCGACGGCAGCTCCTCGTTGACGACCTTCTGGAGGTCGGCGTAGAGCTGCTTGCGCTTCGCCTCGTCCAGCTCGACGGCGCCCTGCTTGAACATCTGGTCGACCTTCTCGCTGGCGAAGCCGGTGACGTTCTGCTGGCCGTCGCTCAGGAGCTGGCCCTTCGGGCCGAGGTCCGGGTCGATGCTGCCGCCGCCCCACGACCCGAGCGAGATGTCGAAGTTCTTCTTCTTGGCTTCCTCGAAGTAGGCGTTGGCGTCCAGGCCCTTGACCTCGACCTCGATGCCGAGCTGCTTGTACTGCTGCTGCATGTAGGTGGCGATCTTGGCCCGGGGGTTGCTGCTGACCGGGTAGAGCACCTGGAGCTTGACGGGCTGGCCGCCGGGCGACTGGAGCGCCGCGCCGTTCAGCTTGAAGCCGGCCTCCTGGAGGAGCTGCTTCGCCTTGTTCAGGTCGAAGTCGTACTTCTCGACGTTCGGGTTGTACCACTTGGTGTTCGACGGGTTGATGAAGGTGTACTGGGGCTGGCCGAGGCCGTTCTCGGCGACCTGAATCATGTCGTCGCGGCTGATGGCCCGGGCGAGCGCCTCGCGGACCTTCTTGTCTCCGAGCGGCTCGCGCTTGAGGTTGAACTCGACGACGCGGTAGAGCCCGTTGGCCGGGTTCCACTCGTACATCTGGAGGTTGGGGTTCTGCTTCGCCTCGGTGTACTGCGAGGGCGGGACGGCCGGCGCCCACTGGGCCTGGTTGCTCTTCAGCAGCTCGTAGGCGACGGTCGGCTGCTGGCTCGGCTTGACGACGATCTTCTCGAAATTCGCCTGGCCCTTGAACCAGTTGGGATTACGCTCGAAGGTGGCGCCCTCGGCGGTGTTCAGCTCCTTGAGGAGATAGGGGCCGGAGACGACGGTCGGCTTCAGGATCTCGGGGTTGGCGACCGGATCGGTCCAGGACTTGCCCTGCCAGATGTGCTTCGGGACCGGGCCGATCGAGTTCGCAACGCCGATGGCGACGTCCTTCGCGAGGGTCTCCTTGAGGACGACGACCAGCGTCTTCGGGTCAGGAGCGGTGAACGACTCGATGCGCTCGAGGTCTTCGAGGCCGACGTAGTCGTTCTCTTCCTTGATCGCCTCGGAGTAGGCGAAGACGTAGTCGTCGACGACGACCGGCTTGCCGTCGCTCCACTTCATGCCGTCGCGGAGCTTGAAGGTGAACGTCTTGCCGTCCGGCGAGATCGACCACTCCGAGGAGGCGTACGGCGAATATTCGAGGGTATTGGCGTCCTGGTCGATCAGGCCGCCGCCGAAGATCAGGCGCGCGACCTGGCTCCAGCCGTCGCTGTAGGCGGCGCTGTCGGGGTAGGGGTGGGCGTTCTTCGGGAGCGGGCCGATGCTCGCGATGACGAAGGTGCCGCCCGGGGTGGTCGGGCCGGCCGGCTTCGCGTCGGCGGCCGGTTTCGCGGCGGGCGCCGTGGTCGCGGCGGCAGCGGCCGGCTTTGCGGCCTCGGTTGGCTTCGCGTCGGCGGCCGGCTTGGCCGGCTCGGTGGGCTTGGCGGGGGCGCTGGTGGGCGTCGCCGGCTGCTGCGCGGAGCAGGCCGCGAGCCCGAGCGACGTGCCAGCGAGAAGCAGAAGCAGACGGCGGCGACCGATCGTGGCGCGCATTCCCGTCCTCCACCAGAGGTTGGTCTGAAGGGCCGTGCCGTTGGAGGAGTGGCACGTCTTGTGCCTCGGAGTGGCCCCGGCCTCCGGCTCCAGATCGAAGCTTAGCATGGGCGTGACGGGCTGAACGCCGTTTTCGCACACAACGTGAGGCAGACGATCCGGCGTGGAATCCTCGGATCGAACGGCGGCGCGGCTCAGCGCGCGCTATCGGAATCGTCGGCGAGGTCGTCCTCGTCCGAGAGCGGCTCCTGTCGGATCGGCTCCCCCCGATACACGGCCAGCAGGAAGTCGTCGCGAGCGACGTCGGCCGTCTGGACCAGCTCGTCGTCGATCTCGCTGCGGAGCTCGGCCAGCTCCTCCGAGTCGAGTGGCCGCTCGACGATCAGTACGCCGTAGACGACGCTCGCGGTGAAGTGGAGGTCGACGCGCGCCACCACCTCTTCGCCGTCGACGACGAGGTACGCTTCGGAGCTGGCGGTACGACAGACACGCTCAAATCGGGGAGAGTCCACGGTCACGTGCTCCCGGCGGGCGGCCCCTCGAACCGTGCGCCGATGCGGGATCGGGTGCGGCCGATCTTAGCAAGGGTGTCGTCGCCCGATCAATGCCGCGAGCGGCCGGTGGCGCGCTCGGGACGTCGACGGGGGCCGGACCGGATAATAGCGACATGGTTCAACGCCGCCGCCGTCTGCTGACCGCCCTGGCGCTGATGGTCATCCTCGGGTTCGCCGCCGCCGTGCGGCTGTACGGCGTCCAGTGGGACGACAACCATCACCTCCACCCGGACGAGCGGTTCCTGGCGATCGTCTCCGACAAGATCCGGTTCCCGTCGAATCCGCTGGACTACTTCGACACCCGGCGGTCGACGCTCAACCCGTACAACGCGCAGGGGGTCGACGGCTTCGCGTACGGGATGATGCCGCTTTTCCTGGCGCGGGCCGTCGGCGAGCAGTACGGGCTGGCGAACTACGACGGGATCCCGAAGGTTGGGCGGGTGCTTTCGGCGCTGTTCGACGTCGGGACGGTGCTGCTGGTGTTCCTGCTGGGCAGCAGCGTCTACGGGCGCGGCGCGGGGCTGGTGGCGGCGGCGATCTCGGCGGCGACGGTGCTCCAGATTCAGCTCTCGCACTTCTACGCCGTCGACACGTTCCTGGCGTTCGCGACGACGCTGGCACTCTACGCCGCGTACCGGGCGTGGCTGCGCTGGGGGTACCTGAGCTTCATCCTGCTCGGGTTCGCGGCCGGGCTGGCGCTGGCGACCAAGCTGAGCGCCGCGCTGCTGGCGCCGATCGTGTTGCTGGCGGCGGTGCTGCCGCCGCCGGACGGTCGGGATCGGCGGCCGCCGATCGAGATCGTCAAGACGCTGGCGGTCTGCGGCATCACGGCGCTGGTGACCTACCGGATCGGCGAGCCGTACAGCTTCCACGGGCCTGGATTCTTCGGGATCATGCCGAACATGCAGCGGTTCGACGACCTGAGTCGCTGGGTCAAGATCAGCTCCGGCGAGATCGAAGTGCCGTTCATGATCCAGTGGGCGAACACGCCGAACCCCCGGTTCGCGCTGACCAGCATCGTGGAGTGGGGGCTGGGGCCGCTTGCTGGGCTGGCGAGCTTCGTCGGGCTGGCCGTGGCGGCGCTGGATCTGGTGCGCTGGCGGCAGCACAGCCGGAACGTGCTGCTGGTGGTCTGGGCGGCGATCAACCTGGGCTACTTCGGGTTCCAGTTCGCCAAGTTCATGCGCTACTTCCTGCCGGTCTACCCGGCGCTGGCCGTGTTGGCGGCGTACCTGCTGCTGCGGGTGCTGCCGCGCTACGCCGGACGGTTCAGGCTCGCGCCGGCTCTCGTGACGCGGGTGGCCACGGCGACGGTGCTCGTAGGGACCGTGCTGTTCGCCCTGGCGTTCATCTCGATCTACAGCCGGCCGAACACGCGGGTCACGGCCTCGCAGTGGATCCTGGAGAACGTGCCGGCTAATTCGACGTTGGGGGTGGAGCACTGGGACGATGCGCTGCCGCTGCGGCTGCCGGGCTACACCAAGCGGCTGAACGACGTCTCGCTCAACCTGTACGACGAGGAGTCCGCCGAGAAAGTCCGAAAGCTCACCCAGGCGCTGGACCAGGCCGACTACGTCATCCTGGCGAGCAACCGGCTGTACGGCTCGATCCCGCGACTGCCGCGTCGGTACCCGGTCGCGATCGAGTATTACGACGCGCTGTTCGACGGGCGGCTCGGCTTCGAGAAGGTCGCGCAGTTCGACTCGCACCCGGGGCTGTTCGGGATCACGCTCGACTCGTCACGAGCGCAGGAAGACTTCACGGTCTACGACCACCCGACTGTGATGATCTTCAAGAAGACGCCCCAGTATTCGACGCGGAGCGTCGAGCGGTTGCTAGGGTCGGTGCCGCTCGACCAGATCGAGCGGACGAAGCCGGTCGACGCCGCCGCCCGTAAGGGTCTGATGATGATGCCCGATGAGTGGATGCAGGTGCAGACGCACGGCACCTGGAGCGAGAGCTTCACGCTGGACGGCATCACGACGACGCTGGCGGTGCCGCTCTGGCTGCTGGCCGTGGAGGTGCTGGGGCTGGCTGCGTTCCCGCTCTGCTGGCTGCTGCTGCCGGGCCTGGCGGACCGCGGGTACGGCGTCGCGAAGATCCTCGGGCTGGCGCTGGTCTCATATGTGGCGTGGCTCGCGGCGAGCGTCGGGCTGGCGCCGTTCGGGCGCGGGCTCGTCTACACCAGCTTGCTGCTGTTACTCCTCGCGAGCAGCCTGGTGGTTCGCCGGCAGTGGCCGGGCATGAAGGGGGATCTGCGGCTGATTTCGCCGCGCCTAGTCGCCGTCGAGATGATGTTCCTGGCGAGCCTGGCGCTGATCTCGGTGGTCCGGATGCTCAACCCGGACCTCTGGCACCCGATCTTCGGCGGCGAGAAGCCGATGGATTTCGCGTACCTGAACGCGGTGGTGAAGACGCCGTCGTTCCCGCCGTACGACCCGTGGTTCGCCGGCGGGTTCATCAACTACTACTACTACGGCTTCGTGCTGGTGGCGGCGCTGATCCACCTGACGGCCGTGCCGCCGCAAGTGGCGTACAACCTGGCGGTGGCGACGGTCTTCGCGCTGACGGCGTCGGCGGCGTTCAGCGTGGCGCTCTCGCTGGTGATGGGGCCAGCGGGCCGGCGCGGGCTGAGCCGGTACGCCATCGTGGCGGGCATCGGATCCGGTCTGGCGCTTTGCGTGCTGGGCAACCTGGACGGCGCGCTCCAGCTTGTCGAGGGGCTGTGGAGGCTCGGGGGGAGCGGCGTCGAGAGCGGCGTGCCGGCCGTCACCGGGCTGACGCGGGCGCTGGTCGGGTTGCTGGCGCTGGCATCCGGAGCGCAGCGGCCGAGCTTCGACTTCTGGCGGAGCACCCGGTTCATCGGGCCGGAGGAGCCGGGGCCGATCCACGAGTTCCCGTACTTCACGTTCCTCTATGGCGACCTACACGCGCACATGCTCTCGATGCCTTTGCAGGTGATGGCGGTGGCGGTCGGCTTGCAGGCGGTGCGCCTGACGCGTGACGAGATCGTGGCGGCCGGCGGGCTGCGCGATCCGAGGACCCGCACGGCGGCGCTCGGGCTGCTGGCCCGGCCGCTGGCGCTGATCGGGCTGGCGGGACTGCTGGTGGGAAGCCTGCGGGCGACGAACACCTGGGAGCTGCCGACGTACCTGGCGCTGGCCGGGCTGGTGACAGCGATCGCGACGCGACCCGGACGGTGGGTGCGCTGGCCGGTGGCGCTCGCCGTGGGGGCCGTCGT
>Ga0075420_100001746_pt1 | contig 18520 bp, 20 predicted proteins | sample SoiMetdeltSBSDD4_FD_75296 | JGI IMG/M metagenome (GOLD analysis project Ga0075420, IMG submission 75296) | Bulk soil microbial communities from a Populus tree surrounding site in Tennessee, USA - Soil MetaG P. deltoides SBSDD4 | ecosystem: Environmental > Terrestrial > Soil > Tree plantation... | reverse complement strand
TCGACGAGCACGACGCGGATCGAGCCGGTGCTCCTGCACGTGCCGACGGGCCCGAAGGCGAGGTAGGTGCCGCGCCGCTTCACGGCGAACGTGCTCGGCAGCAGGATCTGCGTCAGGCGCGCCGCGTGCGTGCCTGACCCGCCTTCGACCTCCGCCTGCCCGTCGAAGACGCCGTAGGCGCGCCAGACCTTGGCCGCCTGGGCGCCGGCGGGAATCGCCAGGGCGAGGATCACGAGCGGGATGAGCAGTCGAGTCACGAGTCGCATGTCGCTCTAACGAGCGCCGGCGGGCGAAGGTTGCTGTGATCCCGAACGCGCCGCCTACTCCGAGCCGGTCTCCCAGACGTCCACGGCATGGCCGAGCACGGGATTGTGGATCTGCGCGCCGATCGTCATCCCCAGCTTCTCGGCGACCCGCTGCGAGCGGACGTTGTCGGGATGGATGATCGAGATCAGCGACGGCAGCGCGAGCCGGCCGAGCGCGTCGTCGCGCGCAGCGACCGCCGCTTCGGTCGCGTAGCCGCCTCCCCACGTCCTTGTGGCCAGCCGCCAGCCGAGCTCGGGACGGTGCGCGACGGCAGGCAGGAAGCCCGGGTAGCCGACACCGACAAAGCCGATCAGTCCACCGCCGGCGAGCGGCTCGACCGCCCACGGCCCGAAGCCGTGCCGGTCCCAGTGGTCGGCGATCTGGCCGTGGAACAATTCGACCGAACGCTCGTCGATCGGCCGGTTGAGATAGCGCGTGACGTCGGCGTCGCGATTGATCGCCATCATCGGCGCCTCGTCGTCGTCGCGCCAGCGGCGCAACCGCAGCCGTGCCGTGAGCAGCTCGACCGTCATCCGTGCCGCACCGTCGGTCGGTGTCAGCCCGACGCCGCGACCTGCTCGAGCTCCGGCTGGCCGGGCTCGTAGGCGTGCTTGGGCACGTCGCCCCACAGTTGCTCGAGGCGGTAGAAACCGCGCGTCTCGGGCGTGAACACGTGGACGACGACGTCGAGGTAGTCCATCAGCACCCAGCGCGACTCCGTCAGCCCCTCGACGCGCCGCGGCAGCAGCCCGTGCTCGTTCTTCATCCCGATGTGGATCGCGTCGTGGATCGCGCGGACCTGCCGGTCGGTGTTGCCCGTCGCGATGACGAAGAAGTCGGTGTAGCCCGAGACGCCGCGCAGGTCGACCTCGACGATGTCGATCGCCTTGCGGTCGGCGGCGTAGGCGGCGCACAGCAGGGCGGTGCGCTCGGGTGCGTTCATCGGTACAGGCCCTCCTGGGCGATCCGCGCCGCGACGGCGTCGGGCACGAAGTAGCGCAGCGGCCGCCCCGCGGCCACGCGTGAGCGGATGTCGGTTGACGAGAGGTCGATGCGGGGCATGTCGAAGAAGTCGATGCGATCGCCAAGCGGTGCCAGGCGGGTCTCGATGTCGGCGCGGATCGTGCCCTTGCGCTCGGCGACGCCGAGGCGGGCGAGCCGCATGATCTCGGCCGGCTCGCGCCATGTCGGCAGGCTCAGCGCCATGTCGCCGCCGACGATGAAGGTCAGGTCGTCACCCGATCCGTTCGCATCAAGTTCCCGCAGGGTATCGACCGTGAACGACTCCCCCCCGCGCTCGACCTCGAGATCGAGCACGCAGAGCCCCTCAACGCCCTCGACCGCGAGCCGGCACAGCTCGAGCCGCGTCTCCGGCCCGGGGTCGGCGGCGACCTGCTTGTGCGGCGGACGGCAGGCCGGGACGAGCGCCACTCGGTCGAGTCCGAGCTGGACGCGCGCCTCCTGGGCGCAGATCAGATGCCCGACGTGCGGCGGGTTGAACGTCCCTCCGAGGACGCCGAGCGAGCTCAGGAGCCGCCGCCCGCCGTCATCGCCGCACGTGGCCGTCGCCCTCGACCACGTACTTCGTCGTGCAGAGCTCGCGCAGGCCGATGGGGCCGCGGGCGTGGAGCTTCTGCGTCGAGATGCCGATCTCGGCTCCCATCCCGAACTCGCCACCATCGGTGAAGCGCGTCGAGGCGTTGACGTAGACGCAGGCGGCGTCGACGCCGAGCCGGAAGGCGCGAGCCGAGCCGGCGTCGCCGGTCACGATCGCCTCCGAGTGGCCGGAACCATGCACGTTGATGTGCTCGATCGCCTCCTCGACGGAGTCGACGACGCCGACCGCCAGCACCAGCGCGAGGAACTCCTCGTCCCAATCGGCGTCCGTCGCATCATGCAGATCGGGCGCTTGATCGCCGGCGAGCGCGCGCGTGCGCCCGTCGACGCGCAGCTCGACGCCCGCGTCACGCAGCGACCGCAGCACGCGCGGCAGAAACGCCGGCGCCGCCTCGGCGTGGACCAGCAGCGTCTCGACGGCATTGCAGACACCCGGTCGCTGCGTCTTGGCGTTGAGCACGATCCGCTCGGCCGCATCGAGGTCGGCGCCGGCGTCGACGAAGACGTGGCAGTTGCCCGACGCCGCGTAGATCACCGGCACGGTCGCGACTTCGCGCAGCGCGGCCTTCAGCCCCTCGCCACCGCGCGGGATGATCAGGTCGACGAGCCCGTCCTGGCGAGCGAGCTCGGCGAGCGCGTCGCGGCCGCCCTCGACGAGCCCGACGGCTCCGTCAGGCGCGTGCGCGGCGGCGACCGCCGCGAGCGCCGCGTTGGAGTGCGCGGCGCTGGACGAGCCGCGCAGGACGATCGCGTTGCCCGACTTCAGGCACAGCGCGGCGGCGTCGATCGTGACGTTCGGACGGGCCTCGTAGACGACGGCGACGACGCCGAGCGGAACGCGCTCCTTGCGCAGCTCGAGGCCGTTCGGCAGGCGGTGGCCGTCGATGACCTCGCCGACCGGGTCGGGAAGCGCCGCGACGGCGCGAACCTGGCCGGCGATCGCCGCGACGCGACCCTCGTCGAGCCGCAGCCGGTCGAGCAGCGCGTCGCTGAGGCCGGCTTCACGCCCGGCGGCCATGTCGAGCGCGTTCGCCTCCAGGATCGTCTCGGTGCGAGCGACGAGATCGTCGGCGATCGCGTGCAGCAGCGCATCTTTCGCGGCGCTGTCGAGGCGTGCGAGACGACGTGACGCCGCACGCGCGGCGATACAGACCTCGGCGACCGTCGGCTGGGTCGTGGTGGCCACGCCGGGAAGGGTAGCCCGGCTAGCGCCGGCCGACGCTCAATCCAACACCAGGTAATCGCAGTGCACGGCCTCGTCGGAGGCGTGCGGCAGCAGCTCGCGGACCCGCGTGGACTTCTCGCCGGCGACGCTGCGCAGGTCGTCGGCGGCGTAGTTGCTGATGCCCTTGCCGACGTAGCCACCATCGCCGACGACCTCGACCGCGTCACCGGCGTCGAACGAGCCGCGAACTTCGACGATCCCGACCGGCAGCAGCGACCGGCCGCCTTCGCGCAGCGCCCGTGCGGCGCCGGCGTCGACGACGATCGTGCCGTGCGTCGGCTTGGCGTACTTGAGCCAGAGCTTGAACGACGAGTAGCCCTGGGCGCGCGCCGGAAAGCGCGTCCCCGGAGGACTCCCGTCGAGCGTCGCCGTCAGCGCCTCGGCGGAAAGGCCGTTGCAGATCGCGGTCGGGATCCCTGCCGCCGTCGCCATCTCGGCGGCGACGACCTTCGAGCGCATCCCGCCCGACCCGAGCGGCGACGTGCCGGCGCCGATGTCGAGCGCGTGCAACCCATCGAAGTCCGTGACCTCGTCGACGAGCCGTGCGTCCGGGTCGACGCGCGGATCGGCGGTGTAGAGGCCGTCGATGTCGGTCAGCAGCACGAGCAGGTCGGCGCCGATCAGGATCGCGACCTGCGCGGCAAGGAAGTCGTTGTCGCCGAACGAGATCTCGTCCGTGGCCGTCGTGTCGTTCTCGTTGATGACCGGCACGACGCGCCAGTCGAGCAGCCGCGCCAGCGTCCGGCGCGCGTTGAGGTAGTGGCCGCGAGCGCTGAGGTCGAAGAACGTGAGCAGGACCTGGGCGCTCGTCACGCCCTTGCCCGCGAGCAGCTCGTCGTAGACGCGGTAGAGCTTGCCCTGGCCCACGGCGCTCGCGGCCTGGAGGTCCTCGATCTCGCGCGGACGCACGGCAAGGCCCATGATCTCCATCCCACGCGCGATCGCGCCGCTGGTGACGATCACGACGTCGTCCCCGCCGGCATGGCGGCGAGCGACCTCGTCGCAGATCGAGCGCAGGACGTCCGCGCGCAGCGCCCGCGCATCGTCCGCGACGATGCTCGATCCGAGCTTGATGACGATCCGTGCCACGGGCGGAGACTAGGAGCTTCGGCCTCCCATCGCCGCAAAGCGGCGACGTCCGGACGACGTTACGGATCCAGGTCGAACACGATGCCGGCGATCTCGACGTCCTCACCGGCGTGGAAGCCCTGTTCCTCGAGCGCGCGGATGACGCCCATTCGCCGCAGCGTGCGCTCGATGTGCGCGAGCGCCTCCTCGTTCTCGAGATCGTGGCGGCCGATCAGGCGATCGACGCGCGGCCCGCTGACGCGCCAGCCGTCTCCGTCACGCTCGACTTCGTAGCCGAGGCCGCCGGGGCGGAAGACCATGTGCTCGGCCTCGGGAAGCTCGATGCCGCCGGCGATCGACAGCGCCGGCACGCTGCGAAGCAGCTCGAGCTTGAGCTCCTCGAGGCCCTCGCCCGTCGCGCTCGAGCTGACCATGACCGGGATCTCCTCCCCCAGGCGCTCGCGCCACGCGGCTGCCGCCGCCTCCGCGACGTCGGGTGTCACGAGGTCGGACTTCGACAACATCAGCAGCCGTGGCAGCGTCGCGAGCCGGGCGTCATGCGCCGCAAGCTCCGCCTCGATCGTCGCGTGATTGTCGACCGGGTCGGAGCCGTCGAGCGGCGCCAGCTCGAGCACGTGGACGAGCAGCCGCGTGCGCTCGACGTGGGCGAGGAACTCGTGACCGAGGCCCGCGCCGTCGCTGGCGCCCTCGATCAGCCCGGGGATGTCGGCGATCACCAGCTGGCGCTCGGCGCCGTCGAGCGTGCCGAGCACCGGTTCCAACGTCGTGAACGGATACGAGGCGATCTTCGGGGCGGCACGGGTCACACGCGACAGCAGCGACGACTTGCCGGCGTTCGGCAGCCCGACGAGGCCGACGTCGGCGAGCAGCTTCAGGCGCAGATCGAGCCACGCCTCGTCGCCGGGCAGGCCACGCTCGGCGATCCGCGGCGCCTGTCGCGTCGCCGAGGCGAAGCGGCGGTTGCCGCGGCCGCCCGACCCACCACGCGCGACGACCGCCTCCTGGCCGGGGCGAATCAGGTCGTAGACGGCGCCGTCGTCGGTCCTGATCTGCGTCCCCGGCGGCACGCGGATCGCGAGCACGTCGCCGTCGGCGCCGTGCCGGTTCGAGCCCTCGCCATGGCCGCCGCGTTGCGCTTTGTAGTTCGAGCGGCGCTTGAAGCTCTGCAGATCGCGCATCGAGTCGTCGCACAGCAACACGACGTTTCCGCCGTAACCGCCGTCGCCACCATCGGGACCGCCCAGCGGAACGTGCGCCTCACGGCGGAAGCTCAGACAGCCGTTGCCCCCGGCCCCCGCCTCGACGAAGATCCGTGCCGTGTCGTAGAGCACCCTGCGTAGGGTATGAGGCATGTCCGATTCGCCCGTCCTCGTCATCACCGGAGCGTCCAGCGGCATAGGCGCCGCGACCGCGCGACACGCCGTCGCCGCGGGCTATCGCGTCGTCCTCGCGGCACGCAGCGCCGACAAGCTCGACCCGCTCGCGGCCGAGATCGACGGCCTGGCCGTACCGACCGACGTCACCGTCTGGGAGGACAACGAGGCGCTGATCGCCCGCGCGCTCGAGGCGTACGGACGGGTCGACGCGGTCTTCGCCAACGCCGGCTTCGGCGCCAAGCGCGGCTGGCTCGAGGAGACCCCCGAGTTCTGGCGAGAGATGGTCCTGACCAACGTCCTCGGCGCGGCCTACACCGCCCGCGCGGCGTTCGAGGCGCTCACGGCAAGCCGCGGCCACCTGCTGCTGACCGGCAGCGTCGCCGGCCGGCGCGCCATCTCCGGATCGCTCTACTCGTGCACCAAGCACGCGGTGACGGCGATGGGCGAATCGCTGCGCCAGGAGTTCAACGGCACCGGGGTCCGTGTGACGCTGATCGAGCCCGGCATGGTCGACACGCCGTTCTTCGAGAACAAGCCGACGGGCGCACTCGAAGCCGATGACATCGCCCGCGCCGTGATCTACGCGCTCTCACAGCCACCGCACGTCGACGTCAACGAGATCCTGATCCGCCCGGTGACGCAGGAGCTGTAGCGAGCCGCGCCGAAGCCGGCGACGACGATCGCTTGGTGAGCCGCGAGTCTCCGGCCTCGAATCGGCGTCCACCAGACCCGACCGAGCGACTCCGCGTGCCGAGCAGACCTGCGACCGATCGGGACGCAAAAGACGATCAGCAACAGCCCGACGGCGGAGAACAGCACACCGAGGATCACCGGCGCAGGATGCCACCCAGGCGCCCGCGTGTACCTGCAGCCAGGTGGGCCGACCTACCAGCCACTATGGCGCACAACTCAGCCACCCCCGGAGATGCGAGCGCCGACGGGCGGGCGCGGGCACCAACGCCCGCGTCAGGCGCGGACGCGTGGGTGTCCGGCCGGACGCTCCCGGTTCGGAGCCGGAGGCGGAGAGCCGGTCCGGCGGACGCCCACGCGGTAGCGCGCACCGCAAGCGGTCGCCCTACCGCAACGCCAGCCGAAGCTACGCAGCGTCAGAAGGAACGACGTTCACGACGCGCTTACCGCGCTTGCTCGTGAACTCCAACACGCCCGCTGCCTTTGCGTACAGCGTGTCGTCCTTGCCGATGCCGACGCCCTCGCCCGGGTTGAAGCGGGAGCCGCGCTGACGGACGATGATCTCGCCGCCCGTCACGACCTCGCCGGCGAACACCTTGACGCCGAGCCGCTGCGCGTTCGAGTCACGTCCGTTGCGGGATGAGCCGAGGCCCTTCTTGTGTGCCATTAGGCCTTGATCTCCGTGATCTCCAGGCGCGTGAGCTCCTGCCGGTGGCCGGCGAGCTTCTTGTATCCGCGCTTGGGCTTGAACTTGAACACCCGCAGCTTCGGGCCGCGAATGTGCTCGACGACCTTGGCGGCGACGCTGGCGTTGGCCAGCGCGTCACCGAACGCGATCTCGTTCGAGCGAACGAGCACCGGCTCGAGCGCGACGGTCGCGCCCTCTTCGGCATGCAGCCGCTCGACGAGCAGGGTCATCCCCTTCTCGACGCGGTACTGCTTGCCACCTGTCTTGACGATTGCGTACATGCTCTACTCGCTGGCCGCTGGGGCCGTCGCATCTGACTCTTGTTCGGTCTTGGCAGCCGAACGGCGCCGACCACCTCTGCGGCCACGGCGCCGAGGCTTCGATTCTACTGCCTCGTCGTCGTCACCCGCCTCAGCAGCCGCGGCGGTCGTCGTGCCGTTGCGCGCGGGCTCCGCGAGCGGCTCGCCGATGGCGGTCGCGCGGGCCTCGGTGCGGCCGGCCTCGTCGATGCGAACGAGCACCTTGCTGCCGACGAGCCCACCGCCCCCGGTGACCGAGACGATGTAGCCGTCGACCTTGGCGACGGCGTCGTCGACGTTGTACATGTGCGGCTCGACGATGCTGACGAGCACCTCGTCGCCGACCGCGAACGGAACGGCCCGCTCGGCGACCTCGTCGGCGGCGCCCTGCAGCGTCACCTCGAAGTGGTCGAGCGGCAGGCCCTCGTTGCCCTCGAAGAAGAACAGCTTCTTCGTCTCGGCCTCGAGCTGGCGCAGCACACGCGCGCCGTCACCGGTGAACTGCGAGCTGACGCGCGGGTTCATGCGGACGAGGAACGCCTCATCGCGCTTGAGCGTCTTCGCCGCGATCTCGCGCAGGTGACGCTCGAACTCGATCGCGATCGTCTCCTCGGACTTGATCACGCCGTCGCCGTCACACGTCGGGCACGGGCGGCTCATGATCTCGCGGACGCCCTCGGTGACGTTCTGGCGCGTCATCTCGACGAGCCCGAGCTTCGAGATCTCGGCCGTGAAGGTCTTGGTCCTGTCCTCGGCAAGCGCCTTGCGCAGCGTCTTCAGCACGGCCTCCCGATTGGCTCGCCGCGCCATGTCGATGAAGTCAATGACGATGATGCCGCCGATGTCGCGCAACCGCAGCTGCTTGACGACCTCGTCGGCGGCCTCGAGGTTGGTCTTGGTGATCGTGTCCTCGAGCCGCGCCTGCTTGCCGCGCCCGACGAACGAGCCGGAGTTGACGTCGATCACCGTCAGCGCCTCGGCGTAGTCGATCAGCAGGTAGCCGCCGGACGGCAGGTCGACGCGCTTGCCCATCAGGCCGTCGATCACGGCGTCGACGCCGTACTCGTCGAACAGCGCCTTCTTCGGCGATCGCGGCTTGTGGACCTCGACGCGGTCGACGAGCTCGGGCGCGGTGCGCGAGAAGAACGAGACGAGCCGTTGGTGCTGCTTCTCGTCGTCGACGATCGCGCGCTCGAAGTCCTGGCTGAAGATGTCGCGGACGACGCGTACCGAGAGGTCGGCCTCCTGGAAGACCATCTCCGGCGCGACCGCCTTCTCGACACGCTGCTCGAGCACCTCGTTGAGCTTGTAGAGGTACTGCAGCTCGCGCTCGAAGTCCTCGCGCTTGGCGCCCTGAGCGGCGGTGCGGATGATCGCGCCGCCCTTCTCGAGGTTGAGCAGCCGCGCCGCGCGGCGCAGGCGCTCGCGCTCCTTGTCGTCGAGCCGCTTGGAGACGCCGATGCCCTCGCCGGTCGGCGAGTAGACCATGTAACGGCCGGCGATCGTCAGCTCCATCGAGAGCCGGGCGCCCTTTGACTTCAGCGGATCCTTGATCACCTGGACGACGATCTCCTGGCCCGGCTTGAGCAGCTCGCCGATCTTCTTTCCGCTACCGCCCTCGCGTCCACGGCGCGCGACCTCGACGCCCGGCAGCACGATCTCGTCGACGTGCAGGAAGCCGTTCTTGTCGAGCCCGATGTCGACGAACGCCGCTTCGAGCCCGGGCAGGACGTTGTCGACCTTGCCCTTGTAGATGTTGCCGACGATCGAGCGGTTGCCGCGGCGCTCGAGGTAGAGCTCGGCGACGCGCCAGTCCTTCTTTGCGGTGCGACGGGCGCCTCCCTGCGTGGGAGCCCCGGTCGCTTCGAGCAGCGCGACGCGGGTTTCCCCGCGATCGACGCTGACCAGCACTTGCTTCTTCACGGTGATTCTTCTTTCAGTAGGTCAGTACGCGGCCCTTGTATGCCGCGGCGGCCCGGCCCTGCACGTAGATCGACTGCAGGAGCCCGATGGCCAGCAAAGTGGTGATGACGGAGCTGCCGCCATAGCTCATGAGCGGCAGCGGGATGCCGGTGATCGGCGCGATGCCGATGGTCATCCCGACGTTGACGAAGACCTGGAACATGAGCATCGCGACGATGCCGGCGGCCACAAGCGCGCCATAGAGGTTCTTGGCCAAGGTCAATATGCGAAGTCCGCGCCATATCAACAGCGCGTAGAGCGAAAGTACGAGTGTCGCGCCGACGAAGCCGTAGCGCTCGCCGACGACGGCGAAGATGAAGTCTGTGTGGGCCTCGGGCAGGAACTTCAGCTTCGTCTGGGTGGCGTCGTCGCCACGCCCGGTCTTCTGCCCTGCCCCGACGGCGATCTTCGACTGGTCCTGCTGGTAGCCCTGCCTGTCGGGGTTGTTGCTCGGGTGCAGGAACGCCGTCAGGCGATCCTTCTGGTACTGGTGCAGCACGGTGATGTTGGCCGCCGGAGCGGCCACGAAGACGAGCCCGATCGCCACAGTGGCGAGCGCGAACAGGCCGCCGAAGTGCCGCCAGCTCGTCCCGGCGGTGAACAGCACGGCGAGCAGGACGACGACGTAGACGAGCGCCGAGCCGAGGTCGGGCTGCGCCATCACGAGCGCGGCCGGGACGAGCGCCGCGAGCACGACCCTGCCGGTCGTGTCACGGTCGCCGAGCCGGCGGATGCGGTCGACGACGAACGCCGACAGCGCGAGGACGAGCAGCAACTTGCCGACCTCCGACGCCTGGAACGAGAAGAACGGAAGCGCGACCGCGCGCCGCGAGCCGCGCGCCACCGAACCGACCAGGCTGACGAGCAGGATCCCGGCGATCGTCACCGCATAGAGGCCGTACTTCAGCTCCCGCAGACGCGAGTAGTCGATCCGGCTCAGCGCCGCCGCGAGCACGATCCCGACGGCGAAGTAGGTCGCCTGGCGGGTGACGTAGTAGTTCGCGCTGACGCCGGACACGCTGGCCCCCGCCAGGTGCAGCGTCAGCAGCGACGCGCCGCAGATGCCGAGAACGGCGAACAGCAGCACCGGGTCGAACACCGGCACGCGGCGGACGCGGCGCGAGATGCCGTCTGGCTGCGTCGGATCTTGGATCGGCGTCGTCGTCATCGCGTCTGCGAGGTGCCCTGGTGGAGCTCGGCCTTGACGTTGAAGAACTTCGATGCGATCAGCCGTGCCGCGGGTGCCGCCGCCTCGGCGCCGAAGCCGCCCTTCTCAATCGTCACGGCGATGACGATGCCCGGATCCTTGGGCTTCGTCGTGTCCTTGATCCAGCAGACGTACCACGACTGGTCCACGCCCGAGCTGGTCTCGGCGGTGCCGGTCTTGCCGAAGACCGGATAGCGATTCTGGTCCCAGTTGGCCCAGACCGCCGTCGAGGTGCCGCCGGGCGCGCTCGCGGCGGCGTGCAGGCCGGCGAGCACCGCGTCGCGCGACGACTCCGAGATCGCGACCTTGCGCGCCTGGCTCGCCGGGATCGTCTGCAGCGTGCGCTGCTGGGAGTCCTCGATCGCCATCCCCAGCCGCGGCTTCGGCACGCGCCCGTGCGACACGATCCCCGAGTACGCGACTGCCATCTGCAGCGGTGACGCCTGGACGTCGCCCTGCCCGACCGCGAGGCTGACGTTGTCGCCGACCGACCACGGCCGCATGTCCGAGATGCCGCAGCCGACCGCCGCGGTCAGCGCGATGTGCCGCTCCTTGCGGCAGGCTCGCTCCTTCTTGCCGACCTCTTCGCGCCACTTCCAGTCCGGGATCAGGCCGGTCGCCGCTGACGGCAGGTCGATTCCCGTCCGGCGCCCGAGGCCGAGCTTGCGCGCCATGTTCTGAATCGTCTCGGTGTGGGCCGAGTTGAGGTTCTTGCCGAGCGTGTAGAAGTAGACGTCGGATGAGACCTTGAGCGCGTTGGCGAGATCGACCGTGCCGTACGCCTCGTCCTTGGCGTTGCAGCGCTCCTGGTTCGCGTCGATGTCGATGCAGCCGGCGTCGTTGACCGAGAAGCTGGGTGTGATCGCACCGCTCTGCAGCGCGGCGAGCGCCGTGATCGGCTTGAACGTCGAGCCGGTCGGATAGGCGCCGTCGACCGCGCGGTCGACGAGCGGCTGGCCGCTGCTGTCCGACGTCAGCGCGCGGTAGCGGGCGTCGGAGATCGGCTTCGTGAACAGGCTCGGGTCGAACGTCGGGTATGAGCCCATCCCGTAGATCTCGCCGCTGCCGGGACTCATCGCGACGAACGCCCCGGCGGGCGCGGCGTGGCCGTTGCCGCGTGCCAGCTGGATCCCCTTCCGCACCGCCGCCTGGCCGGCCTCCTGGACGCCGAGGTCGACTGTCAGCTTGATCGTCTTGCCCGCCTTCGGCTGACGGCCGCTGGCGCTGAGCTCGCCGATGAAGTTGCCGAGCGAGTCGACCTGGAGCCGACGCGTGCCGTCGCGGCCGCGGAGGTAGGTGTCGTAGGTGTACTCGACACCGCCCTTGCCGACGATCGTGCCACCGCGGACGTCACGGAAGTGACGTGTCTTGAGCTCGTCGTCGGAGACTTCGCCGACGTTGCCGAGCAGTTGCGCGGCAAGCGTCTTGTGCGGGTAGTCACGCAGGAACATCGTGTCCGAGACGACGCCCGGATAGGACACCTTGCGCTCCTGCAGGTACTGGACGACCGTGCGCGGAACGTCGATCCGCAACGTGATCGAGCCGTACGGCACGATCGCCAGCGACTGGATCACCCGCTTGTGGATCGTCGCCACCCGCATGTCGAGCACCTTGCCGATCGCCGCGAAGCGCTGCCGCAGCTCCACCGGCATCGCCGGGATCGGCGGCAACGGCGCCAGCTTCTCGGGCTTCGGCAGCTTCTTGAGCTCCTTCTTGCTCGCCTTCGCCCGCTTGGCCTTCAGCGCCTTCTGCTCGCGCTCCCAGCGCGTGGCGAGCTCTCCGGCGCTCTGGCCCCAGGCCGCGGCCGCGTCCTGCTCAGCGGCCGGCAGCGAGCGCGGATCGATGCGGACGACGTTGGCGAGACGGCTGTCGACGATCGGGGTGCCGTTGCGATCGACGATGTCACCACGCGGCGCCGCGATCGCGACGTCGCGGACGCGGTTCTGATTCGCCTCGCTGAGATAGCTGTCGCCGGCGAGCACCTGCAAGAACCAGAGGCGGAAGAAGATGATCCCGAACAGCGCCAGCGCGACGAAGCCGAGCGTCGCGACGCGCACCGCCAGCGCCGGCGTGATCGGCGGCCGACGGTCCTCGGGTGTGAAGTAGCCGCTCATGCGCGATGCAGCGGCGACAGGCCGCCGGTCGTGTAGGCACGCCGCCGGCGGCGGCGCAGGTCCTCTGGCAGCGCCGGCGACAGCCAGCGGCGCACGAGTGCGCAGACCGGCATCGCCAGCAGCGTGTCGAGCGCGACCGTCGAGACGATGTCCTTGCCGAGCTGCCAGCTCAGCGGCGAGTCGACACCGAGCAGGAACTGCCCGGCGCCGTAGGCAATCGTGGCGAACGCGGCAGCCGCGGCGCCGACGACGAGCGGGGTCAACGTGCTCTGCGGATCACGCGTCTCACGCAGCCGCCCCGACCACCAGCCGACCGTCAGCAGCACGAGCGACGTGAGGCCCATCGTCTGCAACAGCGCGATGTCGAGCATCAGGCCGACGCTGAACCCCATCCCCGCCGCGATCGGCGCTCCGCACAGCAGCCCGACCGCCGCCACGACCAGGGGCGACAGGTCGCCCGAGGCACCGAGAACGGGCACCTGCGCGACGACCGCGACCTGGAGGAAGACCGCGACGAGCGCCAGCGCGCCGAGGCGGGCCGCGAGATGCGGCGTCAGCTTCACGAGCTGCTCCTGTCGGTGATCACCTGGACCACCTCGAGATCGCGCAGCTTCGCGTAAGGCCTGATGTGCACCTGCTGGGACGTCTGGAGCTCGTCGGGGTCGGCCTTCGTCACGACCCCGATCGCGATCCCGCGCGGGTAGTACGAGCCGGGCACGGTCGCCGACTCGATCCCGGCGGTCTCGATACTGTCACCCACGGCGATCGGGTCGTCGAGCTGCAGACCGGTCAGCAGCAGGTCGTTCGGGTTGCCCGGCGCACCAGTCTCGACCGTGCCGCTCGGCCGGCTCTTGGCGTCGACGTCCCGCGCCGTCACGCCGCTCGCGCGATCGGTGATCAGCGTCACCTTGGCGCCGTTGCTCCAGACCTCGGTGACACGGCCGACCAGGCCGGCGCTGTTGACGACGGCGTCGTTGCGAGCGACCCCCGCCGACGTGCCCTTGTCGATGTTGACCGTCGAGTACCACAGCGGCGACGAGCGCAAGACCACGTGCGCCGTGACCTGCTTGGTGGGATCGAGCCCCGCGCTCTGGTCGAGGCCGACCAGCTTCGCCGCCGCGGCGTTGGCTGCGAGTTGGTCCTTGAGCTTGAGGTTCTCGGCCCGCGTCCGGTCGAGCTCCTTGCGGATCGCGCGGTTGTCCTTCTTGGCGTGGAACGTGTCGCCGACCCAACCGGAGAAATCGCGCACCGGCTTCAGCGCGCCGCTGCCGACGCGCTCGAACGGCGAAAGCACCTCGGCGAAGCCCCGCTGGATGGAATGCAGCCCACCGCCGGAACCTTCGCCGAAGTATGCGGTCAGGAAGATCAGGGAGCAGGCAACGAGCAGCCCGAGAACTGCACGTCGCCGGCGAACGGTTTTGCGGTCGTACACATGAAGGCCTCGGCCATGAGGATGTCTCGCGCAGCCGTGCCGCTAGCGGCGGCCGCGCCGATGGTTCCTCGATTTTTTGTTGCTGCGGTGGATCACCTCGAACTCCTCGAGGGAGCGCCCGGAGCCGACGGCGACGCACGTCAGCGGGCTCTCCGCGAGGTGCGCCGGCATCTGCGTCTCTTCGCGCAGGCGCTCGTCGAGCCCCTGCAACAGCGCGCCACCACCTGCAAGCATGATTCCGCGGTCCATGATGTCGGAGGCCAGCTCGGGCGGCGTTCGATCGAGCGTCTCCTTGACCGCGTCGATGATCTGCGACAGCGGCTCCTCCAGAGCCTGACGGATCTCCTCCGACGTCAGCACGACCGTCTTCGGCAGGCCGGAGACCATGTCGCGGCCGCGGATCTCCGCCTGGACCTCTTCCTGCATCGGGAACGCCGAGCCGATCTCGAGCTTGAGCTCCTCCGCCGTCTGCTGGCCGATCAGCAGCTTGTACTCACGCTTGGCGTAGCTGATGATCGCCTCGTCGAGCTCGTCGCCGCCGATCCGGATCGACTGGCTGACGACGATCCCTCCGAGTGAGATCACGGCGACCTCGCTGGTGCCGCCGCCGATGTCGACGATCATCGAGCCGGTCGGCTCCCCCACCGGCAGCCCGGCACCGATCGCGGCCGCCATCGGCTCCTCGATCAGATATGCCTGCCGCGCCCCGGCGTTGAGGCACGCGTCCTCGACGGCGCGCTTCTCGACGCCGGTGACCCCGGAGGGCACGCAGACGACGACGCGCGGGTGCGCCCAGCGGTTCTGGTGCACCTTCTGGATGAAGTGACGGAGCATCTCCTCGGTCACGTCAAAGTCCGCGATGACGCCGTCCTTGAGCGGACGAATCGCCTGGATCGTTCCCGGCGTTCGGCCAAGCATCCGCTTGGCCTCGATGCCGACCGCGTGGACCTCGTTGGTACGTGAGTCGATCGCGACGACGGACGGCTCGGAGAGCACGATGCCACGCCCGCGGACGTAGACAAGCGTGTTCGCCGTGCCGAGGTCGACAGCCATGTCGCGGCCGCCGAAGCCCGTGAGTTGAGAGAAGATTCCCATGCGTGTCGAGGCCGCTACCCCTACGTCACCCCTCTCACGGATGGGATGCCCGTGGCCGGAGCGCGTCCGGAGCGAGTGTACCGAAGCCCGTGAAGCGGCCTGAAAGCAAACTTTCGCCGCAAACTCACGGCTTTATGGACCTGGCGCGATCAGCTGCGGCCACAGCTCGGTCAGCGCCGCGACGGGCAGCCCGACGACGTTGAGGTAGTCCCCGTTGATGCGCTCCACGAGCGCTCCGCCCCGGCTCTGGATCGCGTAGCCACCGGCCCGCCCGCGCCACTCTCCCGACGCCACGTACCAAGCGATCGTCGCCTCGTCGAGCGCGCGGAAGCGGACTTCCGTGACGGCCTCGCCCGTCCGAGCCCCGTCACCGTCGATCACCGCGAAGCCGCTGACGACCTCGTGCGTACGGCCGGCCAGGCGGCGCAGCGTCGCCGCAGCCGCGTCGGCGTCGGCCGGCTTGCCCCAGATCCGATCGTCGATCGCGACGACCGTGTCCACGCCGAGCACGACCACGTCGTCGCCGAGCCCGGCGACCGCGAGGCCGGCCTGTGCCTTGCGCAACGCGTTGCCACGCGCGACGTCGCCCGGCGGCCCGTGCTCTTCCTCGACGACGTCGGTCGCCACGATCTCGAAATCACACCCCAGCGACGCGAGGATGTCGCGGCGCTGGGGCGAGGACGAGGCGAGGATCAGCCGCACGGGCTCAGGGCAGCGACCGCCTACGGCGGACGCCTGCGCTCACAGGTTCGGGAAGAACAGCTTTGCCTCGCGGGCGGCAGACTCGGGCGCGTCGGAGCCGTGCACCATGTTCTTGCCGACCTCGATCGCGAAGTCGCCGCGAATCGAGCCGGGCGCGGCCTCGAGCGGGTTCGTGGCACCGATCACCTGGCGCGCGGCCTTGACCGCGTCCTGGCCCTCGAGCACGAGCGCGACGAGCGGCCCGGAGGTGATGAACTCGACGAGCTCGCCGAAGAACGGCTTGCCCTCGTGCTCGCCGTAGTGCTCCTTGGCGGTCGTCTCGTCGAGCTGCATCTGCTGCAGCGCCACGAGCTTGAGGCCCTTGCGCTCGAAGCGGGCGATGATCTCGCCGGTCAGGTTGCGGGCGAACGCGTCCGGCTTGACCAGGATGAGGGTCCGGTCCATGTCAGGCTCCTTCGTAGGGTTCTAGAACTCGCGAGTCTCGAGCGACGCCGGCTCATCGGCCAGCGACGGCTCCTCGCGACGGCGTCGCCGCGTGCGCGGCTGTGGCTGGATCGCCCCCGGGACCTCGGTCTCGCAGTACGGGCAGATCGCCCACTGTGGCTCGAGCGGCCGCGCACATGCGACACACGGCTCCTTGAGCTTGCGCAGACAGGCCGGGCAGCGGAGGAAGTCCTTCTCGATCGCTGAGTCGCAGTTCGGGCACAACAGCCCGTCGAGCTGGTCGACCCGAGCCGCGGCGGCCTGGATCTCGAGCTCGCGCTCGCGCACGTCATCGAGGTACTCCGGAGGACGCACGATCGAGTAGACGATCGTGCCGACGAACGGGAACAGGCTCGCCGCGGTCGCGCAGCCGATCAGCATCGGGTCGGTCATCCGCCGCCGCGCGTCCGAGTACGTCCAGTACACGAGCGCCAGCCAGATGACGACCAGACAGAGGATCAGCAGGCGAACGACGAGGTCCAGCCCACCGGAGTCGATCCCGAAGACGGCGATCATGAATGCGCAAGCTTAGGGCTTGTCCCGGCGGTTCCGGGCGGTTCCTGGCTTACAGGAACAGGCGGCCGAAGAGGTAGCCCGCGCCGAAAAAGACGAGGATCACCAGCGCGACGATCACCGCGACGAGCGCGACCATCGCGACCACCGAAGGCCCGTCGTCGCTCACAGCGTCGCTCCGGGGCCGGCGTCACGCGGTCGCAGCAGATCGCCGACGAGGTAGATCGAGCCGGTCACCAGCACGACCCCGTCGCGGCCCGCGAGGTCGCGCGCGAGCGCCACGGCGTCGTTGACGTCGCGCTCCACCGTCACGGTTCCGCGAACGCCGCCGACCTGTGCCCCGAGCGAGGCGAGCGTCGCCGGCGATAACGCTCGTGGGCTCGCGGCCTTGCAGAAGACGACGTCGTCGCAGTGCGGCAGCAGCACGCGCAGCATCTCCGCGGCGTCCTTGTCCTCGAGGATCGAGATGACGGCGACGAGCCGTCGTTCGCCGGCGAACGACGGCAGCGACGCGGCGAGCGCCTCCATCCCCGCCGCGTTGTGCGCGCCGTCGAGCACCAGCTGCTCGTCCACGTGCTGCATGCGGCCGGGAACCGTCGTGTGCTCCGCGGCATCGGCCACGGCGTCGGGATCGAGCTCGCCGAGGAACGCCTCGGCAGCGGCCCTGGCGACGGCGAAGTTTCGGCGCTGGTACCCGGGCATCTCCGGCGCGTCTTCGACCCGCGCCTCGACCAGCAGCGCTTCGCGTTCGGCGACGACGCGCTCCGCGGCCGCGCGTGCGTCGGGGTGCAGGTCGGGGCCGATCACGAGTGTGCCGCCCGGCCGCACGACGTCGACCTTCTCGACGGCGATGTCGGCGATCGTCGGGCCGAGCCAGCGCGTGTGCTCGAGGCCGACGTTGGTGAGCACCTGCACCGTCGAAGGCAGGACGTTGGTCGCGTCCCAGCGGCCGCCGAGCCCGGCCTCGATCACCGCCGCGTCGACCTCCTGCGCGGCGAGCTCGGTCAGCGCCGCGGCGGTCAGCGCCTCGAACTGCGTCACACGGTCGTCATGGCCGAGCGTACGGTCGACGAGCGACGCCGCGTGCGCGGCCTGCTGCACCGCCGCAGCGAACCGCTCCGCCTCGATGTCGGTGTCGGCGACGCGCACGCGTTCGGTGAACGAGACGAGGTGCGGCGACAGGTAGGCGCCGGTGCGCAGCCCGTGGCGCTCGAGGATCGCCGCGGCCATCCGCACCGTCGACGACTTGCCGTTCGTGCCGACGACGTGAATCGCCGGGTAGCGCTCCTGCGGCTGCTCCAGCGTCGTCAGCAGCCGGCGCATCCGGTCGAGCCCGAAGCGCATCCCGAACAGCTCGAGGCCGAGCAGGTAACGCTCGGCGTCGGCCATCGTCCAGCGCCCGCCGGACTGTGCCGGCTGATGGCCGCCCGCCTTCACAGCGCTCCCAGCTCGGCTCGCAACTGCTCGAGCTTGTCGCGCTCCGCGGCGACGACGGCCTCTGGCGCCTTCGCGACGAAACCGTCGTTGGCGAGCTTGCCGGCCGCGCGTGCGATCTCCTGCTCGAGCTCGGCGCGGCGGGCCGACCGCTGCGCCTCGACCACGGCAGTGTCGACGGCCGGTGCCGGAACCTCGAGGCTGCCGATCCGCACGAGCTCGCCGCCGGGCTCGCCCCACTCGAGCTTGCCCAGCCGCGCCAGCGCGTCACGAGTCGCGTCCGGGCCG